>RCNI01001871.1_pt1 | contig 10799 bp, 11 predicted proteins | sample 2041151 | NCBI WGS metagenome assembly RCNI01 (sample SAMN09708214, study PRJNA481090) | feces metagenome | isolation source: feces | place: Antarctica: Albino Rookery
GTGGAGGAATACCACTGGATCGAACAAGACGAAATGCTGGACCTGATTGCCATTGCCCAATCCTCGCCCGGTCCTATTGCTGTAAACGGTGCTATTGTGGTAGGGTATCAGATTGCCGGATTGGTGGGCGCACTGGTTGCAATTGTGGCTACTGTACTGCCGCCCTTTGTCATCATCACCCTTGTTTCGGCAGCATACACCCTGCTGCGGGACAGTTTTCTGGTCAGCACCCTGTTGGAAGGGATGCAGGCCGGCGTTGCCGCTGTGATTGCTTCGGTCGTCTACGGCATGACCTGCGGCATCACTGCTGACCACGACCCCATTTCTCTGGTGATTCTGGCGGTATCCTTTGTGGCAGCCTGCCTGTTCCAAGTCAATACGGTATACATTATATTGGCCTGTGCCGCTACCGGTGCCATTCGTACCCTTTGGGCAGAAAGGAAAAAGCCATGAGTCTGTATGTTCAGCTGTTCTTCAGCTTTCTGCAAATCGGGGCCTTTAGCTTTGGCGGCGGCTATGCCGCCATGCCCTTGATTCAAAGTCAAGTAGTGGATGCCCATGGCTGGCTTACGATGACCGAGTTCACCGATCTGGTAACGATCTCCCAGATGACGCCCGGCCCCATTGCCATCAACGCCGCCACCTTTGTGGGCACCCGCATTGCCGGACTGCCCGGCGCACTGGCAGCAACGGTGGGCTGTGTTCTGCCTTCCTGCGTAGTCGTGCTGCTGCTCACCAAGATTTACTTAAAATTCCGCAGCATGTCGCTGCTGCAAGGCATTCTGCAAGCATTGCGTCCTGGTGTGATTGCTCTGATTGCTGCGGCAGGTGTGTCCATTCTGGTGTCGGCCCTGTGGGGCGGTGCAGCCGGATTTCCGCTGGCCGACACTCGTTGGCATCTGGCAGTAATTTTTGTCATCTGCCTTGTGCTTTTGCAAAAATACAAAATGAGCCCCATTCTGGTCATGGTGCTGGCCGGTGTGATGAACCTGATTTACACCTGCATCGTGTCCTGATTTGCCATCAGTTCTCAGGCAGCTGCTCCACACATTGCAGCACATTTTCCGCCAGGGTGCGCATACCATCCCGAGTAGGGTGGGTGCCTTCCATGGACGCATAGGGACGGTGCAGGGCATACAGGTCCAGCACACGGCATCCGTTTGCTTTGCCTGCTCTGCGGATGGTTTCGTTGAAGCTTTCAATATGACTGCCCTTGTACACCTGCGGGAACACGAAATTCGGGCACCGGGGGACGTATGACTCGTTCAGGGTGCAGCACCAGATTTCCGCATCCGGGTAATTGCCCCGCAGCTGGCACAGCATATAGTCATAGGCAAAGTCGAAGCTGCCGCAATTCTGCACCCAATCCGGGGAAGGACTGCCGGACAGCTGAGGCGAAGCCCCAAAGCCCCAGTCGTTGATGCCCAGATAAATCATAATGACGTCCGGCTGTTCCTGCGGCGTATGCAAGTTACCTGTACGCTCTCTGCTGCACCCGGAAGGGAACAGGCTGTCTGCGCCGGGCAGACGGGTGACCCGGCTGCCGGACCACGCATCGTTGACCAACAGACTGCCGCCCAGCGTCTGAATGACCTGCTCCCACCAGGTATCCGCCGGAGTATGCACATCGGCATCATCTGCCCGGTCGCCGGTGTAGTACAGTTTGTATCCAGCCGGGTTCCAGCCCTCCAATGTACTGATGGAATCGCCTAAAACGGAAAATCGTTTTCCGGTATACTGCTTGTTCTCCTGCATATTATCCCTCCTGTTGTTGTGTAGGTGTTATGGCAGATTTTGGCTTCAGTATACCGATTCTCACGGGATTTGTCGAGCATCCTTATCTTGCAGACACAAAAAACGGGAGTGTACCCAATTGGGTACGCTCCCGCTTTGTTTTTATCCATACTTTTGGCGGGTTACGCCTACTTTTCGGGTTCGAATTCCTCCTGTATTGCTTGCAGCAAACATAAAAAAAGAAGCCGCATCGTTTGATGCAGCTTCTTCATGGTGGAGAATTAGGGATTCGAACCCCAGACCCCTTGCGTGTGATGCAAATGCTCTAACCAGCTGAGCTAATCCTCCATAAGGAACATTAGTATTATAGCACCACCTCCCGCAAATTGCAAGGGCTTTTTCAAAATATCCGGCAAAAGCAAAACCCGCCCCAGCCAAATGGCAGGGACGGGTTTTGCACTATACTTACATTTCGTTGGTCATCGGGAAAGAGATGATCTTTTTGGGGCACTTTTCTGCACAAATGCCACAGCCAACGCACTTGTCGTAGTCGATTCGTGCCACGAAGTTGGTGACCTTGATGGCCTGTTCGGGGCAGAAACGCTCACACAGGCCGCAGGCGATGCAAGCTGCATTGCACTCCTTCATCGCAACCGGGCCACGCTCGTGGTTAGAGCACATGACCATGGGCTTGTACAACATATCGGACAGGAAGATGACGCTCTTGGGGCAGGCTTCCAGGCAGGCACCACAGCCGGTACACTTGTCCGGGTCTACCACTGCCACACCATTTTCGACGTGGATTGCGTCAAACTTACAAGCCTTGGTGCAGTCACCCAGACCCAGGCAGGCATAGTCGCAGGCCTTGGGGCCATTGTACAGCTTGCTTGCAGCAGCACAGGTCTGGATGCCAGTATAATCATACTGCACCTTGCAGTTTTCGCTGGTGCCCTGGCAGCCTACAAAGGCACGACGGGGCAGCATTTCGCCAGCAGCCACACCCATGATCTCGCTGACTGCCTTCACGCAGTCGGCACCGCCGGGTGCGCACTTATCGCAGGGGACGCCGTCCTCTACCACTGCGCGGGCGTAATCGGCACAGCCCGCATAGCCGCAGCCGCCGCAGTTTGCGCCGGCCAGTGCTTCTGTTACCTGTGCGATACGAGGGTCTTCTTCCACTGCCATGTACTTGGCAGCAGCCACCAGGATAGCGGCGCCCAGAATACCGATCACCGTTACCAGAAGGATCGCTAATACCATTCCATTCATGTTCGTCTGTTCTCCTTATACACCAAACAGGTTCTCCACCAGGCCGCCAAAGCCCATAAAGCTCAGGCTGGTGATAGATGCAGCGATCAGGGTGATGGGCAGGCCCTGGAAGCAGGCAGGGGGTTCTGCACGCTCAACGGCTTTACGCACGCCGCTGAACAGAACCATTGCCAGCAGGAAGCCCAGACCAGCGCCCACTGCGCAAGCCATTGCCTCCGCATACGCTGCGCCAAAGCCCAGTGTTGCAACGTCTGCTGCGTAGTTGTCCACGTTCAGCACGGTAACGCCCAGCACTGCACAGTTGGTGGTGATGAGGGGCAGATACACGCCCAGGCTCTGGTACAGAGCGGGCATGTACTTTTTCAAAATGATCTCGATCAGCTGTACCAAAACAGCAATGACCAGGATAAACACGATGGTCTGCAGATAGCCCAGATGATTGGCATCCAGCACAAAGATCTGAAGGGGGAAGGTAACTGCCGTAGCGATGCTCATAACAACGATGACCGCCAGGGACATACCCACCGCAGAGTCCAGTTTCTTAGAAACGCCCAGGAAGGGGCAGATGCCCAGAAACTTCACCAGAACATAGTTATTGACCAGGATCATGCTGAACACGATCGAGGCAAGCTTGATACCCAGTTCCATTTACTTTTCCTCCCCGTTCTCCGTGTCCACGGTTTTTTCTGCATCCGCAGCCTTTGCTGCGCAGCCAATGCTGCGGCTGATCTTGTTGTTGGTCTTGGTTTCGATCCAGATAACCAGAGCCATCAGCAGGCCAAAGCTCATAAAGCCGCCCGGGGGGCTGGTCATCAGGGTAAAGCGGGGAATGCTCTCCGGGATCACGGTAAAGCCCAGCCAGGTGCCTGCACCCAGGACCTCGCGGATGGTAGCCATTGCAGTCAGGGCCAGGGTAAAGCCTACACCCATGCCAACACCGTCCAAGGCAGAGTCTAGGATGGTGTTCTTGCTTGCGAACATCTCGGCACGGCCCAGGATAATGCAGTTAACTACGATCAGGGGCAGATATACGCCCAGTGCAGCATCCAGATCCTGTGCGTATGCCTTCACCAGCATCTGTACGATACTGACGAAGCTTGCAATAATAACGATATAGCAGGGCAGGTGGACCTTATCGGGGATCACCTTGCGCAGGCTGGAAATAACGATATTGGAGCAGATCAGAACGATTGCTGCGGCAACGCCCATGCCCAGTGCATTGGAAACCGCCGTGGTGACAGCCAGGGTGGGGCAGGTGCCCAGGACCAGGCGCAGCACCGGGTTTTCCTTCACCAGACCATTGGTGACGATGCTCATTTTATTGGTTTTCTTTTGTTCCGTCATATTATGCAGCCTCCTTTGCACGCAGCTCCTGGAAGCCGTTGAGTGCGCTGTTTACCGCAGACACTGCTGCCTCGCTGGACAGGGTTGCTTCCGAAATGCCGTCTACGCCATCCTCATGCAGAGCGACCGTGCCGGACTTGCCTACCAGACTTTCCGCAAAGCTTACGCCTTCCTCGCTGCCGTCCCACAGCTTTTCGCCGTAACCGGGGCTTTCCTTGTTTTCCAGGAAGGCCACCTTGCGAATGACGCCCTCGCCGTCCATGACTACCAGGGCAGGGACCTGATCGACCACGCCCTTGCCTACTGCGGTGATGGCATAGCCTGCACCATTTGCAGCACGGCGCACAGCAGTCACCTTTTCGCCTGCGGGCTCTACGTCTTCAAAAACGCCTTCTGCTTCCGGCAGAGCCTCGTTGATGAAGGCTTCCGCATCAAAAGCGGGTTCTTCTGCGGGGGTTACGCCCTTTGCAACTTCTGCAAAAGCATTCAGAGCGTTATTCACAGCGGTGATAACAGCCTTGCTGGATATGGTAGCACCGGAAACGCCGTCCACGCCGTCCTCGTGCAGGGTGACAGAATCAGCCTTGCCGATCAGGCTCTGAATGAAGGCAGGGCCATCTGCACTGCCGTCCACCAGCTTCTGACCGAATCCGGGGGATTCCTCGTTTTTCAGGAATTCTGCGTTTTGGATGGTGCCCTCGTTGTCCAGGGCAATGATTACCGGAACTGCACCGCCATAGCCCTTGCCTGTTGCCTGGATACACCAGCCGGCATCGTTCTTGGCCTTCTTCACTGCGATGATATCCTTTACAGTGGTCTTTTGGGTAAAGTCTTCAAATTCGCCTTCTGCCTCGGGCAGTACTTCCGCATAAATGGCATTGGCGATCATTTCTTTGTTTTTCTCGATAACAGGTTCCGTCAGGCTGTTGGTCACGGCCAGCAGCGCACTGGAAATCAGGCAGATCACCGTCAAAACGATGACCGGCTTAAACAGTTCTTCCCAGTTCTGGTTATTCTTTTTCACTGTCTGCCGCTCCTTTCTTTGCCTTGGCCCGCACCGGCTTGCGATAGCCGTAGGGCGTCTGCACAGTCAAATCATTGATATAAGGCACCAGCAGGTTCATCAGCAGAATCGCGAAGGATACGCCCTCTGCCATGTTTGCCCAGGTACGGATTGCAAAGGTCAGGAAGCCCAGACCCAGACCGAACACCAGCTTGCCCTTATAGGTCAGCGGGCTGGTGACGTAGTCGGTTGCCATGAACACAGCACCGAAGAACAGGCCACCGGACAGGATATTGATCAGGCTGCTGTGCACGTTCATGCCGGACAGCAGGTTCAGGACAAATACGGTACCAATGTAGCTGACGGGGATCACCGGGCTGATGGTACGGGTAGCAACCAGGTATACAAAGCCAATCAGGATGGCCAGAATGCACACTTCGCCCATGGTACCGCCGTGTACACCGAACAGCAGGTCCATAACGGACAGCTTGGCCGGGTCAGCTACCTGCAGCGGGGTTGCGGAAGCCAGCTGATCCACAGCAGCATCCGGGAACACCCATGCGGTCATATAGCTGGTATAGCCAGAGAACAGAGCGATACGTGCCACCAAGGCAGGGTTTGCAAAGTTGTGGCCCAGACCGCCGAACAGCTGCTTGACCAACACAATTGCAATCAGGGAGCCCACCACTGCCAGCATCAGGCTGACCAGCAGATTGTCGCCGGGGGCGGGCATATTCAGTGCCAGGATCATGCCGGTTACTACGGCGGACAGATCCCCCACAGAGTTCTCTTTCTTCATCAGCTTGTTATACAGCCACTCAAAGCCCACACAAGCTGCAACGGTAACGGAAATCGTCACCAGGGTCTGCCAGCCAAACAGCACAGCAGATGCAATCACAGCCGGCATCAGTGCCAGCACCACATTGAGCATCAGGCTCTGTGTGGTTTCCGGTGCCCGAAAATGGGGAGAGGCGGAAACGATGCGCCTATTATCCATTATTTCTTGCCTCCTTCGATTTCTTTTAGATAAAAGCCTTTTGCCATACCCATCATCTGGGTAACCGGACGCTTAGCCGGGCATACGAACGAACAGCTGCCGCAGTTAAAGCAGTAATCCGGGTGCAGCTTAGCCAGTGCAGCCACATCCTTGCGTGCAAATGCGTCTGCAACCGATACCGGCTGCAGGCCCAGCGGGCAGTATTCCACGCAGCGGCCGCAGCGGATGCAGGGACCTACCGGATCCGGGGTCGAGCTGGCAACGCTGAGCATCAAGCAGCCGCCCGTGGTCTTGGTTGTGGGCACAGACAGGTCAGCCTGTGCGCTGCCCATCATGCCGCCGCCCAAAATGACCTTGCCCAGTTCCACGCCTTCCTTGACACCGGCAAAGTCCAGAATTGCCTGAATAGAAGTACCCACCGGCACGTCCACATTGCAGGGGTTTGCGCAGGCATCACCGTCCACGGTGATGCGGCGCTGTACCACAGGCATACCCGTTTCCAGGTACTTGCCCAGCATGGACACGCTGGTGACGTTCATAACCACGGTGCCCACGTCGCTGGGCAGACCGCCATGGGGCACTTCACGACCCAGGCACTTTTCAATCAGGATCAGCTCAGCACCGGTACCATAAACGGAAGCCAGAGGATGCACGGTGATCTCCGGCATATCCTTGGTCAGGCGGGTCAGCAGATCAATGGCCTCAGCCTTGTTGTTCTCAATGCCGATGACGCACTTGGGGATGCCGGTGTACTTCAGCACAGCAGAAATACCGGACAGTACGGTGTTGCTGTTGTCCAGCATTTCCCGGTCGTCGCCGGTCAGCAGAATCTCGCACTCCGATGCATTGATCAGCAGGGTATCCACTGGGCTCTTGGGCTGCAGCTTCACATCGGTGGGGAAGCCTGCGCCGCCCAAACCGACCAGGCCGCTGGCACGCACTGCCTGCAAAAAGCTTTCTTTGTCGGTGACTTCCGGTGCATGCACAGCCGGGTCTACGGTCTGCTTGCCGTCGGTTGCGATAACCACAGAATCACACGTCCGGCCGTTGGGCATTTTCCAAGGCTCCACTGCCGTGACCGTGCCGGACACACTGGAATGAATATTGGCAGACACAAAACCGCCTGCCTCACCAATCAGGGTGCCAACGCACACTTCGTCACCCTTTTTGACCACCGGTTTTGCCGGTGCGCCAATATGCTGGCTCATCAGGATGCGCACGGTTTCCGGCAACGGCAGTTGGACCGACTGCATACCGGCGGTAGCCTTATGATGCGGCACCTTTGCACCCAGAGCTGCTCGCTTAAATTTTTTGAACATGGATGATACAATCCCCCATTCATGGTTTTTTACTTGGGGAAGTCGGCATCCGCCGTACGTCCTCCCAGCAATACATTTTTATGGACATACTTTTTATTTTACGGTTTTTCACAAGATAAGTCAACGAATTTTTCGGCAAAATGACCATTCTTTTCCTTCCAAATTATGCTATTTTTTTATCAATCCTCTTTTCCTTACCGTTTTAGGCATTATAGGCAACTTTTGATTCATCTTTTTAGGCCATTTTACCCTGCACTTTTTCTTTCCGCCGTTTCGGGTTTATGCTATACTATATTGTAACAATTCCATCATTCATCAAGGGAGGTTTTCGATTATGAAAAAATTGGTACAGTTCCTGTTTGCCGTCACCGCACTGGTCACAGCGCTTCTGGGATTGCTGCTGGTCTATCAGGAAAAGACGAAGGATGAAACCTATGTGACCCTGTATGATGACACCCCTGCCCACACAGGAGAGTAACCAAAAAGAATCTACTATTTTTGTACACCGCCCGGCTGTTCTGCCGGGCTTTTTTGTTTTATAATAAAGACAAAGCACCCGCAACGACCCGGCTGCTGTTGTGTGCGCCCACATACGGCCCTGCGGCAGACGGCTTGCAGTAACGGAGGTTTGATTATGCAAAAGCGTTACATCCTTGCGCTGGATCAGGGTACTACATCCAGCCGTGCCATTCTGTTCGACCACGATCAGAATATGGTTGGGGTCTCCCAGCAGGAGTTCACCCAGCATTATCCCCGTCCCGGCTGGGTAGAGCACGACCCCATGGAGATTTGGTCCACCCAGTACGGTGTTTTGACTGAGGTTCTGGCCCGCACCGGCATTGAGCCTCAGCAGCTGGCAGGCATCGGCATCACCAACCAGCGAGAAACTACCATCATCTGGGACCGCGCCACCGGACGCCCCATCTATAACGCCATCGTGTGGCAGTGCCGCCGCTCCGCCGCCATTGCGGAAGAATTGGCCCGCACAGTAGGAGAGGACACCATCCGTGCCAAAACCGGTCTGCGCCCGGACGCTTATTTTTCTGCTACCAAGATTCGCTGGATTCTGGACCATGTACCGGGGGCACAGGCTCGCGCTGAACGAGGCGAGCTGGCCTTTGGCACCGTGGATACTTGGCTCATTTACAAGCTCACCGGGGGCAAGGTCCACGCTACCGATCGTACCAATGCCAGCCGCACCATGCTGTACAACATCCACACGCTGGAATGGGACCAAGAACTGTGCGACGCGCTAAACATTCCGCTGTGTATGCTGCCGGAAGTAAAAGGCTCCAGCGAGATTTACGGGATGTGCAATCTGTCCGGCCATGAAGTGCCCATTGCAGGTGCTGCCGGCGACCAGCAGTCTGCGTTGTTTGGCCAATGCTGCTTTACCCCCGGCAGTACCAAAAACACCTACGGCACCGGATGCTTCATCCTGATGAACACCGGCGACCGCATTGTGGACAGTCAGAATGGTCTGATTACCACCGTTGCGGCCTCTGCGGGCAGCCAGGTGCAATACGCACTGGAAGGCAGTGTCTTTGTAGGCGGTGCCGTCATCCAGTGGCTGCGAGACGAGCTGGGGCTGATTCGAGACAGTGCAGACAGCGAATATTTTGCCCGCAAGGTCAACGACACCAACGGGGTGTATGTGGTGCCGGCCTTCACCGGACTGGGTGCGCCCCACTGGGATATGTATGCCCGTGGTGCCATCTTTGGCATGACCCGGGGCACCAACCGGAACCATATCATTCGGGCAGCGTTGGAAAGCATTGCCTACCAGAGCGACGATGTGCTGCGTGCTATGCAGGCAGACACCGGCTTGACCATTCCTATTCTGAAAGTGGACGGAGGAGCCAGTGCCAATGCGCTGCTGATGCAATTCCAGTCGGATATTTCCGGTGTGACGGTACATCGCCCTCAGGTGCGGGAAACCACTGCGCTGGGGGCCGCCATGCTGGCCGGACTTGCCACTGGGTTCTGGGCAGACACCAAAGAATTGCAGCAAAAGTGGGAGCTGGACCAGGCATTCACCACTTGGATGGACCCGCAAAAGGCTGAAAAAGCCCGGGCAGGCTGGGCTAAAGCCGTAGGACGCACCCACGATTGGTCCGCCAAATAAATGAGCCGTATAAAATTTACATAGGATTACGAAACGGAGTATCAAATGCAACTGATTTTCATTCGCCACGGAGAACCGAACTACGAAATCGACAGCCTGACTGCCGAGGGATTTTTGGAAGCAGACCTGCTGGCCAAGCGCATCACCGAGGAAAAATGGCCCATTACGGAGATTTTCCAAAGTCCGCTGGGCCGCGCACAGGACACCGCTCGCCCCACGCTGCGTGCATTGGGACGCACGGCAGAAACCTGCCCTTGGCTGCGAGAATTTTCCTGCGGCACCTACACGCCGCCGGACGGTAGCCACCCTGTCAAGAGCACGCCTTGGGATTTCTTCCCGGATTACTGGACCTCTGACCCGCTGCTGATGGACCCGAAACGCTGGACCGAAGCTGAGGTCATGCAGCTGATGCCGCAAAACGTCACCGAACGCTTTGCCGAAGTCACAACCGGACTGGATGGCATTCTGGCCCGCTACGGCTACCATCGGGAAAACGGCTATTACCGGGTAGATACAGACGCTCGCAAGGATGCGGTTTTGGTATTCTTCTGTCATCTGGGTCTGGCTGGCGCAGCTTGCGGACACCTGCTGAACATTGCCCCGCCCGCCCTGTGGCAAAGCTTCTTCATGCCGGCATCTGCCATCACCGTGCTGAACACGGAGCAGCGGCAAAAGGATATTGCCGGTTTCCGCTGTCAGGTCATGGGCGACACCCAACACCTGCACAAATATGGTCGCATGGTCAGCCCCATGGGTGCCTACGGACCGCTGTTCAACGGCTAATAAAAACAATATAAATTTTATTTTTCAAACGTGAAATAAAATCCCTTCATTCCTCGTATCATATATATAAGAGGAACGGAGGGATTTCTTTATGATGTTATTTTTGAATGCCCAGCCCTTGCTGGTCACCACCGATCTCGTTGAGCAGGCTCGGCTGCGCATTTTGCTGCGCAAAGCAGGAATCCCTCACCGGATCAAACTGGCACGTTATTCCAACACGGGAAG
>RCNI01001873.1_pt1 | contig 10797 bp, 12 predicted proteins | sample 2041151 | NCBI WGS metagenome assembly RCNI01 (sample SAMN09708214, study PRJNA481090) | feces metagenome | isolation source: feces | place: Antarctica: Albino Rookery
AAGTGAAGAGGTCCACCTTCTTCTCCTTCATGGTATAACCGGGCATATTGTCGGTGATGACCGTCACATCGAAGTCCATATCTTTCGCCACACTGGCGGTCAGACGGGCGCCCTGAAAATAAGGACGGGTCTCCGGACAGATCACCTTAATGTCATAGTTGCGGTTGCGACACTCACGCAGATAACTGCCAATGATGTTCTCCGCAAAACACTGCGTCATGATGGTGGCCTTGCTGGGAGTCACATCTGCAAGGTAGGAACCAATCTTGGCGTGCTTTTCATAGGTATCGTAAATACGGCCGATGGCCACCTCCTGCAGCACATCCACCAAATCCAAACCCAGCTTGCCTTCCGCTACCGCCTTCTGCGCCGCAGCAAGGCTGCCGGCGGTGATCTGCTCCATGCGGGCGGAGGTAGTGGGACGGGCATGGGCGAGGGTATCAGCCGCACCGCTCAAAAAGGCAAGCGCATCCTCGCCGGTCCGGTCACGCACCTCCCATGCAGCCAGAGCCATGCCCATAGCAGCCGCCACATAGGGGCCTCCGCTTTGGGTCACCATGTCGCCAATGGCCTGCGCCACTTCCCCGTGGGTATGGCAGGTCACATACTCGATGCGCACCGGATAGATTCTCCGGTCCAGAATACGGACCACACCGTCCTCGTACCATGCTACATTCTCATATTTCAGCAAAAATGCCAATCCGTCGTCATTTCGTTTCATCGTCATCCTCCTATGGTCCTCAGTCGATCACAACGCCGTAATGCTCCTTCACCGCATCGAACAAATCACCGGTAATCGGTTCAATCGAACCGTTGCTCATGGCAATGGAGCAGATTTTGGCGGCATTTTCCACATAGCCAGCCCGAACAAAGGCTTTTTCCACACTGCCGCCCACTGCCAGCACACCGTGGCGAGCCAACAGACAGCCGCCTCTCCCCTTCAGCACCTTGCAGGCTTCCTCGCCCACTTCGGCGGTGCCGGGCATACCGAATTTCGCCAGAGGCACATCTCCGCCCAAGGCAGGAATCATCTCGGTGAGGATACAGGGAATAGACTGGTTCCGCACCGCAAAAGAACTGGCATAGGGGGAATGGGTATGAATGACCGAATTCACACCGGGCTTATGCTGATAGACCATGGTGTGCATGATCCACTCTGAAGAGGGCTTATGCGCACCTTCCAGCACCTTGCCTTCCAGATCAATCACCACCATATCCTCCGGACGGTAACTGCTGTAAGACAGCCCGGAGGGACTGATGACCACGATGCCCTGTTCCCGATCATAGATACTGAGGTTGCCGCAAGTTCCCTCGAACAAGCCCTCTTTCCATGCCCGAACAGACCATTCACACACCTGCTGTTTCAGAACCAGAGTGTCCATAGACTCCTCTCCTTTATCATGATATTGGTTTCATGATAACACGGTTATTTTCGATTTGCAAACATCTTTTCGATTCCGATTTCCACATAAATGTTACGGATGTCACTGCCCCGGAGGGCAACCACGGCATTACGAACACGGAAGGACAGAGGGTCCCCAAAGGGGGCTTTTCCCATGCACTGCACCTCCGTCCCCGGGACAAGTCCCAGTCCCAAAAGGTGCCGCCGCAGGGTTCCTTCCGCTTTTACGCTTCTGACCACGCCCTGCTCCCCCACCGACATTTCACTCATTGGCTTTACCTGCATCGCCAACTCCTCCCTTCGACAGAAATTCTCTCTCAGCACTTCAGCGGAGCCATGACCATCGGCTGGAGCTGTTTGCCTTCCAGTGCCATCCGGATGGCATCCGGCACGAGGGTCATATCCGACACCAGAGAGGCCGGCTTCTTCCACGGGTCATCCTGACGGAAGGGCACAAAATAAATGTGCTTGCGTGTTGACAGGGCGCCGATATTGGCCAGAGACGCAGTGAGGCCGTCGTTTGTAGAAGGGGCGATCACCAACGGTCTCCCGTTTCGCAAATGCGCCTTCGCCGCCATGGTGACGCTGGAGTCGGTCATGCCGGCTGCCAGCTTCGCCAGCGTATTTCCGGTACACGGGGCAATGACCAGCACATCCAGCAGCTTCTGCGGTCCGATGGGTTCCGCTTCCCGGATGGTGAGGATGGGGCGGCGTCCGGTCAGCTGCTCCGCACGGGTCAAAAAAGTCGAGGCATTGCCGAACCGGGTATCGGTCACAGCCGCACGCTCGGAAAAAATCGGCTGGACATAAGAATAGTTCTGACAGACCTGCTCCAATGCGGAAAAGGCCGCACTGAAGGTACAGTAGGAACCACAAAAGGCAAATCCCACTCGAATTGGAAGTTCACTCATACTTCCACCTCCTGCAAAATATGGGTTATAGTTTCATGTAAGATATGACCGGCGGTCACCGGCGCCACCTTGCCCGGAAGCCCACGGGCCCAAATGACCTTGATGCCCAACTCTGCGGCAGCCTTCAAATCCGTTCCACCGCTGCCTCCGGCCAAATCAATCACCAGACTCTCCGGCTGCAGCGACACCAGCGCAGCCCGGTCCAAAAGACGAACCGGCACGGTATTGAAAATCAGCGGATACTGCCCCACCGTTGAGCCGATGTCTTTGGTACGGATACTGCGGCAGCCGAAGGCTTCTATCCACGCCAAATCACTGTTTCTGCGTGCGGAGACAGTGACTTCCACGCCCAAGCCCTGCAAACGATGGGCCAGCACCTTGCCGATTCTGCCGTATCCAATCACCAGAGCCTTGGTGCCGCACAGGGTACACCCCAGCTCCTCCATGGCAATCTGGATGGCCCCCTCTGCCGTGGGCACAGCATTCTTCACCGCAAATTCCTCACGCAGAAGATAATCTTCCACCCGGATATCCCGTTTTTGTGCCTGTTCCCGCAGCGACTCCGACAACTTTCCGCCGCAGAGCAGCTGACCGGGCTTCATCCGCTCCACTATCTGTGCCAGTGTAATCCTGCGCTGGGAAAGCGGGGCATTCAGCATACCGTCCGCTTTCTCTGCCGGAAGAGGTAAAACCACGCAATCCGCCGTTTCGATTCCCTTCCAGCTATCCCGGTCGGTGAGCTGGTCCGGCTCCGGACGCAGTTCCATTCCCAGCACCTGAACCCGGTGACCCTCCTGTTGCAGCAGCTGTGCCAACTTCACCTGCCGCAGATCACCGCCCAGCACCCAAATATCATACGATCGTTTCACTCATTCACACCGTCCTTTTCATGTCGGCTATGTCATACTATGCACCTATGACACAAATGACAAAGGGACGAAGCGGCGTCCGCTTCGTCCCTGAAAGAACCGTGTTTTCTGTTTTAATCCCAAGGGTCCCAACCCTTGTTTGAATCCTTCTTCCGCTTGGAGAAGGAGTTGGAGCCAAAGGTGTTCTTCGGCGTCTCATACCGGGCCGGCTCCGTGTAATTGGGCATCTCCACAGGATCGGTATGCTCGGCCGTGGAAGTGCTTCCCGTATAGACCCGAGTCCGACCGCTGTCTGTGCCCACCAAGGTGGCACACTGCTCCTTCACCGTGCGCTTTCCGGTACGGATTCTGCCCTTCACATACTGGGCCATCAGCACCATGCCTGCAATACCGTAGATAAACATATCCCAAAGATTTGCCAGCAAATGATTCCAATAGCCGCTGAAGGACATATTCTCCAGCGTATAGAGCAGGCCTTCACCCACCGACATTCCCATCCAGTTGCAGTTGATATACACATCCCAGGAAATCAGGCTCAGACCCAGCCCCACAAAGGAGCTCAAAATACAAAGCAGGATTGCCTTTTTATCCCGACGACCGCCCAGCTTGAAGTAGCCCCAAGCGGAACAGATCGGCATGAGAATCAGCAGCAGACCGGAAACGGCCTGAAAGAGGACCGCAATCAGGATGGAAGGAAGGATTCCCACCACGGCACCCAGCAGAGCGCCCAAAAAGCCCTTGCCGTAGCTGCCCTGCTTCTCCGTGGCGGATGCCTTTTGCACCCACTCTTCCACACAATTGCTGTGCACCATATCATAGCGCTTACCGCACAGCATAGCTGCGTTGGGCGCATCTTCTCCGCAGATGGCACAACAACGGGGCGGATAAATGCCGTTTGCCTGCAAAATGCTGACAGTGGCATCCACACTCTGCAGCACCTGTTCCACAGGGCCCTTCCAATCGTAAAATACCTGACGATCTCCGGCACGGAGCATCATGCCTTGCTGGTTGGCCTCCAACTGGATCTGATGTGCCTGCTCCGGCAGAAGCGACGCATTCACCGTCAGAAAAACCTGAATCCGCTTGCGGTTGATCCAGACCAGCTCCACCGGATACCCGCCGCGGACGCCGTATGCCTGCTCCTCGATCACCCGGAACCGTTCTGCCTCCAAAAACTTCAGCTTTCCCTTTCCGCTCATACTCTCTCTGCCTCCTTAAAATTCCGACGGGTCCAGCTGGAATACCTCCAGTCCCTGTCGAAGTCCTCGCAGCAGCGTTTTATAGGTTCCGCCCGAGGGGGTGCCGTCATAAAGTGCAATCATGCGGTGGGAGCGCTCAACCAGATAGTAATTGCGCCGCATCATGCAGTCCGGCGTATAATGATGCTGCACATAGGTTTCCAGATCACACTGCGCCAGCAGCCGGCGATAACGCTCCTGCTGCGGTGTCGTCCAGCGGTCGGCCTGCCCATCAAAGGGAATGGCCGCTTCCAGCCGGATGTCTCCGTGCCGCTCTTTCGCCCTCAGCACCGCTTCACAAAAAAGCATATCTCCGCCCTGCGCCATGCCGCAGATAAAGTGGCGATAGCCTTCTGCATAGGCCCGCTCCAGCAATTCATCCAATGCCGCTTTACACCGCAGGCATCGTTCATCCCATTCATTCGTCCGCCACGGCAGGCGATTGGGGCGGTGGCCCGTAAAACAGCAGGTGATTTCTTCATTCACTTCGATCACCTCTTAACGCGTATTGTATGATAAATTTCAGTCTGCGTCAATCCACTCCCTTGCTTTCCTTTATGCAGTGTGCTATACTTCCCCCAGACAACTGAACAGAATGTCTTCGGGGCAGGGTGTAATTCCCGACCGGCGGTAAAGTCCGCGAGCCATTTTTGGCATGATTCGGTGCAATTCCGATACCGACAGTAAAGTCTGGATGAAAGAAGATGTGTTTTATTTACGCTCCTTTTGCGTGGATAGCAGGCACCTGGAAGGCATTGCTCTTTCGGGTGTTATCTATTTTCAAGGAGTGTTTTTTATGAAAACCAACCGCATTTCTGTCCGGGCCCTTGTGGTCACCTCCATGCTCAGCGCCGTCGCCTTTGTGCTGATGTTTCTGGAGTTCCCGATTCCCATCATGCCCCCCTTTATCAAGCTGGACATCTCCGACTTGCCGCCGCTGCTGGCTTCCTTTGCTCTGGGCCCCATCTACGGCGTGGTGGCAGAGCTGTTAAAGAACCTGCTGCACATCCTCATTCAGGGCAGCTCCACGGCCTATGTGGGTGAGCTGTTCAACTTCCTCTGTGGCAGCTTCATGTGCTTCTTTGCCGGTCTGATCTACCGGCATAAGCGCAGCCGCTCCGGCGCTCTGATCGCCAGTCTGGTGGGCTGCGCCGTCATGGCTCTCGGCTCGGTCCCTCTGAACTATTTCATCGTTTATCCTGCCTACGAGGTGTTTTACCATCTGCCCATGGATGTCATCGTCAAGATGTATCAGGTCATTCTCCCCTCCGTTGATGGTCTGCTGGAGTGCCTGATGGTCTTTAACCTGCCCTTCACCTTCTGCAAGGGCCTCATTGATGTCCTGATCTGCTTCTTGATCTACAAACCCCTCTCACCCATCCTCCACGGCAGCCACTAAATGAAAATCCAGTTTCTTCCGGCGGTGACTTCAACGGTCACCGCCGTTTTTTCGCCCAATTTATGCTCATATGAGAATATAATCATAGGTTTGACCAACATATCATGCGATGTTATACTATATTAGTTGGAGGTGTATCCATGAAACGAGTCCTACTGTGCCTGCTGCTGACGCTGACCATGCTGCTGTCCGGCTGCGGCACTCCATCTTCGAAAACTGACCCTGATGTACTGCAAGTGGCTGCCACCACTTACCCCGTTTATCTGCTGACCGAGGCGGTCACCGAGGACATTCCCAATGTGGATGTCCGTCTGATCGTCGATCAGGAAATCAGCTGTCTGCACAACTACACCCTTACCATGCGGGACATGGTTGCGGTGGAACAGGCGGATGTGCTGGTGCTCAACGGAGCCGGCATGGAGGAGTTTCTCTCCGATGTGCTGCGGGACCGGGTGTGCATTGACTCCAGCGCCGGAATGACGCTGATTACCCCGGACGATGGGGCGCATCAGCACGATCACGGCGCCGAGGAAGCTGAGCCGGACCACCATGCGCATGACCACGCACAGGAAGAAGCGCACGAACACAACGAGGAACAAGAACAGAAGCACGAGGAAGAACACTCTTCTGCTCATTCCGGTCATCATCACCACGAACACGATCCCCACATTTGGATGGACCCTCTGCGTGCCATTCAGATGGCGGACAACATTGCCGAGGGACTCAGCGAGATCGACCCGGAACACGCCGATGCCTTTGCAAAAAACGCAGAAGAGATCCGAGAAAACCTGACTGCCTTCCACGCAGAAATGCAGACCAAGCTCGGGGACAAGCACTATGATCTCATCACCTTCCACGACGGCTTTACCTATTTTGCCGACTCCTTCGGCATGCACATTCTGGCAGCTGTCGAGGAGGAAGAGGGCAGCGAGGCTTCCGCTGCTGCCATTGTCCACATTTCCGAGCTGGTGCAGGAGCACCACCTCCCCGCCGTATTCACCGAGGTCAACGGCAGCGACGCCACGGCCAATGTCATTGCTCGGGAATGCGATATTAAGACCTACCCCCTGAGTATGGGAATGAGCGGCGACGGCCACGGGCTTTCCGCCTACATGGACATTATCCGCTCCGATATTGAAACGATTATGGAGGCCTATCAGTGAAAAAGCCCATTAAACATCCCAACTGTATGACAGGCTGCCACGGCTCTTGCTGTCTGCGGGTCAAAGATCTGACCGTAGTCCGGGGCGATGACACGCTGCTGGATCAGGTCAGCTTCCACATGCACTGTGGGGAACTGATCGCCCTGATCGGCCCCAACGGTGCCGGCAAGAGCACCCTCTTCAAGAGCCTGCTGGGGCAGTACGACTACACCGGAACCATCACCTATCAGACTGCCGATGGCAAGCATATGAAGCCGCGCATCGGCTATGTGCCTCAGAGCCCCACCTTTGACGCCGGCGATCCGGTAACGGTGCTGGATCTGTTCACCACCGCCATTTCCAATTATCCCGTTTTCCTCCCCACCCCGAAAAAGCTGAAGGAGAAGGTGCTCTCCTGTCTGGAGCGAGTCAACGGCGAGTCCCTCATCAACAAGCGAGTGGGCGCTCTGTCCGGCGGTGAATTGCAGCGTGTACTGCTGGCTATGGCTTTGGAGCCGGTGCCCAACATCCTCATTCTGGACGAGCCCACCTCCGGCGTGGACATCGCCGGTGAGCGGCAGCTGCTGGATTTGCTGGACGACATCCGCTCCAAGTACGATCTGTCCATTCTTCTGTCCACCCACGACTTTGCCACCATTCAGGAAGTGGACAAGGTCATTCTGCTGAAAAAGAGCGTGCTCCGTCAGGGGCCGCCCAAGCTGGTTTTGTCCTCTCCGGAGTTTAAGCATCAATTCCCCGGCGATCATATGCGAGGAGGTGAGATGCAGTAATGGAATTCTGGTATTCTTTGGTGGATCTGCTCCCCTTTGCATGGGCGGAAAACGGCAGTATGTTCTTCATGAAGAACGCCTTGCTGGCCATTTTGGTCATCTCCCCCCTGTTCGGTCTGCTCAGCACCATGGTGGTGCAGGCCAAAATGAGCTTCTTCTCTGATGCTCTGGGTCACAGTGCCTTTGCCGGTATTGCCATCGGCGCCCTCTGCGGACTCTCCGCTCCCACTTGGTGCGCTGTGGTGCTGGCGGTGGTGTTCGCCCTGCTGTTCAGCCTTGTGCGGCACAGGAGCAATCTGGCCAGCGACACGGTCATCGGTGTGTTTTCCTCCACTGCCGTGGCTCTGGGCATTTTCCTCTCCACTCTGGGCGGCAGCAGCTTTACCAAGTTCAACAGCCTGCTGGTGGGCGACATTCTTTCCGTTTCTCCCACTCAGATCGCTCTCCTCGCTGTCATTCTGCTGGCGGTGATCCTGCTCTGGGTCTTTGCCCTGAACCACCTCACCCTCTCCGCCATCCACCCCGCTCTGGCGGACAGCCGAGGCGTTAATCTGCTGCTGGTGGACACTCTGTTCAACTGCACCGTAGCTGTGGTGGTCACTCTGAGCATGACTTGGGTCGGTTTGCTGATGATTAACTCTCTGCTCATCCTGCCGGGTGCCATGGCACGCAACATTTCCAAGAGCATGAAGCAGTACACCCTCTTCTCGGTGCTGGGAGCTGTGGTAGCCGGTATTGCCGGCTTGATGCTCTCTTACTACATCGGCTCTTCCACCGGCGCCAGCATTACGCTGGTTCTGGCCTTCCTCTTCTTGGTGACCTTTGCCTTCCGCAAGAAGCGGCTATAAGAAATCTCACAACAAAAAACACACAGGCTGCTATGAAAAATCATAGCAGCCTGTGCTTTTTTCTGCTCCGGGATTCCGGGTGAGAATTACTTCCGCGCCTCGGCAATCAGATCAAAGCGGCTCTCTTTACCACATTAAGCTTAGATGGATTACATGGCCTGGGTTCTCCGAAGTCTGCCCCGCTGCTTTCTGCTTTTCTTCGCTGTTTTACTCCGTTACTGCATATTTTGCTATTTTCTTCCCTCTCTCCATATGCAAGCGACCAGAAATGTGCTAGACTCTGTATGTATGAGTAAGAAAACCGAGAAAAGGAGTCTTCCCCCATGAGCTCACCCGAATTACTTTCCATGATCCGTGAAATGCCGAAAGCGGAAAACCACCTCCACATTGAGGGTTCCACCACGCCCCGTACCGCCATCAAGATTGCAAAGCGAAACAAAATCGACCTGCCCTTTGCTTCGGAAGCTGCGATTTTGAAGCACATTGAGGAGAATGTGGTCGACCTCACCACCTTCCTCCAGTGCGACCGGCTCTTTAACTCCGTCTGCCTCCACGAGGAGGATTTTTACGATGTGGTTTATGACATCGGCGAGGACGCCAGCAAGCAGAACATTGTCTATCAGGAGCTGCACATGGACTATCCCCTCAACGGTGCCAGAGGTGTGCCCATGGATGTCTACATGAAGGGCTGCGAGGCCGGCCGTCAGGCGGTCAAGCGTGATTTCGGCATTGAAATGGTATTCATCGCTGCCGTGGATCGCACTCAGTCTCCGGAGGACTGCCTTTCCTTTGTCAAGCAGCTGGAGCCTTACCGCCACATCATTGACGGTCTGGGCATGGACTGCGATGAGCGTGGCTATCCCTGCCGTCTGCACAAGGATGCCTTTGCTCTGGGTGGTGAAATGGGTCTGTTCCGCACCGCTCATGCCGGTGAGGACGACGGCTGCCAGAACATCTGGGAGGCACTCAACGATCTGGGCTGTCAGCGCATCGATCACGGCGTGCGTGCCATTGACGATCCCGCTCTGATGAAGGAGCTGGCTGACCGTCAGGTGATGCTGGCCATGTGCACTCGTTCCAATGTGATGACCGGCGCAGTGCCGGAGCTTGCCGCCCATCCCATCAAGACCTTTATGGATTCCGGCATTCTCTGCTCCGTCAGCTCCGACGATCCCCCCTACATCGGCAATCTGCTGTGGGAATATCAGGGACTGGTGGACGAGCTTGGCTTTGGCGAGGACGATATTCTCACTCTCGCCCGCAATGCCTATCAGTATTCCATCAAGGGTCAGCACCTGCTGCCCGCCTTTGACGCTTGGGTCAAGGAATGGAAGGCTCAGCACTGATTTGATAAGAACACAAAATGCCGCTCACGGAACACTCCGTGAGCGGCATCTTTTTGATTAACAAGGCAAGGTGTAGAGCGCATCTGCTCGGCTTAAATCTGCGAACAGTAGTCCCTCCGGCTGCCAGAAGGTGAACGCAACGATCAGCACGATCACCGCCAGCAGTCCCAGCAGCAGCAAGCCTTTCCACCGCTCCCCGATCTCCATCCATGCCGCGGCAAGAAATGCAATCAGCTCCACCACCATCATTCCCACCACATCCACCAGAATCTGCTCCATTCCAATGCGGATATGCACCACCCATCCAAACATCAGCAGCAGACCGCCGCCCAACAAGGTCGCAAAATACCAGCTTGGCTTTTGCGCTTCCTGCTGTCGGGTCATTCCCCAGCCAACCAACAGCATGGGCCAGAACAGGATTTTCAGATGCTCCCAAACGCTCTCCCGCACCGGGGAGAGAACAGCAAACACCACATTGGGTGAAAGGTCATAGAGAAAGTGGAAGAGAAATCCCCCTGCCACGGTCAATGCGTAGGCTGCCAGCCAACGCCGCCAAGTCCGTTTCATATCCTGCACCCCTTCCTCGCTTCAGCCTATGTCCATTTCTCGTTTTTATACCTATTGCAGTCCTTCGTCTCCTGCTGTATGATGAAGAAAAGAACACGGAGGTGCATGACGATGACACAAGAAGCTCTGCGGGCAGAAATTCGGGCTCAGATTCGTTCCGGCTGCCACATCAAGCTTTTGGGTGACAGCCTGACCATTGGCGCAGGCAGCAGCGACGATGACCGCACCGGTGGGCTCATCTATCCCCCCTTTTACGGGCAAAAAGGCGCTCGTTGCTGGGCTTC
>RCNI01001874.1_pt1 | contig 10793 bp, 6 predicted proteins | sample 2041151 | NCBI WGS metagenome assembly RCNI01 (sample SAMN09708214, study PRJNA481090) | feces metagenome | isolation source: feces | place: Antarctica: Albino Rookery
ATAAATCAAAGTATGATGTTACATGAAAACAATTCATTTGTTAATAGAAAAATAATACAGCCTGTAAAAAATATTATCCCGCTTATAAACTCCAGCTGGAAAATGAGCTGGCCTATTATAGTTATGATGATTTTTGAATTCATTATGAGTATGACAGATATTTATATAGCAGGGTTATACGGTATAGAAGTAAAAGCTGCCACAGGGCTTGCAAGTCAGGTATATTCACTTTTTATTATGACAGGCCATGCTTTAACAATTGGTGCTGTCTCTGTGCTTTCAAGGCTTTATTCAGGAGATGATAAAAAACTTTTTCAATCTGCTGTTTTTACTTCTGTTACTTCTGCCTTTGTATTCGGCGTATTTATATGTATTTTAGGGCTTACATTTTCTTCTTCCATAGCATCTATTTTAAAAGCACATGACGAAGTAAAAGAATATACTGCCACCCTTATTAAAATATATTTCCTTGGGGTGATTTTCCATATGACACTTATTAATATGAACGGTGTATTAAGGGCAAGTAAACGTGTGATTATTACAATGGGTGTTATGATAACTGCATCTCTTTTAAATATTATTATACTTTTATATTTATATAAATTTACAGATGTAGGTTATATATCTATTGGTATTTCTACTGCTGCAAGCCTTATTGTGGCATCCCTTATAAATATGGCTGTTATGTATAAAATTATTAATAAAACATATGTATATTCAGTAAATATATTAAAACAGCTTGTGTCTATAGGCTGGCCTGGTGGTATTGTATCCCTTTCCTGGCAGATAGGCGGCACAGCACTTTATACAATCTTAGGTATGCTTGCTTTTAATTCCACAGAGATTATGGCAGCTTATGCCACAGGGCTTAGAATAGAAAGTGCTATATTTATGCCTGCTTTTGCTTTTAATTTAGCAAATGCTGTTATTGTAGGTAACTTAATGGGCGAAAAAAAATATGATGCTGCTTATAAAAACGGGTTTACTACTGCTTTTATTTCTGTGAGTATCATTACAGTTTTAATTGTGGTAATCATACTATTTGCTCAACCTATTGCTAAAATTATGGAACCTAATGCAGAAGTAGTAGATGAAATTGTTAAGTATTTATATATATGTATGATTTCTGAACCATTTATTGCCTTAAACCTTGCTATGACAGGTGCTTTAAACGGTGCAGGGGATACAAAAGCTACTATGTGGTTTGCTATGCTTAATATTTGGGTAATCAGGCTACCCCTTGCTTATCTTTTAGGTATTTATTTCGGATTTGGTGCTACAGGTATATGGTGGGCTTTAAATATAGGCTTTTTCATACAATCCATATTATCTACTAGACGGTTTATAAGTAAAAAATGGCAAAAAATAGAAATTATATAAAAAACATACTAGACAAATAAAAAAAATATGATATAGTCTTAAACTTAAAAATTAAAATTATAAGTTGGTAAATATAAATGGAATTTAAAACATTAGAATACTCTCACAGGCAGGAACTTGCACCTATACTGAGAGCTAAAAATTCATATCTTTCAGAATACAGCTTTACAAATGCTTATCTTTTTAGAAATCCCCATAAATATCAGGTAGCACAAAGCGACGGCTGCACTTTTTTACACGGTGTAACATACGATAATAAAACATATATGATGCCTGTATGCCCTTTAGAGATTATACCAACTACAAAATTAATTGAAATGGGTGCCTTAATTGATTTCTTTTTTCCTATTCAGGAAGAATGGCTTTCATTTTTCCCGGAAGATAAATTTGAGTATTCTTATTTAGATGGTGATTCTGATTATATTTATTTAACAGAACGGCTTGCCACTTTTGCAGGGCGAAAACTTTCTAAAAAACGTAATCTTTTAAAGCAGTATAATGAAGGTTATACAATTAATGATTACCCTTTAACTCCTGAACGGTTTGATGATGCAAAATATATATTAGATATTTGGGAACACGATATACAAATGGCAGAAAACCACGGCACAGATTATCAAGAAACATTAGAAGCTCTTGAGAAGATGACAGAGTTTAATCTGCGTGGTATGATTTCTTATGCTGATAATAAACCGTCAGGCTTTGTGCTGGGGGAAGAAATAAATGATGAAAGTTTTGCCTTCCATTTTGCAAAAGGTATTAGAGAATATAAGGGAATATATCAGCATCTTTATAACTCATTCAGTCAGCAGTTATTAGAAGAATATAAATATATTAATTTTGAACAGGATTTAGGAAAAGACACTTTAAAACAGGCAAAATCTACATACTACCCTGATGAAATGCGAAAAAAATACAGGGTTGCACTAAAAAAATAAATGAAATATAATGAATATATTTATATACTAGTTTGAATATATTATTGTATAAGATTTTTTTATTAATAAACTATAAAAGTATAATCATTTTATAATAGCCATGAGAGTTATTATCTGCTATAATAATTAAAGGCTATAAACTATTATATGTTATAATCAATACAAGTATTGTTGATTATATATATTAAATATATATTATACATATAATAACTATTTATTATTGTAGTCTACAAAAATGGTTTATAATATTGTATAAGCATATAATAACTGAATACACTAGAAAAAAACAGAAATGCTATAAGCATATTAACTTTCTATCTTAATAGTGTATAATACTTTATTAAGGATATATATTATGTATGATTTTACACATCTTAATAACACACAACAATCTATCTATGATGCATTTAAACTCAAACTTTGTTCAGCTTCTTCGCCTCTTTCAAATACAAAAAATGAAGAAGACTTTAGGGTTTCTTTTGAAAATGAACTAAATCTTCTCTTAAGAAACTTGAATTTAATTGATAATGATTATGAAATATTTACACATGAAACAAAAAATGAATATGGCAGAACTGATTTTCAATATGGCAATACAATAATTGAGTATAAAAAATATAATAGATTATCCAACACAAAAGAATTAAATAAAGCACAAAAACAAACTCAAAATTATTTAAAAGATATACGTTATACAGGTTATAAAATGTATGCTTTTTTATTTGATGGAGTACAAGTATATAGTTATATTAAAAATGAAGATGATAAGATATTTTTTAATAAAAATAAAAGTGGTGACTTAACAGTTGTATTGTTAGACTACTTTATATGTACTATTTTTCAAAGTGGAACAAGAGTAATGAGTCCAAATAACATAAGAAAAGACTTTGGAATTATTGATAAAAACAATCATTTACTAAATAATGTGGAAGTACTAGGTTTAGCTAGGTATTTATTTGATATATTATTGGATAATTCTTTGCAGCCAAAAACAATATTACTTTACAAAGAATGGGAAAAAATGTTTCGTTTAGCTGAAAATGATAATGGCAAACATAAAGATATAAATGATAGAAGAACAATATTTACAAAAATTTTTAATAAAATAATAGATTCTAACAATGAATATAAGGCTTTATTTGCATTACATACTACATTAAGTATAATTATTAAATTATTTTTAACGAGAGCAATATGTGATAAAGTGAAAATTGATGATTTTTATAAAACAGATGATATAATTAACTTAATGGAGTTTTTTAGTGATATAGAAAATGGTACATATTTTAATTTATTAGGAATATTAAATCTAACTGACAATGATTTTTTTTCATGGTATGTAAATAATAATTTTAATTATAATATGGCACAACATTTGCAAAAAATAATATTGAAAATTTGTTTTTATGAAAATGTAAGTATTATGAAAAATAAAAATATGTTAGATTTATTTAAGGAATTATATTTAAACTTTATTCCAAAATGTGTTAGACATAGTTTTGGAGAATACTACACGCCTTATTGGTTAGCCGAAAGAACGTTCTTAAGTGCTGTTGGTAATGAAACAGATTTTAAAGATAAAACGTTTATTGATCCTAATTGTGGAAGTGGAACTTTTCTTATTATTTTCTTTAATTATAAACATAAAGTATTAGAGAAGAAAATAGATTTTCATGATTTTGTAAGCGGGATTGTAGGAATAGACATAAATCCTATAGCAGTATTAATGGCACGAGCTAATGTATTGTTAAAAGGCTTACAACAATGCGACTTCGACAAATTAAAAAAATATGAGATTCCTGTATATTTAGCAGATAGCCTATATACACCAAAACAAATAAATATAGATGGAATTGACTGTTTAGACTATAACTTAAACACAAGTAGTCTACAAAAAGATTTTGGTGTTAAAGATTTGCATATGAGAATACCAACAGAATTAGTATTAAATGAAAATTTTTTAAACATTATTACTGAAATAGAACAATATATTATTAAATTAGAAGAAAAAAAAGCATATGAATGTTTCTTATCTTATTTAGAACCAGCAACACGGAATAGTATAAAAATACAAGATAATATAAAGGAAACAGTTAAAGAACTCATTAAATATGAACAAAAAAAAGTAAATTCAATATGGTTAAAAATATTTTCAAATTATTTTAAAGTTGCTACTTTCAGCAAATTTGATTACATTATTGGAAATCCTGCTTGGGTTCAATGGAGTGTATTACCTGAAAATTATAGAAACAATATAAAGAACAATATGCGACTTGATGGTTTATTTTCAAATGATAAAAATGTTGGTGGCAATAACTTAAATATTTGTGCTCTAATTGCTAATAAAAGTTGTGAAAGATGGCTTAATAATGATGGTATATTTTGTTTTTTAATGCCAAAATCAATACTTTTTAATAAATCATTTGAAGGTTTTAGAAATTTAATTATCAATAAAAAAGAACAGCTGTATTTAAATGAAATAGTAGATTTTTCACAAGGTGGTGAGATTTTTGATGGTGTTAAAATACCTTTTTGTGCTTATAAGATTAGTAGGAATAAATGTATATCTGATTCTTATGTTCCAGTAATTAATTATAAAAAAAATATAAACAAGCAAGTTCAATACAATCATGATGATACGTGGATTAAAACACAACAATATTTTATTAAAAGTACGAGTTATGCAATGCCACTTAGAACTAATATTAATAATAACTATTTAATTGTAAATAATCTAAAAAAAATTATAAAATATAAAAAGTTAATTGGTTCATGTGAATATAAATTTAGAAAAGGAGTTAGTGTTAAGTATCAGATGAGATTGAAATTTGTTTCTCTAGCTAATAATCAAAATAATGGTCTTTTCTATTCTTATATAAAAAAAGGAAACCGATTATACGTAGATACACACCAAAAAATTGAACTTGAATTAAAATATATTAAACCTTTTGTTACAGCACCAATGTTAAAGGACAAATGGCAAAATGATTACTGCATTTGTCCGTATGAAGATAATGAGAAAACACCTATACCATTAGAGATCTTAAAAAAACAAGCACCACTAATAGCAAAATATTTATTAGATAATGAAAAAAAACTTAGTCAAGGTAGTAATTATAATAAAAGAGTTCAAAATATATCAACATTTTATGGCATACTAAGAATGGGTAAATACATATATAATAATATTTTTGTGTGCATCAGAGATAATACTGATTTATCTCCAACTAAGATTACAAAAATAAAAACACACTGGGGAAATGAGTGTTCACCTCTATTTGATAATCATATTAGCTATATAAGTGAAGTTTTAGACAATAACGATAAACATGTAAGATTTATTGATGACGATGAAGCCGATTATATTTTATCTATATTAACAAATAAAGATGTTCAATATATTATAATTAACTCTCAAGATGGTAGGAGTATATCAAGCAGATTACCTATAAACATCAAATTAAAATCATAATTATTGCAAAAGCCCTATATTGCTTTACGATTTAGGGCTTATTAATTAAAAAATACTATATTTATATTTTTAATGTGGCAAATAAATCTTGTAAAGTTTCTGCCCGTCTTATTAATTCCACACTGCCGTCAGGTTTTAACAGCAATTCAGCAGACCTAAGTTTACCGTTATAATTAAATCCCATAGCATGCCCGTGGGCGCCTGTATCATGGATTACTATTATATCACCTGTATTAATTTCCGGCAGTTTTCTATCTACTGCAAATTTATCATTATTTTCGCATAAAGAACCTGATACATCATATGTGTGAGTTTTTGGGCTGTTTTCTTTTCCCATTACTGTTATGTGGTGGTATGCACCATATAAAGCAGGACGCATTAAATTAGCCATACAGGCATCAAGCCCTATATAATCTTTATAAATATGTTTTTCATGGATTGCTTTTGTAACAAGGTAACCATAAGGCCCTGTAATTGCTCTGCCTAATTCAAAATATATTTTTGGTGTATAGTTATCTTTTGCTAAAATAGAGTTATATGCTTTTTCTATCCTGGCAGATAAATCACTCCACTCTATTCTATTCTGATCTTCCCTGTAAGGAATGCCAACTCCGCCACCTAAATTAATAAACTCCATTTTTATGCCGGTTTCTTTATAAATATCTTTTGCAAGCTCAAATAAAATAACAGCTGTTTCTGCAAAATATTCAGGATTAAGCTCGTTAGAAGCAACCATGGTATGCATTGCAAATCGTTTTACACCTTTTGATTGTGATATTTTATAAGCCTTTATCATCTGTTCTCTAGTTAAACCGTATTTTGCTTCTTCCGGTTTTCCGATTATATCGTTGCCTTTTTTTAAAGCACCCGGGTTATATCTAAAACATAAAAGCTCTGGAAGTCTGCCTAAAGTCTGCTCTAAATATTCAATATGGGTAATATCATCTAAATTAATAACTGCACCCATTTCATATGCTTTCTTAAATTCTTCTGCCGGGGTATCGTTTGATGTAAACATAATATCTTCCCCTTTTATACCTGCCATTTCTGATAAGTATAATTCTGCAATGGAAGAACAGTCTGCCCCTATATTTTCTGCTGCTAATATTTTTAATATGGCAGGGTTAGGCAGTGCTTTTACTGCAAAAAATTCTTTAAACCCTGCTGCCCAGCTAAAAGCATTAATAAATGATTTTGCGTTGTCTATAATAGCCTGTTCATCATATATATGAAAAGGGGTAGGATATTTTTCTATTATTTTTTCAATCTGCTCTTTTGTAAATGGAACTTTCTTTTCTACCACTTCTTTCTCCTTTTCTAAAAATATCAAACATGTTATAATAATATAAACTTAAAGGCAAGCCCTTTTTTTCAATAATTTACGAGGTGAGAAATGATAGGACGAGTTGTTCACATAGGTGTAACAGTTACAAATCTTGAGAAATCTATGGATTTTTATGAAAATGTTTTAGGCTTAAAATTACAAGGTAAAATGGTTATGAAAGGCAAAGAGACTGATGCACTTTTTAATATGGAAAATGTGGAAGTTAAAATTGCTTACTACAACGGCTCTGATGAATTATTATGCCCCCCTGTTGAATTATTAGAATTTTCTAACGGGGTAAAAGCACCATGCTCACTTAATCAGACTTCTATTTCTGAAATCTGTTTTATTGTTAAAGATATTGACGCAGTTTATAACAGATTAAAAAGTAAAGGAGTAGAATTTTTATCAGAACCACAGTTTTTTGATTTTACAAAAGAGGGATTCAGTAAAAGCAGGGCAGTATATTTTAAAGATAACGACGGAATTATATTAGAATTAATGGAATATTTATAAATAGCATATAAAAGATTATTTGACATTCATATTGTTTCATAGTATCAATATAATATATTATTGTATCCATTTATAAAATGATAATAATATTGTGTTTGATATAGGAGTTATATGTGAATGATATTGATGTTGTATCTGTAATATTTAAATTAATAGGCGGTCTTGGGCTGTTTCTTGTTGGTATGCAGTTTATGTCAGAAGGTCTGCAAAAATCATCAGGGGACAGCCTTAAAAAAATTCTTGAAAAACTTACAAGTAACAGGATCATAGGCACAGGTGTAGGTGCACTTGTTACTGCTGTTATACAAAGTTCATCTGCTACTACTGTTATGGTGGTAGGTTTTGTAAGTGCCGGGCTTATGAGTTTAACACAAGCCTTAAGTGTAATCCTTGGTGCAAATATAGGGACAACTATTACTGCACAAATCATTGTTTTTAAAGTTTCAATTATTTCACTTCCCTGTATCGGTATTGGTTCCATACTATATATTTTTTTTAGAAAACCTGCTATACAGTATTTGGGGCAGATAGTTATGGGTTTTGGGCTTTTATTTCTCGGTATGGATACTATGACAGAAGCATTTAAACCCCTTGCTAAATCAGAAGAATTTAAAAACATTTTCGTATATTTTTCCCACAACCCTGTGCTTGCTGTGGCAGCTGGTGCTGTTACTACATTAATCGTTCAAAGTTCATCTGCTACTATGGGTATTACAATTGCACTTGCAACAGCAGGGATTATTGATTTTCCTGCAGCGGCTGCTTTAGTATTAGGTGAAAATATAGGGACTACCATAACAGCAAATTTAGCAGCACTTAATGCTAATAGAACAGCTAAACAGGCTGCTTTTGGCCACTTTTTATTTAACTTAATCGGTGTTAGCTATATGCTTATATTTCTCACGCCATTTATGGCTTTTATTAATTATATAACACCGGGAGATGTGGCAAAAGCTGTGCAGGAAGGCAGCAACGTAATTTATCCAAATATAGGCAGACATATTGCCAACCTGCATACTATGTTTAATATTATAAATACACTGATATTTCTTCCATTCCTGCCTTTACTTGCAAAACTATGTGAGAAAATCATTAAAGATAACCCGGAAGAAAAAGTGGAAAACAAACTTGTTCATCTTTCTCAAGAAATGTTATCTACCCCTGAAATTGCTGTGGGGTTTGCACAAAAAGAAGCAGGCAGAATGTTTTTATTAGCTGTTGATTTATTTAACTATGCAAAAAAAGCACTTATGGAAAACGATAACACTGCCTTGAATAAAGGTAAAAAGCTATCTGATGATTTAGATGAATTTAATAGTGAAATACATCTATTTTTATCAAAACTAACTACAAGGCCGCTTTCTGAGAAATCTTTACACTCTATAAGTAATATTGGTGCAGCAGTAGAAGAAATTAATCAGATAGGCGATAGAAGTTTAAAACTTATTAAAACTAAAAGCAAAATGAACGATAAAGAACTAGTTTTTTCAACAGATGCAGATAATGAATTAAAGGCTTTACTTAATAATGTTGATAATTTTACTGAAATGGTAAAAAAACTCTATATTCTTAACAGTAAAGAAAATAATCTTGATGCATTTGAACAAAAGGAAGAACATATTGATAAATTAAGAAAATTATATAAAAAAAACCACCAGAAACGGCTTGATGACGGTATTTGTAAGCTGCCTGCAGGGCTTGCTTTTGTTGATTTACTTAAGACACTGGAGAAAATTGCCGATAATATATATGCACTTGCACAAATTATCACAGATGAGAATTTATAATAAAAATGGAATGTTGTAAATGGCTTCATTAAAACGAATAGCAGTATGGGATATACAGCTGGGCATGGTAATTGTGAAATGTGATAAAGCAGGTGTGCCGTTTAACGAATACGGCCGCCCCTTATCAAATTTAGGCTATATACACAGCCTGCACGATTACGGTGTTGAACATGTTTATATTTGGACTGAAAAGGATAATGTAGAACCAGAAAACACAGCAAAGAATACGGAAAAACAGCAGGAAAAAAAACCTAAAGAAATAGATTTCAAAATCAATAAAGATGATGATATAAATGCTATTCCACTTTCTGCTGCTACCGAACTTATATCCATGCTTAAAACTAATTTGGTGGATTCTATGACAGGGCTTAAAATGGGCAAAACTATTGATGCACCTGCCATTGTTAATGTGGTATCTGACATTATTTTTATGTCGGAAGATAATCCTGAAATTTTCACAAAAATTGCCCTTAATGAAGGAATGTCTAAAGACGAATTTACCCATGGATTAAACGTGTGTATTAATGCAGTATCTTTAGGAAGTGCTATAGGTATTAAAGGAAAAGAACTCCATGATTTAGGGCTTGCAGCACTTCTACATGATATAGGTAAAGTGCGGATACCTGAACATATTCTTAATAAAAAAACAGGGCTTACAGATTATGAAATGGCATCTCTTAAACGTCATCCTGAATATGCAGGTCAAGTATTGCAGCGATATAGTGATATAAGTGAAGACGTATTAAATATTATATATCAACACCATGAATGCTGCGATGGGTCAGGCTATCCCTCAGGTATTAACGCACAATATATATTAAGAGCATCAAAAGTATTAGCCATAGCAGAAGCATATAACACCATGCTAATGTATAGCCCTGAATATCCCCGTGCTTTTAATAATACTGATGCTATGAAAAAAATATATGCAGAAGCAGGTAAAAAATATCAGGCAGATATAGTAAAAAAATTTATTACTATTATGGGCGTATTTCCTGTGGGAACAGCTGTAAAATTAAATAACGGCTGCACAGGTATCGTATGCGAAGTAAACAAGCAGGATCAGTCAAGACCAAAAATATTAATGCTCCATGATGATGATCCTTATAAAATAGAGCTTGTAAATCTGAAAACTCACACTAATATTAAAATATTAAAAGAAATAAATAATACTGAAATCAATGTAAATACTTTTGAAATATTCAATAACTTTCTTACGAACAGAGTAACCCATCAGCTAGAACATAAGTAAAATCCTAATTTAATACCAATTTCCATATTTATATTACATATTTTTAATTATGTTGTGATTTACTTTTATTATATATTATATTATTTCGTTATATGAAAAAAGTGTTTCAAACTAGTTAATAAAA
>RCNI01001875.1_pt1 | contig 10792 bp, 8 predicted proteins | sample 2041151 | NCBI WGS metagenome assembly RCNI01 (sample SAMN09708214, study PRJNA481090) | feces metagenome | isolation source: feces | place: Antarctica: Albino Rookery
GCAACTGGATTTTATGCAAAATGTGGAGCTTTGCTGGATTTTGGCGGGACGAAAGCGGCGATGTTATAAAAACAGTGGGGCGACGTTCTTGCGGGAAGAAATCAGATAAGTTATACTGAAAAACGAGCTGTATAAAATATCCTTTGTATACGCTAAACTGTATATCCAAGGAGGCGAAGAATGGGATACAAAAGACACCGACCAGAACGCCGACAAAAAATGACGGGAATCTGCTAAGTTCTGGACTTTTTTGTCGGAGCTGTGCTATAATAGCCCATCATAAAGTTTTGGAGTTTGCGGTGGAATAGAATTGGTAAACTGTCATGCCCATTTCAGACGCAGCCGGGACAGGAAAAGAATCACAACAAAACAGCAGGGGAAACGCTCTGCCTGGGAACAGACACAAGCGGAGGAAAGATAAAATGAACGAGAAAAAAACATTTTTGACTTTGGATCAGGCGCAGGAAATCATTCAGGACGTACCTACGCCGGTCCATGTATATGATGAAAAAGGCATTCGGGAAAACGTCCGCCGTATTTACGAGGCGTTTTCCTGGAACAAGGGCTTTCGGGAATACTTTGCCGTAAAGGCACTGCCCAATCCCCGTATTTTGCAGATTTTGGGCGAGGAAGGCTGTGGAGTAGACTGCGCTACCATTACCGAACTGATGCTCAGCGATGCAGTGGGCTTCAGCGGCGACCAGATCATGTTCTCCTCTAATGAAACGCCGACCGAGGATATGCGCATGGCAGGCAAAATGGGAGCATGGATCAATCTGGATGATGCCACCATGGTAGACTTTTTGGATCGTGTGGCAGGCGTGCCGGAAACGATATTCTGCCGTTTCAATCCCGGCGGAGCTTTCCAGCTGGCCAAGACAGAGGAAGGCTTCCAGGTCATGGATCGCCCCGGTGATGCCAAGTACGGTATGACCGAAGAACAGATGATTGACAGCTTCCGCCGACTGGCAAAGAAGGGCGCAAAGCACTTTGGCATTCATGCCCTCCTGGCATCCAATACCGTTTCCAATGAATATTATCCGGCACTGGCAGAGGTACTGTTCCAGCTGGCTGTGCGAGTCCAGAAAGCAACCGGCGTGCATATTTTTGCGGTGAACCTTTCCGGCGGTGTGGGTATCCCGTACCATCCGGGTCAGACGGCCAATGACATTTATGCAATTGGTGAAGGCGTGCGGAAAAAGTTTGAAGAAATCCTGGTGCCTGCCGGTATGGGGGATGTGCGTATTTTTGCCGAGCTGGGACGGTTTGTCACCGGCCCTTACGGTGCCCTGCTGACCACGGCGGTGCATCATAAGGAAATCTATAAAAAGTATATCGGTGTGGATGCCTGTGCAGCTAACCTGATGCGCCCTGCCATGTACGGTGCGTATCATCACATCACGGTGCTGGGCAAGGAAGATCAGCCCTGTGATACCTGCTATGATGTGGTAGGCGGTCTGTGCGAGAATAACGACAAGTTTGCCATCGACCGGATGCTCCCGGAAATCGACGTGGGCGATCTGCTGTATATCCACGATACCGGCGCACACGGCTTCTCCATGGGTTACAACTACAACGGAAAGCTGCGCAGCGCAGAAGTCCTGCTGCGAGAGGACGGCAGCCATGAGCTGATTCGCCGTGCAGAAACTCCGCGGGATTATTTTGCTACTCTGGATGTGACCCCGTTCTGGCAGAAAATTGACAAGAACTGCTGATGAATTTTAAGTAAAAAAGAGAGATGCATTTTGTATACGCCAGATAAGGAAGTATTTTTGAAAAGGTCTTAGGGATCTGCACCTAAGAATTGTACCATTTTATCTCCGCAGGAGTAAAAACGGTATGCTCGCTGAACTGACACTGATAAATTTATTAGAGGTGATTGAAATGAGAGCACCCTTCCAAGTACTTATTATTCCATATAAGATAATTGATAAATCAGCATTATTCTGCATTTTTCATCGTGCTGATTATAATCAATGGCAATTTATCGCAGGTGGAGGAGAGAGTGGAGAAACACCCCTAGAAGCCGCAAAGCGAGAAACTGTTGAAGAAAGCGGTGTAAAATCAAAAAAATGGGTAGAACTAAAAAGTCTATCTTACATTCCCGCTACTGTTATTCATGCAAAGTATCGTCAAAATTGGGATAAAGACACCTATGTGATACCTGAGCATACATTTGCTTTTGAGTGTATAGAAGATATAAAATTATCTCATGAGCACACTGAATATATCTGGACAACTTACGAAGAAGCGATAAAAAAGCTGGAATGGGACTCAAATCGCACTGCCCTGTATGAACTGAATTGTCGACTCATGGAAGATAAAAAATGCAGTAATGTATGATTCCTTAAGTAACAAAACCGAGGATGGCTCTTACTTGAACCTTCCTCGGTTTTTATTGCAGTATTGGATTATAAAGTTTTTGTCTTTCCTATATTACTTCCTTATGGGGCGTACCCATTTGCATCTCTCTTTTTGTTTTGTAGAATGGTTTGGATCAGATCCGTGCCAGGAAGCCGCCGCCGGCAACCAGATCATTTTGATAGAATACAGCACTCTGACCGGGGGCGGGAGCACGTACCGGCGGATCGAAGGTCAAAACACCTGCGCCGTCGTAATGGGCCGGAGCAGGCTTGGCTGCACTGCGGATCTTGACGGTGTAATCTCCGGCAGGAATGGGCTGACCATCGGGAGAAACCAGCTGGACAACGCCAATACGGCTGACTAGGTCATCCCCGGCATCTGCCAGCTGAATATCACCGTTGTCACAGATTTCCCGGATGAACACCGGGCGTCCCAACGCGATGCCCAGGCCCTTGCGCTGGCCCACGGTGTAGTGCAGAACGCCCTTGTGCGGACCCAGGTCCTCACCCTTGGGGCCAATAAAACGGCCCTGCTTGGCGGTCATGCCGCGCTGCTCGATAAAACCGGCATAGTTGCCGTCCGGAATAAAGCAGATTTCCATGCTGTCCGGTGCGTCGGCACAGGTCAGACCCATGTCCCGTGCCATCTCACGGATATCGTCCTTTTCAAATTCGCCCAGCGGCAGCAACAGGCGGGACAGCACATCCTGCTCCAGACGGTAGAGCATATAGCTCTGGTCCCGTGCGGTGCTGACTGCCTTGCAGACACGGCTGATACCGTCAGAGCCGGTTTCCACTCGTGCATAGTGTCCGGTGGCAATATACTGGATGCCCAGTTTGTCCGCTGCGGTCAGCAGTGCGGCAAACTTTACGCTGGGATTGCATAGAATACAGGGATTGGGGGTCTGCCCCTTGCAGTAGCTTTCGCAGAAAGGCTGCACCACGTTTGCGTCAAACAGCTCCTGTGCATCCAAAACGATGCACTGTACGCCCAATTGCTTGGCAGCAGTCTTTGCCTGTTCCACAGCTTTGTCATGGGCAGGGGAGAAGCGAATCACCGCACCGGCGACCACAAAACCCTGCTCCTGTAAAATGCGAACGGCTACACTGGAGTCTACGCCGCCGCTCATGCCAACCAGGACCTTGTCCTGTTCCTCATAGGTATTGAACCCGTTGCCGGGTAAAAATTCACCTGCCATATTGTTTTGGACGGAGCAAAGGTGCTCCGCCGCCCTCCTTTGTTGATATCATTTAAGCCTGTCTGCCGCCATGCAGCTTGCTTTGTTCCACGGCAAGACGGTCACACCGCTCGTTTTCTGGGTGGCCAGCATGACCTTTCAGCCAGTGGTAGTGGATTTGGTGCTTTTCGGATTCCGCCAAAGCCAGTGCCCACAAGTCAGCGTTCAAAGCGGGAGATTTGTCAGCTTTTTTCCAGCCACGGGCACGCCAGCCCTTGGCCCAGCCTTTTTCCAGCGCATTGATGACATATTGGCTGTCGCTGTACAGGTCCACTTCGCAGGGCTGGTTCAGCTGTTGGAGCCCTGCCAGAAAAGCAGTCAGTTCCATACGGTTGTTGGTGGTTTCGCCCGCCCCGCCGGAAAGCTCTTTTTCGTATACTTTATCTGCCGTCCGGAACCGCAGAATCGCGCCCCAGCCGCCCGGGCCGGGGTTTCCGCTGCAAGCACCGTCGGTATACAGCTCGACGTGTTTCATGTTATCGCTCCTGTTTTGCGCAAAAGATTTCCTTTTTATTATACTGAAAATCCGAAGCGATGCCAAGTGTATAATTTTCCAAAACGGGGTCGATACTGAATTGACAAATAAAAGTGAAAATACTATACTGAACTTGGCAGTAAACGTATAGGGATGCGTCCAAGGGATGCACTCAAGAATATCTTTATTTGGGTCCCGGTTGCATTGAACAAATGAACTGTTTCGACCCGCAAGGTTTCCTTTGTCTTGGGCGGTGATATACTGCACCGCAGTGGAAAAAGCTATACGGATATCCGAAGGAAAAGTGTGTGTTCTTTTCCCATAGTCAAACGACCCGCCCCGGTCTGGGGACATGGGTCTGTTTTGGTTTTCGTTAATAGGAGGTACTATGGCGAATACAGTGAATACGAATACGGAAAAAAACAAAAATCAAAACGGTGCGCCCCGCAAACCCCAGAGCAACCGCGGCGGACGTGGCTATTTCCGCCGCCCCCGCAAGGCACCGGCAAAAAATGCAGACGCACCTGCCCTGCATATTTATCCGCTGGGCGGCCTGGGCGAAGTCGGCAAGAACATGACGGTGTTCGAGTGCAACGGTGAAATGGTCATCGTGGACTGCGGCTGTGTATTCCCTGACAGCGAAATGTACGGCATCGATCTGGTCATCCCGGATTTTGCCTTTGTGGAGCAGAATCTGGATAAGATTCGCGGCATTTTGATTACCCACGGCCACGAGGACCACATCGGCAGCCTGCCTTACCTGCTGCGCAAGGTAAAACTGCCGGTTTATGCAACCCGTCTGGCTTGTGGTCTGATTCGCAACAAACTGGAAGAATTCAACCTGGCAGGTTCTGCCAAGCTGACCGAAATCAGCGCAGGCCGCAAGTTCAAGCTGGGTGGTTTCCAGATCGACCCTATCCATGTGAATCACTCGATTCCCGGTGCGGTGGCATTTGCTATTACCTGCGCAGCCGGTACGGTGATTTGCACCGGCGACTTTAAGATCGACTATACCCCGCTGTCCGGTCCGGTGACGGATTTGTCTGCATTTGCAGCATACGGTCAGAAGGGCGTGCTTGCACTGCTGAGCGATTCTACCAATGCAGAGCGTCCCGGCTTTACCGCCACCGAGCGCAAGGTGGTGAACAGCCTGCGTGATTTGTTCCACCGGGCACGCAGCAAGCGTATTATCATTGCAACCTTTGCATCCAACCTGAACCGCGTGCAGCAGATCATTGATCTGGCCGTGGAAGAAGGCCGCAAGGTGGCATTCTCTGGACGCAGCATGGTGAAGAATACTGCCATGGCACAGGAGCTGGGCTATATGTCCATCCCGGATGGCACACTCATCAACATTGAGCAGCTGAACCAGTATCCCCCGGAAAAAGTGGTCCTGATTACCACCGGCAGCCAGGGCGAGCCGCTGAGCGCACTGAGCCGTATGGCACAGAGCAGCCACCGCAACGTAAAGGTGGGCCCCGGCGACTTTATTATTATTTCCGCAAACCCCATCCCGGGCAACGAAAAGAGCGTTACCCGCATTGTCAACGGCTTGCTGCTGCTGGGTGCGGATGTGATTTACGAGAGCATGTACGACGTCCACGTATCCGGACACGCTTGCCAGGAGGAGCAGAAGCTGCTGCTGACCCTGACCAAGCCCAAGTACTTCCTGCCGGTGCACGGCGAGTACAAGCAGCTGAAGCGGCACGCACTGACTGCCGCCAGCTTGGGCATTCCTGCAACCAATATCGTGATTGCAGAAAATGGTTCTCATGTCATTTTGTCTGAAAATGAACTGCGTCTGGGCACGCCGGTACAGGCAGGCGCTGTGATGGTGGACGGCCTGGGCGTAGGCGACGTGGGCAATGTGGTCCTGCGGGACCGCAAGCACCTGTCGGAGGATGGTCTGGTCATCGTGGTAGCTACCATCGATCGCACCACCGGTCAGTTGATTGCCGGACCGGACCTGGTCAGCCGTGGTTTTGTCTATGTGCGTGAAAACGAACAGCTGATGGAGGGCGCACGGGAAGTGGTTGCAGATGCCTTCGACCGTGCTTTGTCCGACAACCACTATGATTGGAATAACGTAAAAACACAGGTGCGCGAGACACTGTCGGCCTATATTTACCGCCGCACCAAGCGCAGCCCCATGATTCTGCCGATTTTGATGGAAATTTAATCTAGGCAGACGCATTACCCCACATAAAGGAGGCCCCACCATGAAACACAAACCCATTGTAGACCTGGAAGTGCTCGTGGTGGGGCTTATTTTGCTGTGCATGGTTTTGCTGGCGTGGGTTGGGGTCACAACACCGACGCTCTGGCTGCTAGTGCCGTTGGGGGCCTGGCTGACCCTGTGTGTGCTGTTTTTGCTCTGCGGACGGGCTATGCGTGGGATGCTGGAACGATGGTTGACCGGACCCGTCACGGAAGAATCGGATTTGAAATGCAGTCTGGGGCACCTGTCCAGCCCGGCAGCTATGCTCAGCGGCAAAACCGTTTTGTGGTACAATCAGGCATTTCGGCAGCAACTGAACTGCGGCGAAGAGCGAATGCTTTGCCCGGCGGCAAAAATTCTGCCGGGTCTGAATCTGAAAGAAAGCGGCTCCCCGGAAGGGCAGCTGCTTTGGCTGGGTGATAAGGTCTGGCACGTCTGGACTGCCACCGTGAAAAAAGACACCGAAACTGCAAGCGTGCTGTTTTTGTCGGATGAAACCCAGCTGCGCCACATGGAAACAGAATATCGTGTCAGCCGACCCGGCTGCATTTTGTTTGCAGTGGATGGGTACAGCGATGTGTTCCAGGATATGCTGGACAGTGAACGTGCCGGACTGCTGGAAAATTTGTATAAGGTTCTGGAAACCACTGTCGGAGGGACCACAGGCTTTTTGCATCGACTTTCTAGCGGAAAATACCTGGCAGTGATGGAGGAGCGTCACCTGCAAAAGCTGGCAGAGGAGCGTTATGCGGTGCTGGACGAAGTACGTGCCATAGCACCGGACCGAAATTTGTCTTTGTCCATAGGCGTGGGACGGGGTGGAAAGACCCTCGAACAGGTCCACGAAATGGCGGAGCAGGCACTGGATATGGCACAGGGACGCGGCGGTGACCAGGCCGCCGAAAAAACACCGGAAGGCTTTACCTTCTATGGCGGCAAGAGTCACGGCGTAGAAAAACGCAGCCGGGTAAAGAGCCGCCTGGTAGCCCGTGCACTGGTGGATTTGATCAAACAATCGGAAAGCGTGGTCATCATGGGCCACCGGATGAGCGATCTGGATGCCATTGGTGCTGCCGAAGGTGTGCTCCGAATCTGTAAAATTTGCGATGTGCCCGCCGTCATAGCCGTGCGGCAGAATGCGACCATGGCGTCGTCGCTGCTGGATGCATTTATAGAAGCTGGCTGCGGGGACGATTTTATCGAACCGGAACAAGCACTGCAAAATGTAAATAAAAAGACCCTTTGTGTGGTGGTGGACACCTACCTGAAGCATCTGGTGGAAAGCCCGGAAATCCTGCAAAAGGCAGGAAGTGTCGTGGTCATTGACCACCATCGCAAGAGCGACAATTACATCAAGAACACGGTTCTTTTGTGTCACGAACCTTATGCAAGCAGTGCCAGCGAACTGGTAGCAGAGCTGTTGGCCTATGTGGGCGAAAAAGAAGATAAGCCCACCCGGCTGGAAGCAGAAGGTATGCTGGCAGGTATCCTTTTGGATACCCATGATTTCAGCCTGCACACAGGTGTGCGTACCTTTGAGGCAGCTGCGGCCCTGCGCCGTTACGGTGCAGAAACCGAGCGCGTCCGGGCACTGTTCTGCGTAAGCAAAGAAGAATATCTGGCCAAGTGTGCGCTGGTAGAATCCGCTGTGATTTATAAAGGATGCGCTATCGTGCTGCACAAAGCATTTCCGGGTCATATTCAAGTGGCTGTGCCACAGGCAGCCAACGATCTTTTGGGCATCGAAGGCGTGACGGCAAGCTTCGTGGGCGTGGAAAAATTCGGCGGCGTGAATTTTAGTGCCCGCAGTATGGGCGAAATGAACGTGCAGGTTATTATGGAGGCGTTGGGTGGCGGTGGACACCAGACCATGGCCGGTGCCCAACTGCGAAATACCACGCTGGAACAGGCCGGTGTGCAGCTGCGCGCGGCAGTGGATTCCTACTTGACCCAATGTGTAAAAGAACGCAAAAATTGAACCCGGACAACTGGGCTTGTGCCCGGGCAGGTTTTACGCTATACTAGAACAACAATAAAAAGAACCCAGGGCGTTGCCCCTGCGGAGATAAGGGAGGACCCAGCTATGAAGGTCATTTTGAAGAAGGACGTTAAGGCTATCGGCAAGAAGGACGAGATCCACGAAGTTTCGGACGGCTACGCACGCAACTACCTGCTGCCCCGTGGCCTGGCTGCAGAAGCAGATGCAACTGCAATGAATATTGCCCGCACCAAGGAAGCTGCTGCGGATTTCCATGAGGCAACCCAGCAGGCTGCTGCAAAGGAGCTGGCAGGCAAGATTCACGGCAAAACCGTGAAGATGCAGGCTAAGGGCGGTGCTTCCGGACGTATGTTCGGCAAGATCACCACCAAGGAAGTGGCTGCTGCACTGAGCGAAATGGTAGGCCAGACCATCGACAAGAAGAAGGTGGAGCTGTCCAGCCGTGACATCAAGGATGCTGGTGTGTACGAGGCAAAGGTGCGCCTGTACGTAGGTATCGTGGCAGACTTCAAGGTAGAAGTAGAAATCGTAGAGTAATTCGGCTTTTATGCCGTGCAAAAAGGCTGTTTCAGAGGTAGAACATGGATAAATATACCGGCGAATTGAATCTGGAAAGCATGGGCGTGCAGCTGCCTTACAGCATGCAGGCCGAGCAGAGTGTACTGGGCGCAGTGTTGCTGCGGGCAGAAACACTTACCGATTTGATCGAGATCGTTAAGCCGGAAATGTTCTATTCCCGCCAGAATGGTCAGATTTACAGCGAAATGATTCGCCTGTTTATGGCGGACAAGACCATCGACTTTGTCACGCTGCTGGATGCGGTTGCATCCGATGGCGTGTTTGAAAGCATGGACGCAGCCAAGGTCTATCTGACTGGTCTGGCAGAAACAGTGCCCAGCATTTCCAACGTAACCTCCTATGCCCATATCGTGCAGGAAAAATATCTGGTGCGTCAGCTGATGAACGTGGCGCGGGATATCCTGGAGGATTCCGGGCAGGAGAATGACGCAGACCTGCTGCTGGAAAATGCGGAGCAGAAAATCTATGAAATCCGGGCAGGCCGGGATAGTTCGGCTCTGACGCCGCTGTCCTCCAGCATGGTGGAAACGCTGGGCACGCTGCAAAAGCTGTCTGGCCCCGATGCGGATAAGTACAAGGGTATCCCCACCGGTTTCCGTTTGCTGGATTCGGTGCTGACTGGTATGGGTCGAGGCGACCTGATTATTCTGGCAGCTCGCCCTGGTATGGGTAAAACCAGTTTTGCGCTGAATATTGCCACCAATGTGGCAGAACAGCAGCATATCCCGGTGGCAGTGTTCAGTCTGGAAATGACCAAGGAACAGCTGACCAATCGTATCCTGTCTGCCAAGGCGGGTATCGACAGCCATGCGTTCCGAACCGGTGCGCTGACCCAGTCCGACTGGGAGGATTTGGCCATTGCTTCCGAGCGGCTCCACGATGCACCCATTTTTATGGATGACACCTCTGGCTTGACCATTCCGGAAATGAAGGCGAAGATTCGCCGGGTCAATCAGGACCCCAGCCGCCCCAAAATCGGCCTGATCGTCATCGACTACTTGCAGCTGATGACCACCGGTAAGCGGACCGAAAACCGCGTTCAGGAAATCAGTGAAATCACCCGAAACCTGAAAATCATGGCAAAAGAACTGGGCGTGCCCATTATTGCATTGTCCCAGCTGTCCCGTGCGGTCGAAAAGCAGGGTGCCGGTTCCGGACATCGCCCCCAGCTGTCCGACCTGCGTGATTCCGGTTCTATCGAACAGGACGCAGACTGCGTTTTATTTTTGTACCGCGAGGCATACTATAATAGCCAAAAGGGGGACGATGCGCCCCAGGCGGATTCCAACATTGCAGAGTGCATCGTAGCGAAGAACCGTCACGGTGAAACCAGTGCAGTGCCGCTGGGCTGGGACGGCGCACATACCCGCTTTACCGATGTGGATTTTAACCATTAAGTGATATGATGGAACAGGACTGCCGCCTTTTGGCGGAAGAATGGAAAGAAGAAACGGAAAAGTCCGTGCTTGCCTATTGCGCGCAGGCCGGGCTTTTTCGTCTTACCCCACAGGATGAAAAATGTCCCCGAGTCAGCGTGGCGGTATCCGGTGGTGCGGACAGCATGGCGCTGCTCCGAATTTTGTGCCGCTTGGCACCGAAACTGGGAGTGACCGTTTCCGCTTGCCATGTGAACCATGGGCTGCGGGGGGAAGCTGCGGACAAAGACGAAGCATTTGTGCGGGAACAGTGTGTCTGTTTGGATGTGCCGTTGACAGTATACACAGCAGCAGGGCAGGGAGAAAAAGTCCCTGACAATGGCAGTGAGAACTGGGCCCGGCAGCTGCGTTACCGCTGTTTTGCACAGGAAGTGGAGCATGGGGCTCGCTGGGTTGCTACTGCACATACCGGCAACGATCAGGCGGAAACCTTGCTGTTCCGACTGGCACGGGGCACAGGCCCCCATGGTGCAGCGGCGATTCG
>RCNI01001876.1_pt1 | contig 10791 bp, 7 predicted proteins | sample 2041151 | NCBI WGS metagenome assembly RCNI01 (sample SAMN09708214, study PRJNA481090) | feces metagenome | isolation source: feces | place: Antarctica: Albino Rookery
ACCATCACCTCCGCTGCTACGACTTGTTACTGGAAAGGTACCAAGAACCAGTTCCCTCAGACCCGGCGATGCTGTGCCTGCTCCTCGGTTTGGGCGTGAGCGTACTGGATTTCCGACGTGTGAAGCGCCGGCACGAGATGCTAAAGTGCATCTCCGGCATGACGGATGTGATTACCGGCAGCTTTCCGAAAATCGAAGGCATCGAGGATGCGGATTATCAGAGAATCCTTGCTCTCATCAGCCAGGAATATAATGAGGAACGCACGGCCTCTCAGCGCAAATACGCCGACATGATCGACTATTATACCGTCTGGGCGCACCAGATCAAAACGCCCATTGCGTCCATGCGATTGCACCTGCAAAATGAGGACACGACCCTCTCCCGCAAGCTGGCGTCGGATCTCTTCCGTGTGGAGCAGTATGTGGAAATGGTGTTGACGTTCCTGCGCCTAAATTCGGAAAGCACCGATTATGTGATCAAAGCCCACGATCTGGATGCTATTATCCGCCAGACGGTGAAGAAGTTTGCCGGTGAGTTTATTGAGCGCCGGCTCCGTTTGCAGTATGAGCCGGTGAACGCAACCGTCATTACCGATGAGAAGTGGCTCTCCTTTGTCATCGAGCAGGTGCTGTCCAACGCGCTGAAATATACGCCGTCCGGCAGTATTTCCATCACGCTGGAGCCGGAGAAAAAGCTGTGTATCCGGGATACGGGCATCGGAATTGCGGCGGAGGATCTTCCCCGCATCTTTGAAAACGGGTTTACGGGCTACAACGGCCGAACGGACAAAAAGGCAAGCGGCATCGGGTTGTATCTGTGCAAGCGGATCTGTACCAATTTGGGACACGGGATCTCCGTATCGTCGCAGGTGGATAAGGGCACCTGCATTACCATTGATCTGAAACAGCGGGATCTAAAGGTGGAATAACTTCTTACAAAACTGTTAGATTTGAGGGGGGATTTGTAAGCCGAATCCATAGCGGCGCAAATTCCCCCTTTGCTATAATCAGAACAGAAATTCCAAAGGAGGATTTTTTGTGATGAGTATTTTGGATGTAAGCGGCGTACAGAAAATCTATACGACACGCTTTGGCGGAAACAAAGTGGAGGCGCTGAAGAATGTCTCCTTCAGCGTAGAGCAGGGTGAGTATGTGGCAATCATGGGCGAGTCCGGCTCCGGTAAGACCACTTTATTGAATATTCTGGCAGCCTTGGATAAGCCTACCGCCGGCACGGTGTTGCTGGACGGGAAGGATCTTGCAAGGATCAAGGAATCGCAGATCGCCCAGTTCCGCCGGGACAATCTGGGCTTTGTGTTTCAGGAGTTCAATCTGCTGGATACCTTTACGCTGGAAGATAATATCTATCTGCCGCTGGTGCTGGCGGGAAAGTCCCACGGCGAAATGGAACGGCGGCTGCAGCCCATCGCCCAGCAGCTGGGGATTGCGCACCTTTTGAAAAAGTATCCCTATGAGGTTTCGGGCGGTCAGAAGCAGCGCGCGGCGGTGGCAAGAGCGCTCATTACCGATCCTAAGCTGATTCTGGCCGATGAACCCACTGGCGCTCTGGACTCCAGAGCCACCGACGAACTGCTGCGGCTTTTCTCTCAGATCAATGCCAACGGACAGACCATTTTGATGGTTACCCACTCGGTGAAGGCGGCCAGCCACGCCAGCCGCGTGCTGTTTATCAAGGATGGCGAGGTATTCCACCAGATCTACCGGGGCCAGAACACCAGCGAGCAGCTGTATCAGATGATTTCGGACACGCTTACCATGCTTGCAACAGGTGGTGAGAGACAATGAAATCCGTTTTTTATCCGAAGCTGGCCTGGGACGGCATTCGCAAGAATAAGCAGCTCTATGTGCCCTATATCATTACCTGCATCGGCATGGTGATGATGTACTATATTATCTATTTTCTCGCCAACGCGCCTGCGGTGGAGAACATCCCCGGTTCCAGTGTGATTCAGCAAATGCTGCGTATGGGCTGCAGCGTGCTGGCCGTCTTTTCCGTGTTGTTCCTGTTCTACTCCAACGCCTTTTTGATGCGGCGGCGGAAACGGGAATTCGGCCTTTATAACATTTTGGGCATGGGAAAAGGGAACATCAGCCGCATCCTCCTGTGGGAAACGCTGCTGGTGGCCGGGATTGCGCTGCTGAGCGGCATGGGACTGGGCATTGCCCTCTCCAAGCTCTTTGAGCTGCTGCTGGTCAACATGATGGAGGGGCAGGTGCGGCTGGATTTCACGATCTCCATGGCGGGTGTGAAATCCACGCTGTTGATTTTCGGTGGTATCTTTGTGCTGCTGTTCCTCAACGCCCTGCGCCAGATCTCCCTGAGCAAGCCTGTGGAACTGCTGCGCAGTGAAAGCGCCGGAGAAAAGCCGCCGAAAGCCAACTGGCTGGCGGGACTTCTGGGCCTTGCAATTCTGGCCGCAGCCTACTATATCGCCGTTACCATTCAAGACCCGGTCACCACTCTTGTGGCCTTTTTCGTGGCGGTCATCATGGTGATCTGCGCCACCTATCTGCTGCTGATTTTCGGCTCTGTGGTGCTGTGCCGGATGCTGCAAAAGAACAAGAGATACTACTACAAGCCCAATCATTTTGTCTCCGTCTCCTCCATGACCTACCGTATGAAGCGCAATGGCGCCGGCCTTGCCTCCATCTGTATTCTGCTGACCATGGTGCTGGTGATGATCAGCTCCACCACAGCGCTGTTTGTTGGGACAGAGGATTCCATCCATATTCGCTACCCCAAGGATATGAACATGGAAGTAAAGCTGAACGGGTTACAGGAAACGGAGGAAACAGACCAGACCCGCGCAGACGTACAGACGATTCTGGATCGGCATCTGGCTGTTCCGGAGAATGTCTATGACTACCGCACCGTTGCGACCTCCGGCTTTTTGCAGGAGGGAGTCCTCTATAACAATCCGGAGGCGCTGGGGGGATTCCGGGAAAATGCGGACTCCGAAGTGGTGCTGACCTTTTTCGTGCCGCTTTCTGACTATAACCGTCTCATGGGGCAGGAACAGACCTTAGACGAGGGGGAGGCGCTGATCTATCCATTCCGAACAGAGTACACAGGCAATACCTTCCAGGTCAGCGGCGGCGAGGTGTATCAAGTGAAAGAGGTGGTGAACAGCTTCGTGGACAATGGCAATTCCGCCATGACCATATATCCCACCATCTTCGTCTTTGTCCCGGATCTGGAAGCAGCAGCGGCTTCTCTGGAAGCGCTGGGTGGCTCGCCTGATAACGGTATTTTGCAATATTACTGGTACTACGCCTTTGATCTGGATCTTCCCGTGGCGGAGCAGATCGAAATTTACCATGAGATGCGGGATGCAGATGTCCCAGCCTCCGGGAATCTGGAGTGTCGGGAGGTGGAGCGCGCGGACTTTTACGGCCTTTACGGGGGCCTATTCTTCCTGGGCATCATGCTCAGTATCGTGTTCCTCGCTGCGGCAGTGCTGATCATCTACTATAAGCAGATTTCCGAAGGCTACGAAGATCAGGCGCGCTTTGAGATCATGCAAAAGGTGGGCATGACAAAACGGGAGATCCGCAAGACCATCAATTCCCAGGTGCTGACAGTGTTTTTCCTGCCTCTTGTGATGGCGGGAATCCATCTGTGCTTTGCCTTCCCCATGGTGCGGAAGATGCTGTTGATTTTCAATCTCTGGGATACCAAGCTGCTGGTTCTCACCACGGCAGCCTGCTTCATGATTTTCGGTGTGCTCTATGCCATCGTCTATCGTCTTACCTCCAATCGCTACTACGCCATTGTCAGCGGTGGAAAAGAGTGAGAACGTCACGGCTTGTGGTGAATCGAAAATAACAAACGGCCTTGCAGAGTGTGGAAAACTTCTGCAGGGCCGTTTTGTTTCCGGGTGTGCACCGCAAACTTCGATTGTTGTTTCCACAAGATCGTGGTATGATGGGGAAAAGCATTGTGATTTGGAGAGGGAGAGTGTTATGACCAGTTCATTGATCCTGTTTGTCCTTTTTATCATCGTCTACATTGTGATTTCCGATATTATCACCATCTTTTTCCGCTTGACCGGTATGACGGAGGAGCGAGCCCGGTTTCAGGTGATTTCCCTTTTGACCAACTCCGGCTTTACCACGAGGGAGAGCGAAGCCGTAGTGTCCTCCAAGATCCGCCGACGTCTGGCGCGGGCCACCATGATCTTCGGCTATGCTTTCACCGTCACCATCGTATCCACCACGGTGAACTTCTTTATGACGCTGGGAAGGGCGGAGATGGAGTCGCTGGTGGTGCTGGTGCCCATTTTGCTGGGTGTGCTGCTGCTCTTCCATATTATCCGTAAATCTACCTTTTTCAAGACAAAATTTGACCGCTGGATCGAGACCATCGGCAGCCGCCTTATGTTCGGCAAGGATAAGAACCCGGTGGTGCTGGTGGAGGACTACGGCGACATGGTGGTAGCGCATATCTACCTCCACAAAGTCCCCACCAGTCTGCAAAATATACCGCTGCGCGAGTCGGAGCTGATCTCCCGCCATAATCTGATGGTGATGATGGTCAAGAATCGCAACGGGGAGGCAAAGCTGGCCATGGCGGACACGGTGCTGCAGCCCGACGATGTGATCATGGTGCTGGGAAAGCATAAGTCCATCCGGGACGTGTTCGTCCGGTGCGATGCGCCGGGGGCACCCTGCCCCTGCAGCGATAAGCGGGATTAAGTACATAGAGGAAGATAAAAGTGCCATGAAACGAGAGTTTCATGGCACTTTTGGGTGGAATATTCAGTTCTGGTAGAGGACAGCCTGTTCCCGCTGCAAGGGAAAGACGGTGAGCTGGTCGCCGTCCAGATCGGCGCTGTGGAGACGCACGGCAGTGATCTGGCTGTTGTTGTAGGTCTTGTAGTAGAAAATGCCCTGATCCACATTGATGCAGCAGCTGTAGAGAGTGAGATCGTCCTTGCCGTCATCGGTGATGGTGCAGCCCTTCAGCATTGCCACCGAGTCCAGTATGTGGAAAACCTGCCCCACATTTTCCAGTTCTGTGTCGCTGTGGGAGTTGGTGAGGTGGAAAGCCGTACGGACGAAGCGGGAGGCGCTGGAGGCGTCGCCCGGCAGACCGATGGCGCCCATGCCCACGCCGTAGTTCCGGAGGGAATACTGGCTGCTGAACTGATTTGTCCCGTTCTTGGGGCTGAGGTTCAGATAGTTGTGCATATTGGCGAGGTGGAACGGGAAGGGGGGATTGTTGGTCATTACGCCATAGGGGTTTTCATAGATTTGCAGACCCTCTGCCGTAGGCTCCAGCACCAGAGATTCCCGCTTGTCGCTGAACATAAAATGCAGGGGGGCGAGGGGAATGGCGGCGGAGAAGGGAATGTTGGTGAGATTTAGGTTGGCGAGGAGGGAGCGCACCTCCGCCACGGTCTTGGCCTGTCCCAGAATCCACGGGATCAGCTCGAAGGGGGTGATGTTGTCCATCCCTTCCTTAGGGGCAGAATAGACGGCGTTGCCGGGGAAGTTCAGCCCTGCCACGGCCAGCCCTGCTTCGTTGGCGGCCTCGTAGTAGAGGGGAACATCCTCCATCACGGTGGCAATGCCGATGAGGGCATAGGTGGTGCGGAAGTCCGCGCCGTTGCGCAGATGGAACAGCCGATGGCGCGGTGTGATGACCACCTGCTCATTGTAAGAATACTCTATATCCAGATTGCGGCCGAAATAATGGTCGCCCGGGCGATAACTGAAAGTTGTGCACATAGTTGCAGCCTCCTAATTTGCAAGATCGGACTCATTATACATCAATTTCCATGCCACGCATACAGAATGGGGCAGAAGTTTATAATTTGTTCTTTTTTGTACCGCGAGAAACAAGGGGAGGATACATATATAAATAAGAATTTACATTCTATTGAAAAATCAAACAGGTTATGATATACTGATGAAAAATTTTGGCGGTGTCTCATAGACAATGTTGACATCGCTGAGAGAAAAATAGACAAAAGAGCTGAGCCGGTTTTCCGGGTCAGCTTGTGGTGTTTGAAGGGAGAGAGGAACCATGGAGCAGATCACGAGCCGCAGTAATGCGCTGTTGAGCCATATGCGCCGTTTGGGCTCCTCAGCCTCTTATCGGAGGGAGCGGGGGGAGTTCCTCTGCGACAGTCCCAAGCTTTTGGAGGAGGCGCTCAAGTGGGGTGCACCGGTGCTGGCGGTAGTTTGTACCCGTGGCACGGTGCTGCCGCCGCTGCCGGAGGGCGTCCGCGCGGCGGAGGTGCCGGAGGACGTGATGGCCTCTGTGTCGCCGATGAAAACGCCGCAGGGCGTGGTGTTCACCTGCCGTATTCCGGCAGCAGCGCTGCCCCAGGAGCTGCCGGGCCAGCGCTATGTGGTACTGGACGGTGTACAGGATCCGGGCAACGTAGGAACGGTGCTGCGTACGGCGGATGCCTTTGCCTGCGACGGCCTTTTGCTGCTGCCCGGCTGTGCCGATCCCTACAGTCCCAAGACGGTGCGGGCCACCATGGGGGCTGTTTTTCGCTGCAGTGTCTGGATGTGTCAACCGGAGGATATGGCGCAGGTGCTCAAACGGAGTGGAATTCCGCTCTACGGCGCGGCACTCCGCCACGATACGGTGGACGCACGGGAGGTGGACTACAGCCGTGTGGCACTGGCCATCGGCAGCGAGGGCCGCGGTCTTTCGGAGAAAGTGCTGGGGCTTTGCGACCAGACCATCCGTATCCCTATGACGGAGCGCTGCGAGTCGCTGAATGCGGCGGTGGCGGCGGCCGTTCTGCTGTGGGAGGCATACCGATAAAGAGGAAGAGGAATAGGAAGAGGGAGGAGAGACCGTGGCTGCCTTGAAATACTGGGTATGGCTCAGCACGGCAATAGGGCTTACCAATCGCAGTCGCTGGCTGCTGTTGGAGCATTTTTCATCCCCGGAGGATATTTACTACGCCGAGCCGGAGCAGCTGCGGCTGGTGGAGGGTCTTACGGCGCTACAAATGGAGTCGCTGGAGCATAAGTCCCTGCACCGGGCGCAGCAGATTCTGGAGACGTGCGCCGAGAAGGACATCTTTGTCTTGACGGCGCAGGACGCCGCCTATCCCAACCGGCTGCGCAGCATCTATGATGCCCCCATTTTGCTCTATGGGCGGGGTGCAATGCCGCTTTTTGACGATGAGGCTACCGTTGCGGTGGTGGGTACCAGAACGTGTACGCCCTATGGCATCCAGGCTGCCGAGCAGCTGGGTTATGAGATGGGGCGTCAGGGTGCCATCGTGGTGTCCGGCCTTGCCAAGGGTATCGACGCGGCAGCCCATCGCGGTGCGCTGCGCGGCGGCGGATTTGCGGCAGGTGTCCTGGGCTGCGGTGTGGACGTGGTCTATCCCGAGAGCAGCCGCCGTCTCTACGACGATGTGGCGGCCACAGGTGTGCTATTGTCGGAATATCCGCCGGGAACGCCGCCGGAGCGATCCCATTTCCCCGAACGCAACCGCATCATCAGCGGCTTGAGCCTTGGCGTTGTGGTGGTAGAGGCCCCGGAGCGAAGCGGCGCACTCATTACCGCCAATACGGCCTTGGAGCAGGGGCGGGATGTCTTTGCCGTGCCCGGTCCCATCTATGCCGACAGCAGCCGTGGCTGCAATCAGCTGATCCGGGACGGCGCGGGACTGGTCATGGATGGCTGGGATGTGCTGGAGGGCTACCAGAGCCGCTTTCCCCATCGCCTGCACTGCGATAAGACCCGCCTGCCGGAGCTGCCGGAGGATGGCAGAGCGCCGGAGGTGGAGACGCCTGCGGTGCCGGTGGCGGAGGAGAGAAAGCTGCCGCTGCTGGATTTGCGGAACGACACGGCGGGATTGACGGATGATCAAATCCGTATTTTGCGTATATTGAACGCCCAAGAGGGCAAACTCACCGACGATGTGGCGGTGGAAACAGACTTGCCGGTGCGGCGTGTGCTGTCGGCACTGACCGTGCTGGAAATTGATGGCTATATCCGTCAGCAAAGTGCAAGGCGCTTCGTGCGGACGGTGGAATTGAAGGAAACAGAGAAGGAAGGATAAGCTATGGCGAAAAAGGCTGAAAAAGACCTGGTGATCGTAGAGTCCCCGGCGAAGGCGAAGACCATCGGAAAATATTTGGGGAAGGGTTACGAGGTAAAGGCCTGTATGGGACATCTGCGGGATCTGCCCAAGAGCGTGATCGGCGTGGATGTGGATAATGATTTTGAACCGAATTACCGCCCTATTAAGGGAAAAGAAGATATTATCAAGGATCTGAAGGCATCGGCGAAGAGTGCTGATCTCGTCTATCTCGCAACCGACCCCGACCGTGAGGGAGAGGCAATCAGCTGGCATTTGAAGCACCTGTTGGATTTGGACGACGAGAAGGCACGGCGCGTTACCTTCAACGAGATCACCAACAAGGTGGTCAATGAGAGCATCAAAGAGCCCCGCGACATCGATCAGGATCTGGTGGACGCCCAGCAGGCGCGTCGTATTCTGGACCGAATCGTGGGCTATAAGCTCTCGCCGCTCCTGTGGAAAAAGATCCGCCGAGGCCTCTCTGCGGGCCGTGTGCAGTCGGTGGCCATGCGTCTGGTCTCCGACCGGGAAAAGGAGATCAAGGCATTCGTCCCCCAGGAGTACTGGACGCTGGATGCCTTTTTGAAAAATGACGCCGGTGTGGTCTTTAAGACCCACTACTATGGACGGGGCGGCAAGAAGTATGAGCCTACCTCTGCCGACGAGGTGGAGGCCATCCGCACCCAGCTTTTGACGCTGCCCTTTGCCGTCAAGAGCGTGAAGCGTTCGGACAAGCAGCGCTCTCCCTCGCCCCCCTTTACCACCTCTACGCTGCAGCAGGAGGCCAGCCGGAAGCTAAATATGACGCCCCGGCGCACCATGGCCATCGCCCAGCAGCTCTATGAAGGTGTGGATATTACCGGCGAGGGCACGGTCGGTCTGATTACCTATATGCGTACCGACTCGCTGCGTATCTCCGACGAGGCGCAGAAGGCAGCCCGTGACCTCATCGACAGCCGCTACGGCAAGAATTACCGCCCCGAGGCTTATCGTCACTATAAGACCAAGGCCGGCGCGCAGGATGCCCATGAAGCCATCCGCCCCAGCGATGTGACGCTGACGCCGGAGAAGGTGAAAAGTGACCTCACCTCCGAGCAGTACCGTCTGTACCGCTTGATCTGGAGCCGCTTTTTGGCCAGCCAGATGTCCAACGCCATCTATGACAGCATCAGCATCGAGGTGGCGGCGGGGGAGCACAGCTTCCGCGCCAGCGCCAGCCAGCTGAAGTTTGCCGGCTATACCGCCGTCTATGAAGAGGGCCGCGACGAGGAGAAAGAGGAGAAGGAACCCGCCCTGCCGCCCTTGGCAGAGGGGGAAGTGGTTTCCCTTGACAAGCTGGACAGTGAACAGCATTTCACCACGCCGCCCGCCCGCTTTACTGACGCTACCCTTATTCGTACCATGGAGGAAAACGGCATCGGCCGTCCTTCCACCTATGCCCCCACCGTTTCCACGATTCTCGACCGTGAGTATGTGGTAAAAGAGGGCAAGTACCTGCGCATTACACCTCTTGGCGATGTGGTGACGGGTTTGATGTGCGAGCGTTTCCCCGATATCGTAGATGTCAAGTTCACCGCCCATATGGAGCAGGAGCTGGACGAGGTGGAGACCGGTAAGAAGCAGTGGAAGAGTCTGCTGCGGGACTTCTACGGCCCCTTTGCCGCCAATCTGGAGCAGGTGGAAAAGGACATGGAGGGCGTCTATCTGAAGGTGCCCGACGAGGTGACGGAGGAGAAGTGTGACCTGTGCGGCAAAAACATGGTCATCAAGTCCGGCCGTTTCGGGCGTTTCCTGGCCTGCCCCGGCTATCCGGATTGTAAGTTCACCAAGCCTTTGGTGGTGGAGATGCCGGGTCGCTGCCCCAAGTGCGGCAACCGTATTTTGAAGAAAACCTCCCGCAACGGGTATACTTACTACGGCTGCGAGAAGTTCCCCACCTGCGACTTTATGACGTGGGATGTGCCGGTGAAGGACGATTGCCCTGTCTGCGGCCAGACCATGTTCAAGAAGTCCGGACGCGGCTTTAAAAAGCCCTTCTGCATCAATCCCGAGTGCAGCAACTTCCTGCCGGAGGATAAGCGCGGCTATCCTAAGAAAAAGACGGAGAACACCGACGCTGCCACAGAGGAAAAGACGGCGGAGAAGAAGGAAACTGCCAAAAAGACCACCGAAAAGAAAACGGCGACGAAAAAGACCGCCGCCAAAAAGACCACTACTAAGGCTGCTGCAGAAAAAAAGACCACGACTAAAAAGACGACGGCTAAGTCTGCCGCAGAGAAAAAGACAACGACGAAAAAGACGACCGCTGCCAAGAAAACCACGGCGGCGAAGAAAACGACAACAAAGAAGACCACGAAAAAGGCTGAAACTGAGGAAACGAAATGAATGTAACCGTCATCGGCGCGGGACTGGCCGGCAGCGAGGCTGCATGGCAGCTGGCGCAGCGGGGAATCCATGTGACTTTGTGCGAGATGAAGCCGCAGAAAAAGATCCCCGCCCACGAAACTGAATATTTTGCGGAGCTGTGCTGCTCCAACTCCCTGCGTTCCGACCAGTTGGAGAACGCGGTGGGACTTTTGAAAGAGGAACTGCGGCGGATGGACAGTTTGATCATCCGCTGCGCCGACACCACCCGCGTCCCCGCCGGCGGTGCGCTGGCGGTGGATCGCCACGGCTTTGCCCGCATGGTGACCGAGGAGCTGCGCCATCA
>RCNI01001879.1_pt1 | contig 10764 bp, 10 predicted proteins | sample 2041151 | NCBI WGS metagenome assembly RCNI01 (sample SAMN09708214, study PRJNA481090) | feces metagenome | isolation source: feces | place: Antarctica: Albino Rookery
TACATCAAGTCCTCACCCCATGAGAACTCGTGTCCTTCCAAAAGAAAATGAGCAGCCGTCCTCTTTAATGGAAACGCTGCTCGTCGTTGGGGCGTTTAAGCCTCTAACTTAGTTGGTCGACGCTTCGTGTGCTTTGGCGTCCTTGGCTCAATGGGGTTCAACCCCTTGCGGCAAGGGCTTAGATAAGGGGGCGTTCTTGGCCCATAAACCGTCGGGGGCAGGGGGAGCGGTGCGGATCATGGGATCAGCATTGCGACTCACCCAAAAGAGCCAATCGGCAACGTTACGTAAACGCGGAAGCGTCTGAGCGGATTCCGGCGAACCATACAAGGATAAGAAAGGCCCCCGAGCCCAGGCGGCCTTCGTGCGTTCAAGGTCATCGCTTTCAACCTGAGCGCCCAATAAAAAGCCCGCGGCCATGGCGCCATCCTGATCTTTGAGGATAAGAAGCACCTGGCGGTCTTCATGCGCTGCGATATGGTCCAGCCCAAACGCAAACGCCGCTTCAACGGTGTCAAAGTGGGTCCAAGTGTCATCGACTTGACGCGGGGCACTCGGGTACCAGCCACGGCTTATGAGGTCCGTGGTGACCACCACTTTTAAGGTGGACGCATCCGTCCAAGCCGAAAGGACAGGGTCTGGACAGTGAAGCACATTTAAAGCCGGTGGTAACCACGCGGCCAGGACTTGAGCACAGGTCTTCATGAGAGAGGCCAAAGAGGTGAAAGAAAGACGTGAGACTTATCTTACCCCCTCACGCGCCAATGAAAAGGGGGCGCTTAAGAAAAAAGAAAAGGGAAGGGACCGTTTGAGTCGGTGTCCTTCCCTTTGGGGGTTATTTATTTAAAGCTGGGCTTTTTCCAGCCCTTCACGAATTCAGGGGGCTCGGGGGTACCCGCGCTCACCGTCAAGATGTCGTAACCCGTTTCGGTGACGAGCACCATGTGCTCCCACTGGGCGGACAACGAACGGTCCTTCGTGACCACGGTCCAACCGTCCTTCATCATGGAGGTGTGATAGCGCCCGGCGTTAACCATCGGCTCAATCGTAAAGACCATCCCGGGTTCAAAGACGGGGGTGGGGTGGTTGATGGGGAAATGGTGCACGTGGGGCTCTTCATGGAACCCTTTACCAATCCCGTGACCACCGTAGTCACGCACCACCGACACGCCGTGCTTGTCGGCATAAGCCTGACAGGCCTTACCAATGTCATTGAAGGTGCCGCCCGGGCGCACGGCATCAATCCCCGCCCACATCGTGCCAAAGGCGATGTCCACTAAGCGCTGACCGGCGATGGTGGGCTTGCCCACGATAAACATGCGGGACGTATCCCCATGGTAGCCGTCCACAATGCTGGTGACGTCAATGTTGACGATGTCGCCAGCTTTGAGTTTCTTTTCCCCCGGGATCCCGTGGCAGACCACGTGATTCACGGAAATACAGGTCGTCGCCGGATAGGGCGTCATCCCCGGCGGGCAGTAACCTAAGCAGGCCGGAATGGCTTTCTGCACGTTAACCGTATAGTCGTGCGCCAACTTATCCAATTCGCCCGTGGTGACACCAGGCTTTACAAACGGGGTGAGGTAATCCAACAATTCACTGGCTTTACGACCAGCAATACGTAAACCCGCAATGTCTTCTGCGGTTTTGATCTTAATCGACATAGTTTCGTCTTCTAGCGGTTTTAGTAAAAAGGGGGAGCACTCTCTATCGCGTTACTTATAGGTGTCAGACGCGTGAAAGCGCAAAGTCGTGTGGGGGATATAGTACAACAAAGGCTAAGCGCTCGGGCGTGAGGCGTGAAGAGAAGGGGAAGATTTAAGGAAGTGAGGGACGCAAAAGGGGTGAAAAAACTTTCTCGTTTCTGGTTGCCCTTTAGGGGGTAGGGACTTTATAATGTCGGGCTTTGGTGTTGGGTGTCTGCCCAACACTAAAAACTTTTCTTATCCCGTCTGGACGCCTTAGTCGGCCCCAGACTTTAATCAGCGCACGTCTCCTCACCAGGTTGCCGCCCGACGAACAATGTTAATAGAGCGGTAAAGATGGGGCGTGTAAGACTTATAAACCTTGGAGTTTAAAACATGGTCACCATGCGTGAAATGCTCGAAGCCGGTTGCCACTTTGGCCACCAGACGCGCTTCTGGAACCCGAAAATGGCTCAGTACATCTTCGGTGCCCGCAACAAGATTCATATCATCAACCTCGAAAAGACGGTCGCTAAGTTTGAAGAAGCTTGCAAGTTCGCCCGTATCTTGTCCGCTAAGGGCGGCAAGTTCCTTTTCGTCGACACGAAGCGTGGCGGCCGCGACATCATCGCCGCTGAAGCGCAGCGTGCCGGTGCTTGCTACGTCGACCAGCGTTGGTTAGGCGGTACGCTCACCAACTTCAAGACGGTGCGCGGTACGATCAAGCGTTTGAAGGATATGGAACAGCAGCTCGCCGACGGCTCCGCTGCCAAGTTGACGAAGAAAGAAGCCCTCGACTTCCAGCGTTCCGTTGAAAAGCTCAACAAGTCCATCGGCGGTATCAAGGACATGGGCGGTTTGCCCGATGCCATCTTCGTCGTTGACGTTGGCTATCACAAGATCGCCATCCAGGAAGCCAACAAGCTTGGTATACCCGTGATCGGCGTGGTGGACACGAACCACAACCCCGCTGGCGTTGACTACGTCATCCCGGGTAACGATGACTCGGCCAAGGCCGTTGCCATCTACGCTGCCGGCATCGCCGACGCGATCCTCGCTGGTCGTAACGACTCCGCCACGGAAGTGGTCGAAGCCGCTGCTGCTGACGAAGAATTCGTGGAAGTGGCCGCTGAATAAGTGCCCCCTTCCGGCGTTTGAAGTTGTCGGTTCATTCAAGGGTGGAGCGCTTTAGTTCCCCCCTTGAAGTGGTCGGTGAATACTTTCACCACCCCACAACATCGAATGAAAAGGGGGCTCCAGCATTCGCTGCAGTCCCCTTTTTTTTCAACAAGTTTCTTTTTTATTGTATTTAGGAGATTGAACATGGCTGCTATTACCGCCGCGATGGTCAAGGAATTGCGCGTCAAGACCGACGCCCCCATGATGGAGTGCAAGAAGGCTTTGACGGAAGCTGACGGCGATATCGCCAAGGCTGAAGAAATCCTTCGCGTTAAGCTCGGCAACAAGGCCACCAAGGCCGCTGCCCGTATTGCTGCTGAAGGTGTTGTTGCTGTTTACATCAGCGAAGACCGTAAGCTCGGTGCCATCCTCGAAGTCAACTCCGAAACGGACTTCGTGGCTAAGAACCCCGAATTCCTTCAGATGACCAAGGACGCTGTGCGTCTCGTGGCTGAAAAGAACCCCGCTGACGTTGAAGCCCTCGCTGCTTGCGAATTCAACGGCACGACGCTCGAAGCCGTTCGTACCGGCCTCGTTGGCAAGATCGGCGAAAACATGAGCTTCCGTCGCTTCCAGCGTATCGAAGCCAAGGGTGAACTCAACTCCTACCTCCATGGCGCCAAGATTGGTGTCATCGTTGACGTGGTCAACGGGACGGAAGAGCTCGCTCACGACGTCGCCATGCACGTTGCTGCTTGCAAGCCCCAGGCTTTGACGAAGGACGGTGTTGACGCTGAAAAGATCGACGCTGAACGTCGTATCGCCATCGAAAAGGCTCGCGAAGCTGGCAAGCCCGAAGCTATGCTCGAACGCATCGCTGAAGGTACCGTTGCCAAGTTCTTGAAGCAGGTTGTGTTGCTTGACCAGCCCTTCGTTAAGGACGACAGCAAGACCGTTGGCGAACTCGCCAAGGCTGCTGGCGCTGAAATCGCTGGCTACACCCTCTTCGTCGTGGGTGAAGGTATCGAAAAGCGCGTTGACGACTTCGCTGCTGAAGTGGCTGCTCAGGTTGCCGCTGCTAAGGCCTAATCGCCAAAGTTGCTTTTAAGGGGTTCGCCCCTTAAGACCAGAAACGGACTTTCTTTTGGGGGTGTCTCCAGAGAAGGTCCGTTTTTTTTCGTCCCCGAGGTCGGGTGCCGATTGACGGGACGACTACAATCAAAACAACGGGTCACGAGCAGAGCCCAGTTCCCTTTAGAAAAGAGGTTGAGATTCGCGTGGAGCGCTTTACCAAACGAGCTATGGACGAAACAACAATCGCTAAAGCCAATTTGTCGCCCAACGAGGTTGAACAGTGCTTAAGCTTGACGACGTATTTTGATGCCTTAGGTATTCCTGCACCCGGCACCATCGAGGAGAAACTCCAGTACGGTCTTAAAGACGGTTTGGTTGTGCGCCAGGACGATGGCTTTTTCGCCATCACCACGGTGGGGGCTTTACTCTTTGCGAAAGATTTAAATGACTTTCCATCGGTGTCGCGTAAAGCCATTCGTATAGCGGTCTATAAGGGCGAGACGCGTCAGCAAATCGCTTGCATTCGCGAGTATTCCGAAGGGTACGCTTTAGCGTGGACGCGTACGTTTGACTTTTTGGATGGGGCATTGCCGCACGCTGAGCCAGTCGGACGAAACGGCGTACGCCAGCGCGTTGAAGCCTTCCCCATGCGAATGGTTCGTGAGCTCCTGGCCAATGCCTTAATTCACCAAGACTTGAGTCTGAGAGGAATGGGGGTGATCTGTGAGGTGTTTGATAATCGCATTGAGATGAGTAATCCGGGAGCCTTGTTGGTTGATAAAGCCCGTATCGTTGATGGGGCACCTCATTGTCGAAATGAGGGATTGTCGACGCTTTTTCGCCGATTGAAGCTTTGTGAAGCGCTGGGTCTCGGGTGGGACCTCGTGGTTCAACTTTCAGAACAATACCAACTGCCCGTTCCTGAAATTACTCAATATCCTGATTCCACGCGCGTGACGATTTATTCTCATGTCGACTTTTTTGCGTTAACGAAAGCGCAAAAGTTGTGGTCTTGCTATAGCCATTCAACCAAGATGCTTCTTGAGGGCAAGAGTGCGACGAATGCGAGCTTCCGTGAACGCTTTGGCTTGGATAAAAAGAGTGCGAGTACGGTTTCGAGGCTGTTTGCTGAGGCAGTTAAGGCCGAGCTAATTAAGCCCAAGGAGGAGGCTGTTGGCAGCCGAGCAAAGCGCTATGTTCCGTTCTGGGCGTAAGTTTAGTTGTGCCTGAGAAGCGGTTTTCAGAAGCGAGCCCCCTTTGTGTTTTAGGGGGCTCGTTTTTTATCTTTCTTAGGGATGAAAGAGCGTGAGTTCCTTGCCTGTTGTCCTCATTTTGTGACTCCTTGAGGGGCGTCAAAGATTCGTGTTAGAAAAACACAGCGTTCCCTCGTGAGAAATGAAAACTTACCCTGTCGCTTCGCCTGGGTATTGCTATAATGAATTCGTTTAACCTACTGATTTGGGTTTACCCTTAAAGACTAAGGGGAACGCCCCCTCTCTTCACGAATTCGGAGTCGATATGACAGAGACACAAAACGTCCAGGAACCTGCCTACAAACGTATTCTTTTGAAGCTTTCGGGTGAAGCCCTGATGGGGGATGATCAGTTCGGGATTAACCGTGCGGTCTTAGGTCGCATGGTCGAAGAATTAAAGAGCGTGGTGGAATTGGGCGTTGAAGTCGGTATCGTCGTTGGTGGCGGTAACATCTTCCGCGGTGTGGCCTTAGGCGCCACCGGTATGGACCGTGCGACGGGTGACTACATGGGTATGTTGGCTACCGTTATGAACGCCATGGCCCTTCAGGATGCCTGCCGCAACAATGGCGTGGAAGCCCGTGTGCAGTCCGCCTTGAATATCGAACAGGTGGCTGAGCCCTACATCCGTGGTAAGGCCCTTCGTCACTTGCGCTTAGGTCGCGTGGTGATCTTCGGTGCCGGCACCGGTAACCCCTTCTTCACGACGGACACGACGGCTGCCCTTCGTGGCGCCGAAATCGGTGCGGAAATCGTCTTGAAGGCCACCAAGGTTGACGGCATCTACACGGCTGATCCTAAGCTTGATCCCACCGCCACGATGTACGACGAAATCACGTTTGACGACGCCCTTCGTTCTAACTTGAAGGTGATGGACGCCACCGCCTTTGCCTTGTGCCGTGAACAGGGTCTCCCCATCAAGGTCTTTAACATCAACAAGAAGGGTGCCTTGCGCCGTGTTGTGATGGGTGAAAAGGAAGGGACGCTCGTTCGTAGCGCCTGATTTTTAGTAAAATTAAAGAAAAGCGCCGTTTCCCCTTCAGCGCGAAGGGGAGGGCGGAAAAATCCAAAACATTCGGAGTATTTTTTCAAATGACGGTTTCTGAAATTATCAGCCAGGCTCAGCACAAGATGGGTCACACGGTCGAAAAGACCCGCGAAGGCTTCCAGAAGATTCGCACGGGTCGTGCTTCCACCGGCCTTCTTGACCAGATCACGGTCGACTACTACGGCTCCCCCACGCCCTTGAACCAGGTTGCTCAGGTTAACGTGGCCGATGCCCGTACGTTAAGCGTTCAGCCGTGGGAAAAGAACATGATCGCCGTGGTGGAAAAGGCCATTCGTGAATCGGACTTGGGTCTTAACCCCGCCACCAACGGTGATGTGATCCGTATTCCGTTGCCCCCGCTCACCGAAGAGCGTCGCCGTGAACTCACCAAGGTTGTGAAGAGCATGGGCGAAGACGGCAAGGTTGCCATTCGTAACCTCCGTCGTGACGCCAACACCCACATCGATCGTCTCTGCAAGGATAAGGAAATCAGCGAAGACGAACAGCGTCGTGCCGAAGGCGAAGTCCAGAAGCTCACCGACAAGTACATCGCTGAAATCGATGTCATCGTTGCCGCGAAGGACAAGGAAATCATGACGGTCTAATCGACTGACGGATTTACCAAGGGACCCACAGGGTCCCTTTTTTTGTGCCTTGCGCCAAAAGAAAAGCCCCAAGGGGCGAACCCTCGGGGCTAATCGCAGACATCGACTAATTCGACTTACTTCTTGTAGAGCTGCGTGATTTCATCACGGCTAAAGATTTCCTGCTTCTTGATCAAGTCAGCCAACTCTTCGTTGTCCATAAAGGCCATGGAGAGACCGGACTTTTCATGACGAGCGATCGTGGCCGGATCTTCCATCGTCTTCTTGAAGGCTTCGACGTAGAAGTCGATCACTTCCTTCGGGGTGCCCTTCGGGGCAACGATGGCGCGAGCGGAGCCGTACCAGTTGGGATAGAACCCTAATTCACCCAAGGTCGGAACGTTGGGGAATTCGCTCAAGCGCTTCGGGGAGAAGACGCCGAGGATGCGGTAGGTGGGGTTGTCACCTTCACTGAGCTTCGCGACGTCACCGAGCTTAGCGCACGAGAACGTGACTTCACCCTGACGAAGGGCTAACAACTGGTCAGCGGTACCGCCATAGGGCACGGCCTTATATTTAAAGCCAGCGGACTTCGCTAAGAGCTGCGCGGCGGTGTGGTTGGACTTTTCAACGCCGTTGGTGGAGGCACGAAGGTTACCCTTTTCCTTGGCGGCATCCACTAACTGCTGAAGCGTCTGGTAGGGGCTATCGGCACGCACCACCACAACACCCGTTTCTAAGAGGTGGTTCACGATGGGGGTAACATCAGTGACCTTGTAGGGGCAGCCAGGCTTCGTGACATCCGTCGTGAAGCTCGGGAGGTTAATAAAGCCAATGGTCTGACCATCGGGCTTGGCACGCGTCAACTGCGTCCAGCCTAAACGGCCGCCAGCGCCCGGGAGGTTGGTCACGACCAAGGTCTGACCGATGTTCTTTTCCGCGTCCGCAGCGAGCAAACGTGCGCCCGTATCCGTGCCAGAACCAGCCTTGTAGGCCACGATCATGGTGACGTCACCTTGGGGAGCCCAGGCGGCAGCGACCATCGGGATGGCCATGGCAGCCCCGGCAAACAGCGCGACGAGCTTCTTATTCATGAAAATCACTCCTTAGATAAGTGTTTTGTGAAGTTGGGCGGATTCGGAAAATCGTCCACTTTGCCCACCCCGTGCAAAGCGGATTGGTAATCCCAAAAGGATAGCCTTTTTAGGATTAAGACGCGAGTTTTTTCTCCCAGCGTTCCATCAAAAGCGGGCTCAAAATGCCGATGACACAGAGCACGATCATGACCCAGCAAATGGGGGTCGAGAAGAGTACCGTCCAGTCCCCGTCCGAAATCAAGAGACTACGACGAAGCCCCTTTTCACCGATCGGACCCAAGATGAGACCCAACACGATGGCCGCGGGGTTTAACCCAAATTTACGCACGAAGTAGCCAATCACCCCGAAGAGCACCATCACCAAGACTTCAAAGAAGTTGTTGTGAATGGCATAGGCCCCAACCACGCAGAGAATGAAAATCGCGGGGATCAAAATCGCATCCGACAAGCGGGCAATCTGCGCAAAGGCGCGGCACCCAGCGAGCCCAATCGCGAGCATGGCAAACTGCACTAAGACAAAGCCCGCAAAGAAGGTGTAGGTCATGCCCGAGTACGTGGTAAAGAGTTCAGGCCCCGGCTGCAACCCGTGAATGATTAAGCCCCCCATCAAGACGGCCGTCACACTTTCCCCCGGGATCCCCAAGGTTAAGGTGGGAATCAAGGACCCACCCGTCACGGCGTTGTTAGCGGACTCGCTCCCGGCGACCCCTTCAATGGAGCCCTGACCGAATTCTTCCTTTTTCTTGGAGAAGCGACGGGCTTCGTTGTAGCCCATAAAGCACGCAATGGAGGCACCGGCACCGGGCAACAACCCGATGATGTTGCCAATCACCCAAGAGCGAATGACAGTGGGCGTAATACGCTTTAAGTCTTTGAGGCTTAAAAGGAGACTGCCTTTGAGTTTCGCAGCACGCTGACGGGCCACGATTTTGGCTTCCGCCAACATCAAGACCTGACTCATGGAGAAGAGCCCAATCAAGGCGCAGGTCGTGTTGATGCCGTTGTAGAGCGAATCCTGACCAAACATAAAGCGCTCAACGCCTTCCATCGGGTCCATCCCAATGGTGGAAATCAAGAGCCCTAAGACGCCGGAAATTAAGCCCTTTAAAAGGGACTTGGAACTCACCCCAGCAATCACCGTGAGCCCAAAGATGGAGAGCCAGAAGTATTCGGGGCTCTTAAATTGAAGCGCTAACTCCGCGAGAATCGGGGAGAGGAAGTAAAGCGACAGGCAAGAGAGCAGGCCCCCTGCAAAGCTCGACACGCAAGCGACACTTAAAGCGCGCGCCGCCTGGCCCTTCAACGTGAGCTGATAGCCTTCAATGGCGGTGGCAGCCGACGCGGGGGTCCCCGGCGTATGAATCAAAATCGCGCTAATGGAACCGCCAAAGATGGCCCCACAGTAAATCCCGCCCAGCACAATTAAGCCCGTGGCCGGATCCATCCCGAAGGTAACAGGCAGAAGAAGCGCTACCCCCATGGCGGCGGAGAGCCCCGGCAAACACCCAATGGTGATCCCCAAGGCGGTCGAGACGAACATGGCGATTAAATTAATCGGGGTCAAGGCATTCATGAAGCCCGCACCCATTTGCATCAGTGTATCCATCATGGTGCTGACTCCTTAACTAAACCAAATGCCCTTGGGTAAGGGTACGCTCAAGAAGGCCGTGAAGACCCCGTAGATGAGACCGGCTAACCCGCCCGAGGTTAAAACGATTTGCCACAGAGGAACGCGCAAGAAAAGGAGCGTCCCCACCAAATACAAGGCCGTGGCCACGTAGTAGCCGCCATAGACCATGAGCACCAAATAGCCCACGCCAAAGAGCGCCACGCTAAAGAATTGCTTAGGCTGAAAGCCCGAGAAGATGGAGGGAAGGTCATTGGTGATGTGGCCCGATTTAAAGGCCGCCCACCCCTGACGCAACAGGTAGAGGGTGTTGAGTGCCGTTAAGGCAGCGATCAAACCTAAGGGGTAGGTTTGCGCCTCTTCGGGTAACTCAATGGTTTTGAGGAAAAAAAGGAGGGCCACCGCGTAGATGACGGCCACCACGCCAAAGTCGGATTTTTTCATTGAGGTTGTCCAAGCTGAGGCGCGCCCATGCCCCATTCCCTTAGGGTTGTTGAAAGGAATCAACCCTAAGGGAAAAGGGATAAGCGCGTGTTCAGTGAGGTTTATCTAGCACCTAAAGAAAAAACCCGAGTGTTTCTCTCCCACCCACTCACAAAATCCCTGGGGGTCTTATCCGTGAGCGCGGGGCGTTTTTATCGGGTTTTTACCTAATTTAGGTGTGCTCGTATTGTAGACTGTTTGGGGGTGTAAAAGAAACCTTTTCCCCGAAGAAAGCCTCATTTCTCTGATGTAAAAATGGGTTTCGGGTCCACCTTTGCATTGTGAGGTGGCTTGGTTCTCCTCGTGAGCGTGTGCGACAATACCCCCCAACGGTGCCAAACGGCCCCGAAGGCGCGCGGATTGGCGTCGCGCTTCTCTTCTCTTTTCCTTCTCTTTATTCATGTCGCGTATGTCTTCACACCTTCCTCGCCATGTCGCTGTCATTATGGATGGCAACGGACGTTGGGCTAAAGCCCGTCTCCTGCCTCGCGCACAAGGGCATCGTAAAGGCTTAGAGTCTTTGCATGAGATTGTGGAAGCGGCGGCCGAATTGGGGGTGGAAGCCTTAACGGTGTTTGCGTTTTCAAGCGAAAACTGGCGCCGTCCCGAGCGTGAAGTGCGCCTGTTGATGGAGTTGTTTGCGTCAGGCCTCGAAAAGTGGACCCCGCAGTTGGTGGACGCTGGCGTCAAGATTCGCATTGTGGGGGATCGGAGTCGTTTTTCCGACGCTCTTCTTCGCCAAATCGAAGCGAGCGAAACCGCGACGAAAGCAGGCACCGCCATGACGCTGTCCA
>RCNI01001880.1_pt1 | contig 10757 bp, 11 predicted proteins | sample 2041151 | NCBI WGS metagenome assembly RCNI01 (sample SAMN09708214, study PRJNA481090) | feces metagenome | isolation source: feces | place: Antarctica: Albino Rookery
TCAAAATCAAATTCTTCTTTCATATAAAAAACTGTGTTAGCAAATATAATATTTTATTCTTTGCTGACACAGTTTAATTTACATCCTCAAATATCCCGGATTTTTCTTATATAGGTCTCTAATTTTGAAGAATGATTTTATATATTCTACAGTTTGGGGTGATAAAAGTTTCTCATTACAAAAAAGATTATCATATTCCGAAGTAAATATCAACTTCTTTTTATTTGAGACTTGACCGGGATTTCCATTTATTGCATACAAAATTTGTCCCAGTTTTTGAAAAGAAATGCAATAAGAATACTTTTTATCATCTTCTCCTGTATCACCTGATTTGCGAATATATAATATATCTTGTTCCGACAAATAATCTTCCAAATCAATTTGTTCTTTTCTCATGGATTTTAGATCTACCACGGAAATAGCATTTTGGCTATTTGTATATTCACTGATTTTACTTTTAAAGTCATCGTCATCTACTTTAATAATTCTGAGTTGTACACTAGCATCAGAAAGTTTACTTATATTGTCTTTGTTTTCTCTAGCATATTTATGAATAGTACGTAAAGTTTGCCCACCATTGATTACTTGAAAGTTCTTAATTGTTAATTCCCATTTTTTATCTAAACCAGCTTTTACAACATTAATATTTTCTGCAACAATGGTCAAACCATTATTGTAAAAATAAAACCTAGATGGTTCATTCTCCAACGTTTTTAAAATATTACTATTATATTTTGATTTTAGAATGAATCCTCTTACATTTTCATATAAAACATTCATTTCAATATTTGTATTGAAAAGTCTTGACTCGTCCGTCAACATTGTTGTATTACGTAATTCCGCATCATTACACGTAATACGTATTAAATCTGTTAATCTAACACAAAGAGTATATGACTTTTCTGTTGAAATATTATCTTCGCTGTATGTTAATATAGAACCTGCAGGAACAATAATCTTTGTAGAAATTGGTTGAGGGTGTAATGACATTAATTGAGCTAGTGTATCTAATCCTATACACCTTGTTTCTATCCCGTAAGCATCCCTTAAGTTCTTTAATTCTTCATTAGAATTATCTATTTCCTTATTTTCATTACTTACTATATAAAATACGATATTCCATATTTCATCACTTTTCGTTTTTTCTATAATAATATCTGTATAATCTTTTAATTTTCCTGCGAGTTGATTATTTTCTGTCCGTAATATATTTAGATATTTAGAAGATATGATTGCTTCATTGACCGACTGTTCCTTGTCAACATTCCAATTAAGTCTATACTTGAAATTAAACAGGCTTATGTTTTTTGCCTCTTCATCAATATATACAGCATCTATACCTTCATCCTGATATGCTTTATGAAAAAGCTTTGCGTTAAAATCTTGGTCAGTTATACAATCAGTAATAGATGAGAAATTATCTATTTCCAAAATATTTTTTAGTACCAAATAATAAAAACCAAAACGCTTTTGGTTGTCATTATCTACAGTAATGTCATTTGGAATTGCTCCTTCCACTTTTGCTAATTCGAAATATCTTTGACATTTCAAATTCAGTCTTTTATGATCATTTAGCGTTGCCATAACTTAATTGTTATTATTTAATTGTTCTTCGACAATATTTTATTGTAATAACCTAAATCGAAAATTGCATGAATGTTTATAGAGTTCTGCACACTAACAATTCTCATTATACATTAATTATACGATATCTACCTGATTTAACAGGTTTAATACTATTATAGTTCTTAGCATCCGTAAACTCAAATTGCCAAATATAAAATATATTTTCATTGTTTATAACCCTTTTCTCAAAGAAAATAGTATAAACTTTCTTAGAAGTATTTTCACTCCATTGCCTAAATGGATAATACAACTGCCTTATTATAACATCTGTTGCTGAGAAGTTTTTTGCTTCAATAAGAACTATTGAATTCTTTCCTTCATACCCTGCATCAACTTCAGTTTGGACACTTTCTGTATTAAGAGAGTTAATGCCGACATTAAAAGAGAATGGTGGTGTATATTTTCGACCTCTAATCGTTAACACAAGAGAAGGATCATTCATAAACGTTCTAATTAAGGAATTAGCATATGCAAAATCTAAGAACTGCATTTCAGAATCACCAATCTTCGAACTCTCTAACTCAAAATCAAGTTTGCTTGTATAATTTTCTATTGGTGTTGTTATATCAGGAACATCTACATAACCTTCTCCTTTGAGGATATAGTATATTCCATTTTTTTTTGGCAAAATAAACAATCCTTTCTTAACAAAAACAGCAGGTCTATCAGAACGAGTATCTTGTTTGCATAATATTCGTGGTTCCTTATCAGCAGTTTCCATAAAAGTTTGACAAGATTTCTTTATTTGGTTAGCTGATAATTCAAATGGACCTTTATCAAAATCGTGATTATTAATTCCATAATCACGAAATATTTTATCCCATGCTTTATTTGATGCCATTTATAAATTCATTTATGCTTGTTAAATTGTATATGCTTGGAATGATAGAATAGGCTTCCTGAAGTTTATTCTTAGCATTTCTCCACCCAATACCATCTGTAATCCAAACGAATTCAAAATTGGGAACGGAATTTATCTTAGGAGCAATATCAGAATAAGAACGTGCAACCTCATTTAGCTTACTTCCACCGCCACTATAGAAATTTACTTCTATCAGATGTGTTTTAGCTTCAGTCTCAATGACAAAATCAAAACGCTTTTCATCATCACCAAGAACTTTTGTGATATCAGGCCATTCTCTAGAACAAACTTCCCGACGATAGTTTATACCATTTTTGTCGAAAATATGCGCAACCATATTTTCCATTAAATCTCCACTTCTATTCTTACGAGCATTAGTATCCAACCCCGTTTCTATTCCAAAAACATAATCTACAAGATCGTTAATTTTCTTTGATTGAAAAATGCCAGTCAAACCTGTATTGTCAAGAAACTCAATTACACCATCGATCGAATCAAAAAGTGAATCAAGAACAATACAATTCCCCAAACTATTTATAACCTTCTTCTTACCTTCGCTTCGCACTGCTATTAGTATGTCCATAACATCGAAAGCTGATTTGTCTCGGTTCCAAATCGTTTCTACAGACTTTCGCATATCCGTAGAACCAATGAGACTATTCAGCATGCAAAGGCTGAGTTTAATATTATCTACATTCTGAGAAATCTTATCGAAATCACAGAAGAAATCTAATGTCTGATTCGTCTCTTGAAGTTGAGACATGAACTTGTTAAAATCTTTAGCCATATTCTATAATCGAACTCGGTATAATTAATAAACAACATCTTCTTCTGCATCCAAAGGATGCCATCTATGGTTGTAAATAGTTAACTCTAAAATTAGACTTTGTTGCGACATAATTACGCACAAGTATCTCCGTTAACTTTCCTCGCTTACTTGGATTAGAATTAATATTACGTGATGCCCAAACTCTTTCTATATTATAAGCTTCATACAGCAAATCGAAAAAATTATCCTCTTCGTTTTTTCCCTTACAATCTGAGTTACTGAGCATAAAATGAAATTCTGCCTCGTTGATACGGTCGCAATATTCTTTCAAACGAATTTGAGCATCGTCGTTGAATGCTTCTTTCGCATAATCATTAAAACTAGATGTATCGCTGAGGGGACGATATGGTGGGTCAAAATAAAAAAGTGTATAACCTTGGGCCCTGTTGAATGTAGCATCAAAGTTGCCTGTCATAATTTCCACTCGTTGAAGGAGTTCGCTGTCTTCTCGAATGGTTACAGGGTCACAAATTAGTGGATTTTTATACTTGCCAAAAGGAACATTAAACAATCCTTTCTTGTTCACGCGGTAAAGTCCATTGAAACAAGTGCGATTAAGGAAGAAGAACTTTGTAGTATTTTCTAATGGATTAAGATTCTTCTCGTTATAGCGGTCACGAACAGCAAGAAAAAATTCTTTCCGTTTTTCTTCCGTTTGTAGTGCGTAGTATTCATCCTGTATTTCCTTTAACGAAGTAATCAACTCTTCAGGCATATCCCTTACCGTACGATAACAATTAGTTAAATCAGGGTTCACATCATTGATTACAGCATAACGGATATTAGGATATCGCTGCAACATATAGAAAAGCATGGCACCACCACCCACGAATGGTTCAATGTAGGTCACATCATTCCAATTCTCAAAATCAGCAGGCAACAAAGCGTCCAGCTGGTCTATGAGTTGGGTTTTACCTCCTACCCACTTAATAAAAGGTTTCGCTTTTGCCATAATTATATAACATTTATTATTACGGATGAGTCAGATAAAGGAGTATAAAAGGGGACGTTGTCATCCTGTACATTAATCATGATATTCTCAACAACATAACCATTTGCATTTACGTTTGTAAAAAAATTATCTCTCCATACAACCCTGCAAGCCCTTTTGTTTTCTTTAGGGTATTTTTCTACCTTATCTTTTGTTTCTTTAGAAATTACTATCATTGTTTTTTATTTAGTCAGCTGGACTTATCCAGTTGTTCGTTTATTATATAATATTTTAGTAGATGACATTAAAAAGACATACTGCTAAACATCTAATTATCAACAATCTCATTTACAAAACATCTTGAAGAACAGTCACTTTAAAGAAAAGTTCGCAGCTTTCTCTATGAAGATTACTGACTCCAAGGAGTTGGTCAAAGTTAACCAAATCCTCTCGATTATGCAAGAGCATTTCGGAAATTCGATGAATCCGATCCGCATAAAACTTATGGCTTTTATGCTTCATACACTTTGTGTGATGCAGACTGTGGGCCTTCACAAACAAACTTCGGCGATTTCTACGTTGGTTAAGTGCGATTCCAATCTTCTCCACATTCAGAGGTTCATTGCCAACTATGCCCTAAGCCTTAACCTGGCAACAAGAATGATCTTCTCGCTGCTTCCTGTGAAGGATGGTTTGGTTCTGAGCATGGACCGCACCAACTGGAAATTCGGTGAGTTCAATCACCTACAAGGGCGTTACATATCCATTACTGTTCAGTCTTTTGGACAAGAACGACAATTTCATTTTTTTGGGAAATGCAAAGCTATAATGAAACAATTCATCCAACTTCTTGGGCATAATCGGACTGTCTTGTAGTCGACCGCGAGTTTAAGGACACAAAGTGGATTGGCTAGCTCAGCGACAATCGAATTCAATACTACATCCTTATCCGTCAGAACATTTGGGTTGCCAAACCCTCCACGAGAAAAAGAATCAGAGCATGATGGAACTTTTATTTTCTCAAGCAGGAGAAGTTCTACTACAAGATCTTTCTGTACGAGGTGCAGTATATCTATCTCGCCGAAAGTCAACCGACCTGAGGATAAAGTCGCAATTATAAAAAGCGTTGTGAGAGTGAAACGACATTCCGCCCATGAAATTTCGTGCTTCAACATGGAGGACACACTTGTACTCAGAGGAAGCATCGCACGTCTGCTTGTGATGGTCTGAAATGCACTTGTATGGACGTATCTCATTGATGAACATAAAGATATAAACATTAAACCGACCTACACACCTAAATTCGATATTTTCATTTTTTATCATGTACTAAAAAATATAATTAACTTGATAAATATATTTTAGCAAAAGAGAAATTAAATCGTTTATATTTCCTAAACTCAAAAGAGTCGTATCGAACGTCCACACGGGGTTCGATACGACTCTTTTTTTGAGGGGAATTTCAGTTCCTGGTGGAAAGTCCCCGTATTTTCAATCTGGCATCAGCAGGTCCGTTCTACGGAAAGGAAGCTTTTCTCAAGCCTCCACGGTCCCAACTGCGGTCTTTTCCTTTTCTTCCGTTTCCGCAGCACCCTTTCCTTCCGGCGTCACCGCCTCCGGTTTCCGCATGCTGAATTCACAGCCGCAATACTGCTGGTTGTAAAAGTTGTACTCCTTGATGATGGCGATGCGACGCTCGCTCAAGCCACCCTTCCGCCAGTTCTGCTCCCACCAGGTCACATCCGGGAACTCTTCCGTAGCGAATCGTCCCGCCTCGTTAATCTGGTCCAGGCTCTTCCAGCGTGAAGAAGCCAATGTAGTGGTGATCACCTTGAAGCCATGCTCGTGTGCATAACGGGCCGTATCCTTCAAGCGGATTTTGAAACACTTCAGACAGCGTCCCCCTCGTTCCGGTTCCTGCTCCAGTCCCTTGATCTGGCACAACCAGTTCGCATGGTCATAGTCCGCATCCACGATATCCAGTCCCAGCGACTGTGCATAACGGGTGCATTCGTCCTTACGGATCAAATACTCCTCCAAGGGATAAATGTTCGGGTTGCAGTAATAAATCGTCGGACGGATGCCATGCTGCAGCAAACATTCAATGATTGCCGAGGAACAAGGAGCACAGCAGGTATGCAACAGTACCTTGTCAGCCCCACCCGGCACTTCCACTACATATTTATTCTTTTTCATTCCATTTCATTTTTAAAGAGCGGGAGCAGCATTTCCGGAATCTCCACTCCCTTGTCCTTGATACCTTGTACACACTTCCATCCTTCGTCCGTCAGCGAGAAATACATCTGGCGCTTGTCCTTTTCTCCCATCGAGCGGACCAGCAGCCCCTTGTCCTCTACCGAGCGGATGACTTTCGAAGCGTGCGAAGCTTTCAGACCCGTACCCTCCACGATGGCACTGGCCGTTACGGTCTCCTTCCCGATACAGCATAACACCATGGCTTCATTCAGCGAGATGCCATGCACTTCTATCAGGCGGGACTCTAACACAGAGAGGGCTTTAAAAAGCCCGCTCATGATACATATACATTTAATTTTCTCCATTCAGTTAAATAAACAAATTTACGTTGGCTTCTTCGGCGCGCTCCATATAGGTAGCCACTCCTCCGATGGTCACGTTATCCAAAAGTTCCTCCTTCTGAATGCCCATCACATCCATCGACATCTGGCAGGCGATGAATTCAACGCCGTTGTCGATGGCCTGCTGACGCAAGGTTTCCAGTGAATCGATGCCTTTCTTCTTCATGATGAAACGCATCATCTTGCTGCCCATGCCGCCCATGTTCATCTTCGACAGTTTCAGTTTCGAGGTGTCTGAAGGCAACATCCAACCGAACATTTTGCCGAACAGGTCTTTCTGCACGCTGGGCTTCTGCACTTTCTTCAGGGCATTCAGTCCCCAGAAGGTGAAGAAGATGGTGACTTTCTTGCCTGTAGCCGCCGCACCGTTTGCGAGTACAAAAGTAGCTAAAGTTTTGTCTAAATCATCACTGAAAAGAATAAAAGTCTTGCCTTTGTCGGTCGACTCCACCTTCACAGCTTCTGCGGCACAGGGAGTTGCCTTCTCCAAGAGGACTTTGTAGGTTCCGTTCTCGGGACTGGAACCGAGGAAGCGGTGGCCGGTGGTGCGGCACCATGCTTCTGCGTCGCGAGGGAAACCGGCATCGGTCGCACGGATTTCCAGACGCTCGCCCGGCTTCATGCCTTCTACCGACTTCTTGAGTTTCAAGATGGGACCGGGACACGACAGGCCGCAAGCGTCTACTTTCCATACGGTCTTGTGGGCTTCGGGATCTACCGCACAAGCAGCAGTGGCAGACGATTCATTCGTACCGGCTGATGTGTGGGCTGTAGCAGCAGACGGAGCCATTGCCGTAGCGGAAGCCGTTGCAGAAGAAGCAGACTGAGCCGTTGCAGCAGCAGAAGATGTTGCAGAAGTCATTGCAGCAGAAGAAGCCGAAGCACCTGTAGCTGACTGGACATTGCCGGTCGAAGCCTCAGCGTCATTCGTTGCCGCATGAATGCCTACGGCGAAAGGATTGCTGCCCTGACCGTCCGTTGAGATGGGGGCAACGGCAGCCTTGTAGAGCTTCAAGCCGCCCACCAAGTTGCGTACGTCCTTGAATCCGTTGTCTTTCAGGATATTGGAAGCCAAGTAGCCACGGAGACCCACCCCACAGAATACGATGATCGGTTTGCCGGTCGGCACTTCCTTCAAGCGGCCGCGCAATTCATCCAGCGGCAGGTTGATGGCTCCGGGAATGCTGCCCAACGAGAATTCCTCGGCGGTACGGACGTCCACCAATGCCACCTTCGCAGGATCTGCATCCCGCACTTCCCGCCAGTATGCCGGCACCATCTTGCCACGAAGGAGATTCTCTGCCACGTAGCCCGACATGGCCACCGGATCCTTTGCCGATGAGAACGGAGGTGCGTATGCGTGTTCGATGCGCATCAGGTCAAAAATCGTATCTCCATGCTTGATGGCCATGGCAAATTCGTCAATGCGCTTGTCCACTCCCGTATACCCCACTATCTGGGCACCGTACAGTCTGCCGTCTTTCGGTGAGAAGGTGATTTTGAGGGTCATCATCAGCGCACCCGGATAGTAGCCGGCATGGGAGTTGGAATGGATGACCGATGAAAGGTAAGGGATTTCCATCTGCTTCAGGCGCTTGGCTGGCAGACCGGTTGCCGCTACCGTGAGGTCGAAGATTTTGGCTATTGCCGTACCGATGGCTCCTTCGTATTTCACCTGGTTTCCATACACCATGTTGTCGGCTACGATGCGTGCCTGACGGTTGGCGGGACCTGCCAAGAAGTTGAGCCAGGGCTTGCCGGTAATCGGATGGGGATATTCGATGGCATCGCCCACGGCATAAATGTTTTCGTCCGAGGTCTGCAGGTATTCGTTCACATAGATGCCGCGCATCTCGCCCAACTGCAGGCCGGCTTCGGTGGCCAGACGGGTCTCTGCTCGGACGCCGATGGACAGGATGACGATGTCGGTTTCCAACTGGATGCCCGACTTGAACTTCACGATGAGTCCGGTCTGGGCAGCGTCTGTACCGGCAGCCGGAGCATAAACGGGTTCAAAGCCTTCCACCGCCTGTTCCAAGTACAACTTCACGCCTTTCTGACGCAATTCTTCGTTCACCAAGGCCGCCATCGAATAGTCCACCGGACCCATCACCTGATTGGCCATTTCCACTACAGCCACCTCGGCACCGGCATGCATCAAGTTCTCTGCCATTTCCAAGCCGATGAAGCCGCCACCCACGATGACAGCACGCTTCACGCCTTTTTCTACCACGTAGTTCTTGATGCGGTCCGTATCATTGATGTTGCGCAAGGTGAAGATGCCTTCGCTGTCGATGCCGGGCAGTGGCGGACGAACCGGAGATGCTCCTGGTGAAAGCAGCAGTTTGTCGTAGCTTTCGATATATTCCTTGCCGTCGGCGGTCTTTACCGAAACGGTTTTCTTTTCCCGGTCGATGGCGGTCACCTCCGAACGGGTACGGACATCCACGTTCAGGCGTTGGGCAAAGGCGGCAGGAGTCTGCACGAACAGGCGGTCACGGTCTTCTATCACTCCGCCGATATAGTAAGGCAGGCCACAGTTGGCATACGAAATGTACTCTCCTTTATCGAAAAGGATGATTTCTGAATTCTCTGAATTTCTACGGATGCGGGCTGCAGCGGTTGCTCCACCGGCTACTCCACCAATGATAACGTATTTCATACTACTATTGAGTTTATGGGGTTACTTTGTTATTGTATTCTCTTGATTCCAATGGGGTTACGCTGTCCAACTCCTCCTCGGTCGTTGGCTATCGCTTTTATTTTCCATTGGAAAACATTACAAATAAAAAGTAATATTTTCAAAGTAGAAAATTTCCACCGGAAAATATTCACGTATTTAAATTTCTTTAAGAAATGAACCGCCCGATACGGCATAAAAAAGCCGCCGACCTATGATCACTCATAAGTCGACAGCCAAGAAGTATATAGAAGTTATTAGTTGTTACCAGAGTTCGAGGTCAGTTTTAGAATAATGCCAGTTGTTTTGAATCCTTTAAAAGTATCCTTGCAATGCATCCGGTTTGTTCGCAAAGAAACAATAAGCACCCAGTACAGTCACAAGGTTTACTAAAATTTGTTATCGAACGGTGTCTGGAATGTACGGAACGCAAAAAGTTTAAGGAAGAAAGCAAACTTGAAGAATATGCGCTGTTCCATTTCTACAAATCTGTTATATGATATAGCACTAGGGAAATCACGTTTCATGTGTTCACGTACACCATAGATGTAATAATGTTTGAAATTACGATAAGTTCTGAAATAGGAAAGAAGAATGATCATAATCTCACTATCAGACAGGGAGGATTTCCAGTTAAGATATTTCATTCCATCAGTGATCGGAAGAAGATTTTTCTTCAGTTCAAACTCAAAATCCTTATCAAATTCGTCAATAAAGCAGAAAAATTCCGTAACTTCACCCTTGACATTCATTGCTGTTAATTTTGCAATTAATTGTTTATCAGATTCAAAGTCACAAAACAATTCAGTGACTACCACTTTTAATGATACTTTCTTATCCCGAACTCACTTACGTATAAAAAATGGCATCCCATTAAAGAAGAACTTAATATAAAAGAAAGAAATCAACTAGCTACTGTTATTTATTATCCTAAAGAAAAAATTGAAATAATAGAGAGTACTGGAGAAAATATGAAAGAATGGTATTATAAAACCATTTGTAGAATTTTAAAGCTTTTAAGAATTGTTTCTTCAAAATATACAAGGTCAAAAGTTTCTAAAGCTATGACTAAGGATTTTTCATATATAATTCAAGAGTTATTATATGAGAAAGAAAATGAAAAAAATAAAAAAGAATATGTTGATGGAATAATAAAAACCATAATTGAAATAGAAAGAGGAAAAGAGTTTTTAATAAGTGTATCAAATCTTATAAGAAAATTAGTAGTAGAT
>RCNI01001881.1_pt1 | contig 10757 bp, 12 predicted proteins | sample 2041151 | NCBI WGS metagenome assembly RCNI01 (sample SAMN09708214, study PRJNA481090) | feces metagenome | isolation source: feces | place: Antarctica: Albino Rookery
TATACCGGGATTTCGTGCCCCCGGAAGCAGAAATAAGCCGGGGGCTATCCTTGATAAGGCGACATAAAGCGGGAATTATTTCTATGATGGAAGAACACTTGGAGAGGTGAGACGATGTGGATCATTGCCGTCAGGGTGGGCTATGTGCTGCTGGCACTGACCGCCCTTTGTGGGCTGGGCTGTGCCCTGTGGGGGGCGGAAAGCCTTTTGACGCTGGCAGTGCTGTCCGCTACGCTGGCCTATCACATCTTCATGCGCAGCTGGGTGGGAAATGGCTGCTACCGGGTGATGCATAACCACGCCGACTACCGGAAACGGTGGTTTTGTGTCTCACCGGGGGAGGAGCGGCTGTACCGCCGACTGCGGGTGAACCGCTGGAAAAATAAGCTCCCCACCAACGATCCCACCACCTTTGACCCCAAGCGCCGCAGCTGGGACGAGATCGCCCAGACCACCTGCCAGTCGGAGGTGGTGCACGAGCTGAATCTGGTGCTGAGCGCTGTGCCGATTCTGGCGGCGGTGCGGCTGCGGCTGTGCTGGGCGGTGGCCCTGATTTCGCTGGCGGCCGGGGCGGCAGACGGGGTGTTTGTCATCATCCAGCGGTATAACCGGGCGAGGATCGTCCGGCTTGTTGACCGACAGCGGCGAAAAGCCGGAGGAATTTTACCGAAAGACCATGTATTTTCCGGGGAGCGGAGAGCATGATTTGCCGCTTGAATATTGTGGAGAAAGAGACTGTCACAGGAGCGTTCCTGTGGCAGTTTTTTCTGTCCGGGGGACGCAATGCGGCAATGACAAGAGTATCCATATTTAACCAGCCTAACAGATTGCTTTATGCATAAAAGAACTGTTAAAAAGCAAGGAAATTGCGTTAAAATGATCGCATTGATTTTTGATTCATTAGAATGGTATAATTTTACAAAGCAAGAAAGCAGACCATTATTCCCGGTAAAAAACAAGGCCAACAGCCAAAGGACAGCATACGGGCCAAGGGGAGGGAAGAAGCCGAATTGGCAGCCTGTACGCGCGCCGCTGAATTGCCCTCGTCAGTCGGTGCGGGAAAATTTCACATTGACTTTTGGAGCAAAAGAAGGAATATTAAAAAAGAAGACGCATGATACGAAGGAGGAAAGATAACATGGGAACACAGGAATACGGCCACAGTGTGAAATCACTGGCTGATCGCACAGCAGATCGTATTTTGGAGTTGATTTTAAATCAAAATATGGAACCGGGTACAAAGCTGCCGACGGAAGCGGAGCTGACACAGCTGCTGGGTGTGGGCCGTAGTACTGTGCGGGAAGCAGTCCGCCGTCTGGTGACGAGAAACATTCTGGAGGTCAAACAGGGCTCCGGAATTTTTGTCTCGAAAAAGAGAGGCATTCCCGAGGACCCTCTGGGGATCATGCTCATGGAGGATCAGGAGCAGGCAGCACTGGAGCTGAGCGATATTCGCCTGATGCTGGAACCGGAATTTGCGGCTCTGGCAGCCATGCGGACCACAGATGAGCAGCTGGTTCAGTTGGAAAAACGCTGCATACAGGTCGAAGAACAGATCCGGCAGGGGGTCAATTATCGAAAAGCTGATATTGAGTTCCATCACTACATTGCGGGATGCAGCGGAAATCATGTGATGGAAAATATCGTTCCGGTGATTTCCTCGTCCATTCGCATTTCCATCCAAAAGACAGAGGATGCATTCAGAGATTATACGCTGGAGGAGCACCGCTGCATCCTTAGCGCCATCAAGCGCCGGGACCCGGTGGGCGCGCGATTCTGCATGGCTGCCCACCTGAACAGGAGCCGGGATTTCTTCGCTGAGCGGATTATGAACCACAAGCACGACTGACGAAAGATTAAAAAAACATAAATTTATCGGACAACAGGACGGATGAAAATTTCGCCCTGTTGTCCTTTTTTGGCGAACATTGTCACACGATTAACAAATTCATCTGATGAATATTCGCGTTATCCACAAAATCATAAGTGTGAATATGTGTAAAACAACAGGATTTTTGGACAAATGAAGATTGTTATTGACATATAACTAGATAAAAGATAGGATGACATCAGATAAACATCATATCAATTTTGATGGAGTGAGAAAACAAGAAAGCGGTTCACCGGAGCTGTCTGCTGAGGGTAGGGCGAAAGCCGTAAGACAACTTTGCTGCAACACGCTTCCAAAATGAAAAAGGAGAATGGATCATGAAAAAGCTTATTTCCCTGACTCTTGCGCTGGTCATGGCACTGGGCCTGACCGCCTGCGGCAATTCCCAGACCGAAGACAAGGCGCCTGCCGGTAACGAAGGCGATGCCGCAGATCCCATTGTGTTTAAGATGCACTTTGTTGACCCCGAGACTGCTCCCTATGTTCAGGGCGGCCAGAAGATCGCTGAGCTGGTGAAGGAAGCTACCGGCGGCAAGATCGAGATTGATGTCATGGCTGGCGGTTCTCTGGGCGGCGAGCGCGACACCGTGGAGCTGGCTATGGACAACAGCCTGGATATCGCAACCTGCGCAAACTCCGTGCTGACCAACTTCATCCCCGAGATGGGCATTCTGGATCAGGCCTATCTGTGGCAGAACGCCGATGAGGCTCATGCCGCAGTGGACGGCGCTCTGGGCGACCTGATCGAGGCTGCCGCTGAGAAGCACGGCCTTCACGTCATCGGCTATCTGGAGTCCGGCTTCCGCAACACCTTCTCCACCAAGCCCATTAAGAGCATCAGCGACTTCAAGGGCGTGACCATCCGTACCATGGAGAATCCGTACCATCAGGCTGCATTTGAGTCCTTCGGCGCTATGCCCGTGGCAATGAGCTACAACGATGTGTTCACCGCTCTGCAGCAGGGTACCATTGATGCATGTGAGAACGCAACCTCCAACTGCCTGAACTCCGGCTACTACGAGGTGACCAAGAACGTGACCAACACCCAGCACGCCTTCGTGTACATCCTGATGTGCATGTCCGACGATGCCTGGAACAAGATCCCCGAGGATCTGCGCGAGCCCTTCATGAACGCTGTTCAGGAAGGCGTTGCCTATCAGCGCGATCTGCTGGACGAGGCCAATGCTGCCGCTACCGAGGAGCTGAAGGAGCTGGGCGTTTCCTTCTATGACATCGACATCCCCGAGCTGCAGGCCGCTTACAAGGAAAAGGCTGCTCAGAAGGGCTTCACCTTCGATCCTACCTGGCAGGCTGCTGTTGACGAGGCTATCGCCAGCGTTAAGTAAAACCAAATAGGGTCAAACCGAATTCATGCTGATGAGACGGGAGCCGCCGCTTCGGTGGCTCCCGTTTGCATTAAACGAGGTTAGAAGGAGTTCAATCCATGAAAAAAACACTTCACGTCTTGCAGCAGATTGAAAATGCTGTGCTGGTGATCACCTTTGCGGTCATGGTCGTGGCCATCTTCGCACAGGTCATTAACCGTAACTTTTTTAAGGTACCTATCTCCGGCTTTGAGGAAGCTGCCAAATACTGCATGGTCTACATGGTCATGCTGGGTACTGAGCTGGGCCTGCGGGACGGCTCCCAGATCGCCGTCACCGGCGTGGTGGATCACTTCCACGGCAAGGCACACAAGCTGCTTGTCATGCTGGCCAAGGTCATTGTGATCGTCTTTGCTGTGATCATGACCAATACCTCTTATAAGATGGTTATGAAGCAGGTTGCTACCGGCCAGACCTCTCCCGGCCTGGGCCTGCCCATGACGGTGCCCTATTTTGCATTGCTGCTGAGCTTTGCCCTGATCACCGTGGTGCAGATTGCTACCCTGGTGAACATGATCCGTACATTTAATCAGCCTGAGGTAGAAGGCCTTGAGCAGAAGGAGGAGCAGTAATGGCAGCTGTTATTATGTTTGGCGGCTTTGCGCTGCTGTTGATCCTGGGCGTGCCCGTGGCACTGTCCCTGGGCGCTGCCACACTGGCGGCCATTTTGTTTGACCCCTCTCTGGGCGTTGCGGCTACCACCGTCGGTCAGAGAATTTTCGGCGGTCTGGACAGTACCTCCATCATGGCAATCGCCTTCTTCGTGCTGGCCGGTAACCTGATGACCAAGGGCGGCATTTCCCGCAGAATCTGCGACTTCTGCCGTTCCATCATCGGCGGTATCCGCGGCGGCATGGGTCTGGTGCTGGTGCTCTCCTGCGCCTTCTTCGCCGCCCTCTCCGGTTCCGCACCCGCTACCGTGGTGGCCATCGGCGTTATGCTGTATGACCACATGGTGGATATGGGCTATCCCAAGGAGAGAGTGGCCGGTCTGCTGGTGGTTTCCGGCGGCCTGGGCCCCATCATTCCCCCCAGCATCATCATGGTGGTCTATGCTACCATCACCGGTGCTTCCGTGGGTGACATGTTCAAGTCCGGCATGGGCATTGGCCTGATGATCGTTCTGGCCCTGTCCGTCGTGGTTCTGGTTTTTGCCAACAAGGAGAAGTGGCCCAAGGACGACGTTCATTTCAACCTCAAGGAGTTCCTGATCAATTTCGTCAAGGCCATTCCTGCGCTGATGCTGCCCATCATCATCCTGGGCGGTATCTACTCCGGCCGCTTCACCCCCACCGAGTCCTCCGCTGTGGCTGTGGTCTGGGCCCTGATCGCCGGTATGTTCATCTATCGTGAGCTCAAGCCCAAGGATCTGTGGCAGATCTTCATTGACTCCGCAAAGGGCTCCGCTATGACCCTGTTCATTATCGCTACCTCCACTGCATTTGCCTGGCTCTTTGCTTATTCCGGCATTTCCAAGCAGCTGGTTGACTTCGTGGTTGGCATGAATCTGAGCCCCACCATGTTCTGCCTGCTGATTGCACTGATCCTGCTGGTTTTCGGCACCTTCCTGGAAGGTATTGCTACCTGCGTGCTGCTGGTTCCCGTCCTGTGGCCCATTGCCAGCGCTCTGGGTATCGACGTGATTCACTTCGGTATGATCGTGGCCATTTCCAACGTGGTGGGTACCATGACTCCCCCCGTGGCTGTCAACATCTTCTCTGCCGCATCCATCACCAAGCTGAAGATGGGCCAGATCGTCAAGGGCCAGATGCCTTTCTTCGTGGGTTACATCCTGGTGTTTTTCCTGGTGGTGCTGTTCCCCGCTCTGAGCACCATTCTGCTCTAAACACCCTGGGGCATTGCAGAAAAATCTGCTGTGCCGCAAATGCATAAACCTGATATCTACAAGCTCTAAGGAGGCTTTTCATGAAAAACCAAGATAACAAAGCTCGTATGGAGCAGTGGAGTGTCCAGTCCCCGGACACTCCCGGCTTCCACGCAGTCATCACCCCGGATCACTGTGAATGCCAGGAGACACAGATCTTCAGACTGAATCTGCTGAAGGGTCAGTCTCATCACCTGGTTTCCGGTGAGTTGGAGATGCATCCCGTGCTGATTCAGGGCGCTGCAAAGCTCTCTGACCATCAGGAACTGAATCAGGAGATGAAGCAGTTCGATGCCTTCTACATTCCCGGTGGAGATTCTATCACCATCACGGCGCTGGAAGATTGTATTTTCTACATTGCAGCAGCCAAGTATGAGGGCTTTGGAAAGCCTCTGTTCCGCGCATTTGATCTCTCTCAGCCCATCGGCGACATTCATCAGATCCACGGCACCGGCGTTGGCCAGCGCGAAGTGATGATGACCCTCTCCGACAAGGACGAGGCTTCCCGCCTGATCTGCGGCCTCACCTGGGGCGGCGCAGGCGCATGGACCAGCTGGCCTCCTCATCAGCATGAGAAGGATCTGGAAGAGGTCTACTGCTACTTCGATATGCCCCTGCCCCACTTCGGTTTCCACATCAGCTACCTGAAGAGCGGAGAGGTGGAGGACATCGTCACCCATACGGTTCACTCCGGCACCATGGTGCAGGCTCCTGTGGGTTATCATCCCACGGTGGCTTCTCCCGGCACCCGGAACACCTATCTCTGGGTTCTGGGCGCACTGCGCCACTCCAGCCGCAGCTATAATCTGGCTGTTCTGGACCCCGCTTTGGAAAACTTTAATTCTTAATCATAAAAGGAGCGATTGTTGTGACCAATCTGTTTGATCTGACTGGCAAGAAGGCCATTGTTACCGGCGGCACCCGCGGCCTGGGCAAGAGCATGGCAGAGGGCCTGATGGAGGCCGGTGCCGAGGTCGTGATCTTCGGAACCAGCGATAAGGTAGAGGCTGTGGCAGCGGAATTCCGCGAGAAGGGTCTCAACTGCAAGGGCCTGAAAGTCAATCTGGCCCACGCCGACGAGCGCAAGGCCGGCTTTGACAAGGCAGTGGAGCTGCTGGGCGGACTGGATATCCTGCTGAATGCTGCCGGTATCCAGCGCCGTCATGAGAGCCCCAATTTCCCCATGGAGGACTGGAACGAGGTTCTGGAGGTCAACCTGACTGCCCCCTTTGATCTGAGCCAGATGGCCGCCCGGGAATTCCTGAAAAAGGAAAAGCCCTATGGCAAGATCATCAACATTGCGTCCATGCTGAGCTTCTTTGGCGGACAGACCGTGCCCGCTTACGCTGCCTCCAAGGGCGGCGTGGCCCAGTTCAGCAAGGCCATGTGCAACGAGCTGGCTTCCAAGGGCATCAATGTTAACTCCATTGCTCCCGGCTATATGGATACTGAAATGAATACGGCACTGACCGACCCCAGCAATCCCCGCTTCAAGGTCATTACCGACCGCATCCCCGCAGGCCGCTGGGGTACCGGCGAGGATATGAAGGGTACTGCTATTTTCCTGGCATCTGCTGCCTCTGATTATCTCAATGGCGCAGTGATCCCCGTAGATGGCGGATATTTGGTGAAATAATCGGAGGAAAGAATTATGGCAAAGTTTACTGTTTGCGTCAGCGACAAGCGGCACGCAAATTATGACGTGGAGCGCGAGCTGCTCAAGAGCATTGACGCAGAGCTGAAGCTGTGCAATTGCGAAAATGAGGATGATATCGTGGAGCAGTGCGGCGATGCCGACGCTGTTTTGCTGGATCTGGCTCCCATGACGGCAAAGGCCATTGCAGGTCTGAAAAACTGCAAGGTCATCAGCCGCTATGGTGTGGGCTTTGAAAACGTGGATCTGGATGCCGCCACCAAGGCCGGAATCCAGGTGACCAATGTGCCCGATTACTGCATGGAGGACGTGTCCGATCACGCACTGGCTCTGATGATGACCTGCCTGCGCCATGTCTCCATGCGTGACCGTGAGGTGCGCAAGGGCAACTGGAATATGCAGGGCGAGAGCTTCCGTCTCAAGGGCAAGACCCTGGGCGTCATTGGCGCTGGCCGCATTGCCCGTGCACTGATCCACAAGGTCAGCGGCTTCGGCTTCAAGGAAGTGGTTGCCTATGACCCCTATGTGTCCGCTGAGGATCTCCAGAAGATCGGCGTGCGCAAGGTGGAGCTGGACGAGCTGCTGGCTGTTTCCGATTTCGTTTCCCTGCATCTGCATGCCAATGCAGAGACTGCGGGCATCATCAATAAGGACACCCTGGGCAAGATGAAGTCCACCGCTATCCTGATTAACGTCAGCCGCGGTCCTCTGGTCAACGACGAGGACCTGCTGGAGGCACTGCGCGAGGGCCGTATCCTGGCCGCCGGTCTGGATACCCATAACCATGAGCCTCTGGGCGCAGATTCTCCCTTCTGCCAGCTGGACAATGTGGTGCTCACTGACCACACCGCCTACTCTACCGCAGAGGGCGTGCTGGAACTGAAAACCAAGGCCGCACAGAACGTGGTGAATGCCCTGACCGGCGTTGCACCTGTTTACCCGGTCAATAAGCTGTAATATTGAAGGAGATTTGACTGATGGATAGTTTGAATAGACTGGCCGCTGCGGGCGTTGTGCCCGTTGTGGTGCTGGATGACGCAAAAGACGCAGTTCCCACTGCAAAAGCACTGATTGCAGGCGGCGTGGACGTTATGGAAATCACTTTCCGTACCGCTGCTGCCAGAGATTCCATTGCTGCTGTTGCCAAGGAAGTGCCCGAGATGCTGGTGGGCGCAGGCACGGTCATCAATGTGGAGCAGTGCAAGACCGCTGTTGAGGCCGGTGCAAAGTTTATTGTTTCCCCCGGCTTCAATCCCGAAGTGGTGAAGTGGTGCCAGGATCACAACGTGGCTGTCACTCCCGGCTGCGTGACCCCCACTGAGATCACCGCTGCCCTGGAAATGGGCCTCAAGGTGCTGAAGTTCTTCCCCGCCAACGTCTATGGCGGTCTCTCCGCTATGAAGGCTCTGTCCGCACCCTTCGTGGGCGTGAAGTTCATCCCCACCGGCGGTGTCAACGGAAACAACGTGGGCGAGTACATTTCCGCACCCTTCATTCACGCTGTGGGCGGCAGCTGGGTCTGCGCAAAGGCAGACATTGCTGCCGGCAACTTCGACAAGATCACTGCCCTGTGCAAGCAGGCTCGCGCCAGCATCATGGGCTTTGAGGTTGCCCACATCGGCATCAACTGTGAGGACGCCGATGCATCTGCCGCTGTCTGCCAGCAGCTGAACAAGGCCTTTGATTTCGAGACCAAGAACGGCAATTCCTCCAACTTCGCAGGCCCCTCCATCGAGGTCATGAAGTCCCAGTATCTGGGCAAGAATGGCCATATCGCCGTGCGCACCAACTCCATGACGGTTGCTATTGCCGAGCTGGAGAAGCGCGGCTTTGCCGTGGACATGGAGACCGCAAAGTATAAGGGCGAGCGTCTCACCGCTGTGTATCTGAAGGATGAGATGGGCGGCTTTGCCATTCACCTGCTGCAAAAGTAAATGGGAGGAAGAAAGAGAATGAAAGTTTTAACCTTTGGTGAGATCATGCTGCGCCTGAAAGCCCCCGGACACGAGCGCTTCTTCCAGAGCCCCATGCTGGAGGCCACCTTCGGCGGCGGCGAGGCCAACGTGGCTGTCTCTCTGGCTAACTATGGCATGGATGCAGAGTTCTGCACCGTGCTGCCCGATAACGCAATCGGCGATGAGTGCATCAAGGAGCTGCGCCGCTTTGGCGTGGATACCCACAAGGTGCAGCGCGGCGAGGGCCGTATGGGCATCTACTATCTGGAGGGCGGCGCCAACCAGCTCCCCAGCAAGGTGGTCTATGACCGTGCCTATTCCTCCATTGCTCTGGCCAAGTCCGGCGATCTGGATTGGGACAAGGTGTTTGAGGGCGTGGACTGGTTCCACATCACCGGCATCACCCCTGCCATTTCCGAGACGGCTATGGAGCTGAGCCTGGAGTCTGTCAAGGCCGCAAAGGAGAGAGGCATCACCGTCTCCTGCGACCTGAACTACCGCAAGAACCTGTGGAAGTATGGCAAGAAGGCCGCTGAGGTCATGCGTGAGCTGGCCAAGTATGTGGACGTTGCCATCGCCAACGAGGAGGACGTGCAGAAGTCCCTGGAGATCACCGTGGATGTCAACGTGGAGTCCGGCGAGCTGGATCGCAGCAAGTACAAGGCTCTGGGCGACAAGGTGCTGGCAACCTATCCCAACATGAAGATGATTGCCATTACCCTGCGTGAGTCCAAGAGCGCAGACCACAACGACTGGGCTGCCTGCCTGAACGACGGCAAGAACTTCTACGAGTCCAAGAAGTATCACATCACCGATATCATCGACCGTGTGGGCGGCGGCGACAGCTTTGCCGGCGGCCTGATCTACGGCCTGAACAACTATGACAACAAGCAGGATGCCCTGGAGTTCGCCGTGGCTGCCTCCTGCCTGAAGCACAGCATCATTGGCGACTTCAACCGTGTCAGCGTGTCTGACGTGGAGAAGCTGGCCAACGGTGACGGTACCGGCCGCGTTCAGCGCTGAGAGGAGATGGAGCGGATGGACTGCTTCTACTGCAGCAAAGACCAGCGGCTGCTGGATCTGATGATCCCCATGGCAGAAATGAGCTGGTGCGTGGTGTATCTCTTCCGGGATCAAAAGCATCGGGGCCGCTGCGTTGTGGCGCTCAATGAGCACAAGGACGAGCTGTTCCAGCTGACCAATGAGCAGAGAAACGGCTTTTTTGCCGAAGTTTCCGCAGTGGCAGAGTCCATCGCCAAGTACACCGGTGCCGACAAGATGAACTATGCCATCTACGGGGATAAGGTATCCCATTTCCATGTCCACTTGGTTCCCAAGCACAAGGACGGTTTGGAGTGGGGCGGCCCCTTTACAGACACGCTTCCCAAGGTGTTCCTGAGCGACGGGGAATATGCGGATCTGGCTGCCGGTCTCCTGAAAGAACTGGGGGAGATCGCAGAACGAGAGGGCTTAACGCTGAAAACCGTGAAATGACCCACGGCACTGCGACGTATATCTGATTGAATTTGCAAAAGCTGGCCGTGGTAATCCCCGGCCAGCTTTTTTCTGTGATGACAGGGTTTAGGCACCGCCCATGCTTGGCAGCGCCGTGCAGCAGGTCACGCCGTGAGACGGCACGTGACCGCAATGAGAACAGGAGGCAATTATGGAACAGGAATCCGTTTTTTCCCGCCTTACACCGGATCAAAAATTCATTACAGCCGGAGAGATTATGCTGCGGCTGACACCCCCCAACTACGAGAAGATTCGCATGGCGTCCCGGTTTGATGCCAGCTACGGCGGAAGCGAGGCCAATATCGCACTGGCTCTGGCGAATCTGGGGATCGACAGCTCGTTTTTCAGCGTGGTGCCCAACAACAGTTTGGGAAAGAGCGCAATACAGACGCTGCGCTCCTACGATGTCCACTATGCCCCTTTGATTTTCTCCACCCCGGAGGATACACCCACCTACCTCATGGGAACCTAT
>RCNI01003403.1_pt1 | contig 10757 bp, 2 predicted proteins | sample 2041151 | NCBI WGS metagenome assembly RCNI01 (sample SAMN09708214, study PRJNA481090) | feces metagenome | isolation source: feces | place: Antarctica: Albino Rookery
AGGAATAAGGGGATGAAAGCATTTGCTTTCATCCCCTTAATTTAGGATCGCTAAATTTTCTATCAGACACACATTATGGCCTATAAGCCTCATTTCTTAATAACGGTTAGTGGGGAATAGAATGTATAAAGTACATACAGATATGCATGCCTGATTATCATATGATATAAATTTAGACTCATTTAATAATTACCATATGTGAACTAACATATAAATAGCAAGGTAGAGGTTTTATGTAATTAAAACTATAATATATGTATCTTTAACGATTTATCTACTGAAAAAAGTCCATTTTGCATATTTACGCTACTTCATTTTCTTGAGATGCTATACTGCTAAAGAATTTTTGAATATCGGTCAAAAATTTAATTTAGTTTCAAACTTTATCGGAAAAGTGTGTCATCCGATTTACCCCTTTCAAATAATTTATTTTATTCATTAAAGGAGATACCATCTTGAGAAAAGATAGTACCAATTTACGCATGCAGAAAGATTCCAAGCGTTTGCAGGGTTCTCGAAAGAAAGTACCAGTTGCAGCAGCTGTCATGGTTGCAGGTGCTCTAATGGCATCTACAACATCATCTGCTTATGCTGAAGAGATAGCAGATGATTCTGTAGAGTCTGCTAATCCAATCATCGCTGATGCGAATGATGCAGAAGGGCTTACTGAATACAAAGATAACGCCTTGCTAAAGATTGAAGCTCTTTACAACAAAGCAATCTTAGGGATTGATAGCATTTCAGAAGATCCAGCAATTAGTGCTGCACGAGAGAAGATTGAGCGAGATTTTAAGGATTTGCAAAAGCGCATCATTGACTCTTCCACCCAAAAGGAAGTAAGCCTTGCAGTAGTTGACGCTCAGATGCTTTTAGACTCCAAGCAGGCTATTCCTACGGTAATCGATGAAATTGTATCTGGCTCGTCTAGTGCTACTGAAATTGACGAGTCAATTATTCGCATGAGAGACGAAGCGGAAACTGAAATTCATGAGGCGATTAAGGATGTAGATATCCTTCTGAATTCTTTAAGCCACATTTCGCCTTCACAGTATAAAAGCTATCGTGGGGAATATACCTCTGACGATGCTATTTTGGCATTAAAATCTGAAACTACAGCTGAAGGTATTGATCACATTAAGCAAACTGCACTTGAAGACATTGCAGATTGTAAAACTCGCATTCAAGCACGCAAGGCTGCCGTAGATGATGCAGTGTCTCGTATTGAATCACAGTATGAATCATCGCTCAATAAGATTAATCAGCTTGAATGCATTACAAGTGATGAAGGCAGAGATTGTCGTTTTGTCTTGAGGGCAAAGAAAGACCGTGCCGTATTTCACATCGAGCATCTTACTGATGATGCTCTTGGCAGGGCAAAGGAAATCGCGGATAAATATATAGAAACTGAATCTAATATTTATAATCCTCTCTTTGAGATAAGTGCTATGCGCAGCAGGTATACCGATAGCTTCAGGGATAAAACAATTGCATGTCGAGATGCAATGCGTGAGCTTGGAGAAGATGAGCGTTATCAAATTGAGTATGGTATAAATGAGCTTCGTAAAAGTTGTTCAAATGGCTATCTCGAGCTTTGCCAAAAGAAGACAGAGGATGAGTCTCGCGAAGTCCAGGAAATACTTTTTGCTGAACTCGATCAGATTCTTGCTGACACAGTAGAGCACAAGGAGCTGGCAGACAAGCTTGACAGCGAGGCTGAGAAGGTAAAAACAGCTATTGATAAGCTTACCTGGCTTACGAAAAAAGATAGGGTTAATCGTAAAGCGCAGATTGACACCTTGCATCAAAATATAAATTTTGAAGTCGACAACATCGAGCTCAAAGATCAGATTGATGGTGCAATAAACTCAATGGCTGATTGCTTGAAAACTGCAGAAACTCTCAATTCTGAAAAAATTGAAGCAAGAAAAGCCGTTAAGCTTGCGGTTGAAGATGCTGAAAGTGCAATTAAAACCGTAGAAGAGTTATCTCACATTGGTGAGACATACATATCAGACCTCCTGTTCATTGAGCGTGACGCCTTCGATCAGATTGATGAGGCTACGACGACTGATGCAGTGGCGGGCGCCCTTGCAACCTTCAGAGCTGATTACAGCCAGAAACTGGATGAGGTTAAGAGCGTTAATCATAAATACTCAGAGCAAAAAGAAAAGCTAAATGATTTTATTAACTCAAAATTGAATCGATTTAGAGATCAGCAGTTCAATTACCAAGGTCACCATCTCGATCAAGCCGATGATGTAGAAGCTAAAAAGCAGAAGCTTCAAGAATCAAAAGACATTCTTGCAAATACTGTTAATGCGGCAGAGAAAAGAGCATACTCAGAACTCGTCGAAGCTCTTGACCTTGAAGATATTTCACTACGAGGTGAAGCTGAACTTAATAATCTGGGCAAGGTTGAGCATGAGTTGTCAATTTTGGCTGACAGGGTGAATTCTCTTAGTACAAAAGACTCTGAGTATCACGATGTTATGGCAAAGTTTACTGCTTTGGCAGAGGATGAAACCTTTAATCAGCTTGTCGGTGAGCTTAATGGTTATTTTGGGACTGCAGTGAATAAGCTGAATAAGTCTGAAGCTGAAGGTGTCTTGGATGAGATGCATGCCGATAAAATCATTGAGTCCTATGAGCGAAGCTGTGAGTCATTGCTTCAAAGAGCTCAAATTGCTGATATTGAAAAGAGAGATCGCCTTGAAGCACTTCTTCGCCAAAGGGTTAGGGAGTATTTAGGGGAGGTAGAAAAAGAATATCAGTCCTTCGTAGATGATATTGTCCTGCTCAATCGCACTCTCTCTTCTGGATCAGAAATTATGGAGGATTTGGATCGTCAAAATGCAAAAGCTCGTGCAAAGGCAAAAGATAATTTGCATGCTGATATTGCTGAGGTAATCTCTGAATTTACAAAGCCAGGGGGAAGTCTTTACACAACACCTATCAAAGAGATGTCTCGTAAGGTGGATGCTCTTGAGTCATCATTGAATCGCAGTGTTTCTGCTAAGTATTCAGTATATGAAGACGAACTCATCAAGTATGGAATGCAAGGATACCCAAATGCGTCTTATGGCTACATTCAAAAGCAAATAAAGATGAAACCACGCAAGGGTCGTGGGGGATATTACAATTTCAAAGAAATGCAAGCTTGCAATAGGATTGACAAGCTCGCTCTTTCTTATTTTGGAGAAACCTCTGAGATTGAAAGTAAGATTGACGATCTCTGTGATCTAAATGCTGATCTGCCAAGTCTAGCTGTGCCTACTCAATGGTATGGTCAGTTCACCTCAGCCCTTGATGCTTATGCTGATGAGAAGAAATCAAATCTTGATGCTTTTAAATACATCAATTCATCCGTAAAGAATGATGTTAAGAGTCGCATTGATGCTGTTGTTTCCGAATATCGTAAATACCCTGACATGATTGAGCTCACTGAGGTCCTTGAGCTTGCAAAGTCAGATATTGATGCACTGTACGATATGTATGCTTCCGAGGAGAGGGTTGCATCTGAACACCATCAAATAGCTTCCCATGCGCTTTCTGAAAGTAAGAAGCTCATCGATAATTTTGCTTATTTGCCACAGGCAAGCAAAACGAATACTCTTGCGAGTATAGATGCCTATAAGAGTGACATTGAATCTAATCTTGTTGTTCTTAACAAAGAAGAGCGCAATGACTTCACTATGAAAACTATGGGTAAAGTTGATGCTCTTATAGATGATGCTTTTGCCCTTGATAATAAGGTAAAAGACGCAAAGGCAGATCTCATCCGCGAAGTTGCTCGTACGAAGGAAGAAATCAAGAATCTCGCTGCGCTATCCGAAGAAGAGCGAAATGACTTCCTTTCCAAGGTTGCACCGTATGAGTCTCTCGATAATGCTTTTAGTACATGCTTGACCGAATTATCTGTTGACGAGGTACACGGGATAATCGTAGGGGAGCTCAATGAAATCATAGCGAAGGCAAATGCAGCAGCATCTGCTAAGGAGGACATCTGTTCTTCATTTAATCAGGACGTTGCCGAAGCTCAGACTATTCTATCCGGCTTCTCTAATTTGAGCGAACAGTACAAGCAGCAGGTCGCAGATGAAATTGATGCAATTGCTGACGCTGCTAAGGCTAAGATTGCCGTGCTTTCAAAGGGAGAGTTTATAGCTGAAATCGAAAGTGCTAAATCCTCGATTCAAGATGTCATATCTCGTGCTCACGAGCTTGATCAGAAGATTTCAGCTGCTCTCGATACGATGGCTCAAAAGAAGGATGTTGCTGCAAGTCAGATTAAGGAACTTGGTAATCTTCCTGAAAGCGATATTCACAACATTCTTAGCTCTCTTGATGAGGTTGCACGCACTGCGGCTGATAAGGTGAAGAAAGCAACTTCTTGTGAAGCGGTAGATCAGGCCTTGAATGAGCTTGAGGCTAAGATTTCTGAGATTGTCGCATCTGCAACAGATAAGAGCAATACTAATGCCTTGATTGAAAATCTTCAAAATGCTAAAAGCGCTGCATTAGGTAAGGTATCTGGACTCGCTAACGTTTCTGATGGTGTAAAAGATGTAGCAAAGGGTGATATCTCTGCACTTGTAGATGCAGTACTTACGAGTAAAACAGACCTTACAAAAGAAGAGCTTGCAGGTAAGGTGGATGACGCGAAGCATCATATCGATGAGGTGGTATCACGCATTGAGGAACTAAATGAGAAGATTTCTTCCGCACTTGATGGCTCCTCTCAGAAAAAGGAGGGTGCAACAGAGCAGATTAATGCTCTTCATAACCTTTCAAGCAATGAGCAAAAAGATGCAGTTGATAAGCTTGAGACGCTATTAGATGAAGCAAAGAATACGATTAGGAATTCGAATTCGATTGCTGCTGTTGATGGGGCTGTTTCAAATCTTGATCAAAAGATTGCTGAGGTTATCACTATCGCAGCAGAGCTTAATGACCAAAAGAATAGCCTTTTGCAAGAGCTTAAGGACAAGGCGAATGAGGCTGTCAATCGTGTGTCAGGCTTAACTTTCGCAACAGATAGTGTTCAGAATAAGGCAAAGAACGACATCTCGGATCTTGTGAATGGGGTTGTTTCCAATGTTGCAACTTGGAGTAAGGAGGAACTCTCTGTACAGGTGGAGGATGCAAAGGCCTCTATTGAAGATGTTGTATCTAGCATTGAGATTCTGAATGAGAAAATTAGTTTAACAATTGATGACCTTTCTCAGCAGAGGAATAAAGCTACCGTATTGATTGAGGGGCTCAAAAACCTTTCTGTTATCGACAAGAATGAGGGAATTTCAGTAATCGAAAAGATTGTAGACAGCGCTATCGCTGATATTAAATTGGCGGACTCCATCGAATCGATTACATCTATAGCAAATGATGCAACTTCAAAGGTGCGTTCTGCTCTGGATAAAATTGTAGCTTCAGATGGTGATGAAAAGGCTAAGGTAGATATCTTAAAGGATGCTGCTGAGAGGGCGCAGGGAATTATTTCTGATCTTGAATATATATCTGATGCTGCAAAGGATCGAGCAAAGATAGATATTGCTGAAGCTGTGGCTACGGTTATAAAAGAAGTTGCTGATATTTCCGCAAATGATGCTCAGGATAAGTTGATAGATTCACGCAATCGCGTAGACGATATCATGGATAACATGATTGAGCTTAACGAGAAGATTAAGTCTGCAATCGATGAGCTAGAAAAGGTCAAAGACGACTCCATAGGGGTAATTGAAACGCTTGACACCATGCCTTCTGCTGAAAAGGAAAGTGTAATCAAGGAGATCGCAACCGCAATCGATAAGGCAATTGAGGAGTTTAAGACCGCTGTGTCTTCAGGTGAAATTGACCAAAAGATGCAACAAGTAAAGGACTCTATTGCGCATAGTGTCAGTGGGGCAGAAGAGTCAAATGATTCTAGGAAACAGGCTGTATTAGATGTCGAATCAACTGGTACTGATGTAATCAGTGCAATTGCAAACCTTGAATATCTGGATGAGAAGACAAGGGTAGAGCAAATCGCATCTGTTGAGAAGATTGTCGAAAAAGCTGTAGTCGAGATAGCAATTTGCGACATGAATGCTGTTGCTCAAAAAGTTCAGCAGGCTAAGGAGCTCATTGCTAAGGTAGTTGACGAATCCATGCAACTCAATGAGGATGCTCAACGCAAGATTCAGCAGAAAGAAGGTGAGGTAACTTCAGTTTCCTCAGGACTTTCTGATGATAAGCATGGAGCGGATCAAATCATGGACGTTATAAAGCCTAATCAGAAGGAGAACGCAGCTTCTACCACACATAGCAGCATGGTCTCACATGAGATTGATTCTTACGACACGTCTAGGGAGAATTCGGCTGATTATACGGATGTTGATATTACAGTTGCCTTAGATACTCAATTTGAGAGTCTAAATGGTATGAGAACTACACCTGTTCAGAGCAGGGAGGACTCCTCTGCAGGTTCAAATTTGGATACCTCTGAGCTTGTAGATGATAGCTCTAAGCACAAGAATGCGGATGGTGATGTCAATTCGACAACCTTAGAAGATAAAAACGAGGGTCTACTTGAGATGACCTTGTATAAGGTTGTATTTGCTGCTCTCGTTGCTTTTATGCTTCTGATTATCGGCAAGCGTAGGAAGAAAGACAAATAAGTCAAATTAAATCTTTTAGCTGGACAAAGTGTATTCTTTGTCCAGCATTTTTATAGATTTTAAATAGCAATGTAGGTCACTTTACAGGTTAACTTAAAATAATTTTTACGCTTCAAACAGTATGTTTCTCTTGAAAGAATAAATGAATTATTGAGACGGTAGTTCGCAATCACAACCCTATTATCCTAAAAACAACATTGCTCACCTTACCTGAAAATGAATCAGATGTATCGAAAGTGTCTCATTTTTAGCACTTTATATAATTTGATATTCTGCTCATATTATAGTGGTATACTCACGCATGTGCGATTATTTGACCTTTAAACAGTGGTCAAATGTTTATCAATTAAGATTGATAATTTCTTCTAAAAGATATGAAAGTTGATTGCCGAAGGAGATATCACCTTGAGAAAAGATACAAATAATAATCCAAAGCGCATAAATGGCAAAAGCCTTGCTGCGTCTAAGTCTAAGGCACCAGTAGCCGCAGCTGTCATTGTTGCAGGTGCTCTTATGACCTCAGGAGCAGCACCACTTTATGCAGATGATACTCCATTTCCTGGAGATACACCCACCTCTACAACAGTAAATGTAGAGACAGCCACTGAAGATCAGCCTCAGTCAGAGACCCCTAAGACTACGGGTTCTGAGGGTCCTGCAGGTGAGCCAGCTCCAGCCGTTGAGCAGTCTCCTGAAAAAGGAAATCAATGAACGTAAAGCAGCTCTTCGTAAAGCAGCTGATCGTTCAATGAAATCTATAGCAAAGAGTATAGATTCCTTAAATCATCTTCAGTTTTTAGGTGGTTATAATCCTTATGGTTATGAAACTCCAGAAATGCGTCGTCAAAAAGAGGAATTGGTTCAAACTCTTAAGGACGGATACACTGCAAGGTTAGAACTCTTCAGGGCGCGATACGAAGATCCTCACTATTTTGACGACTTTAATAGTGCAACCACCTTGAAAGACGTGAGGGATATAACAAGCAGATACTGGATGGCAATGGACTCTGTTAAGAACATAAAGTCAGAAATAGCTATTTATCAAGAATTTGAAATCCTGCTTCCAGGTTCCGTTAACTATGCAAAATTTGTTTATGACCACCGAGGTGAAACATATCCAGGAGATCCTGAAGAGCAGATAGAAAAATGCTGGTATGATGCTGTCAATTTAATGATTGACAAAAGTAATTTTGCCCTAGATTTAGAGCGTAAAAATGACAAAAACCAGAATTTTGATTATACGGGTAAGACCATCAGAAATTATTACGACGAAGTAAATAATGAATCATTAAAATACGCTCCTATCGTAGATCTATATGATCGAGCAAAGAGAGTTGCAAAAGAATATCAAGTCTATTCTAATGAAGATATTAAAAATTATCCTTATTTAGCCATCTCCGATGATGTAGGAAATCTCCACGGTGATATATACAAACTTCTAATGGGAATGATTCCAAATCCTGATGACGTATTATATATGACAGTAGAAGAATGTAATGAGGCTACGGCTCGAATTTTTCAAGGTGGGCGCAGCTATTTATCTCCTCTTAGTAGTGCCTGCAGTACGCTAAATGGTATCGGTAAACAGGTACACGAACTTGAGCATCTTCCTGAAGCTGTAAAAGAGCAGTCACGCCATGATCTGATGGTTACTCAGTTCCCAAATGCATCAACACTTGAGGCTAATAAGGAAAAAGTAAACGCTGCGATGCAGATCCAGATCGATCACGGCAATACTCTTCTTGCAACTTATAAAGCTTTCGACCAGAAAATCGGAGAAGCTAAAGCTGATGTTGACTCAGTAAAGGCACCATCTGCTGAGGTTATCGAAGCATTGCCACGCATTGACAATCAGGATTATGCCAACAGGCTCAATGCTATTCATACTAAATTTCTTGAGAAGATGAAAACGGTAGGGGATATCTCTGAGGTAGAACCTGCTGCTCAGGATGCAAAGAATAAGATTGCAGAGCTTGAAGCGGCTGCACGCGATGAGAGTCGTCGCAATGTAATCCATGATGGAATTGATGCTCTGAAGAATAAAAGCGATGATGAGATTAAGACATTTAATCTCTTCTCTGCAGGGCTTGCCAAGCAAGCGCTAGATGAGGTAGCTGCACTTGCAGATACTTATACTTCCGATGCTGGCTTTATCAAGACTCTTCCAGTGGTAGACCTTGAAACCAAATTTGCTGCTGCTCCATCTGAGTTTGATTCTGTTGTACAAAAGTACAGGGTAATTTTCGAGAGGCTTAAAGCTCCTGCAGCTACCCTCAAGCCTGTAGCAGACCGCATCAAAGAGCAGGTCAATGCTATTGATATCTTGTGCGATCAGGAAAAGGCTGACTTCTGCAAGAACGTCGATGACCTCTATGCCAACGCTCTTGTCGCTATCGAGAAAACCGACGATCAGTCAGCTATCGATACTATCGTTTCTGAGGCACAGACAAATATTCAAGCTGTCTTGCCTGAGGCAAATCAGCTCGCTGAGCAGAAGAACAACTTGGTTAAGCAGACGGCTGAGAGTGCTACTGATTTTACCGGTAAAGTCGGCGAACTCACGTTCCTTACTGATGATGAGCGCACCGTAGCAACTCAAAAGATTGAGGAGCTTAACAACTCCGTTCAGACTTCAGCATCGAGCAAGACGAAGGCTGAACTTGAGGCTGCGGCAGGTGCAGCTCAGGACGAGTTCCAGAAAATCTATACTCCTCTCAGTGAGCTTAATGAGTCAGTAAAGGTAAATACTGAAAAGATGGCTGAGCAGGCAAGCAAGGCTAAGGAGCAGATTGAGGGTCTTTCTAATCTTACTGATGCTGAGAAGTCTTACTTCACAAAGCAGGTAGACGACCTTCATGCTAAGTGGGCAGTACAGATTCACGATAAAGCTAAAGAGCAGACAGTAGATGCGTTTGTTGCTCAGACGGGCCGTGAGTTTGAAGGTGTCTTCAATAGTGCAAAGGAGCTCTCTGATCAGAAAGCAGCTCTTCTTTTGGATCTAACTACAAAGGCTGATGCTGTAAAGAATGAAATTGCTCAGCTTCAGTATGTATCAGATCCTGTTAAGGCTCCAAAGACAGACGACATTACAAAACGCACTAATGATGTGGTTAATGCCGTTGCTACCTTGAGCAAGGATGAGCTTGAAGCTAAGGTAGCTGAGGTTAAGCAGGGACATGATGCTGTTCTTTCAGACCTTAAGGCTCTTGACGGTAAGATCAAAGAGGCTCTCGATGCAGTAGAGGCTTCAAAAGTAAAGGCAAACGCTGACATTGATGCACTTACTTTCTTGTCTGAAGGCGAGAAAAACGCTGCTAAAGAGCTTGTTCAGAACGCATCCGACACAGCAAATGCAGCTATTAGTGCAGTGGGAGCTATCGATGAGATTTCTCAGCACACCGCTAAGTTCGATGAGGATGCTAAGAGTGCTGTAGATGGCGCTGTTTCTCTTGACGCTCAAAAACAGAAGCTGATCGAGAAGCTTCAGAAAGTAGCATCTGATACCAAGGATACTATTGGTGATCTTAAGTATGTATCCGCTCCTGTAAAGGACGCCAAGAATAGTGCAATTGATACCCTTGTAGCAGGTGTTGTAGATGCAGTTGCTACGGTCGACAAGGATGCATTCTCCACTGAGGTAGACGATGCTGTTGCTAAGATTCAGGTAATTCTTGATGAGGTCAATGCTCTTGATGGAAAGATTAAAGAGACACTTGATGCAGTTTCAGAGATGAAGGCTCAGGCGGAAGCCGATATTCAGGGTCTTAAGTCTTTGACTGAAGAGGAGAAGTCTAAAGCACTGGACGAGGTTAATAGCCAGGTATCTCATTCCGTTGAGGAGATCAAGGCAGCTGCTGTCATTGATGCGGCAGACGCACCTCGTACGGCATGTAAGCAGGGCATCGATGAGGCTGTTGCTCAGGCTCAAGATCTCAATGCGCAAAAGGAGCAGCTACTTGCTAAATTGCTCGCAGATACAGCTAGTGTTAAGGGAGAAATCCGCGATCTTGAGTTTGTATCTGATGCAGTTAAGGGCAAGCATATCGATGCTATCGATAGCGCTGTTAATGGCCTTGTAGACTCTGTTGCAACTCTTAACCTCAA
>RCNI01001883.1_pt1 | contig 10744 bp, 8 predicted proteins | sample 2041151 | NCBI WGS metagenome assembly RCNI01 (sample SAMN09708214, study PRJNA481090) | feces metagenome | isolation source: feces | place: Antarctica: Albino Rookery
GAAAAAACCATTACAAAACATTCTTTTCACTCTTTAATTTCAAAAGAAAAGATATTTATTTACATATTTATCTATTGTAATTCTCTTAAAATACGTTTTTTTCTTTAAAATAATAATTTTTACAAGATATATCCCAACTTTAAAAAATCGATTTCTCCTTTTTTTAAAATATCTCGCCTTCTGGCATAATATTTCTGATAATACATATTGGAAGACATAATATCAAAATCAAACATTTTCTTAAATATTGGATTATCTCTATAAACAGCTGACCTTTTAACTTTTGCTGGCGACTTAATCATTATTATATCAGAACTTTTCTTGATTTCTTTTAAAATTTCTGTTCCTTTTTTATTAAAGGCCAAGACCCTTACATAGGGAAGCCTCCTTAAAACTTTAACTTCATTCATCTCTTCCTTAGTTAGTGCTAGAAAAATATTTAATAAAGACCTTCTTATCTTTGAACTTGTATATCTTGCACAAGTTAAATCTGAAATTAACTCCTCTAAAGAAAAAGAACTTGTAATTTTTTTTCTTATTGAATTTTCTATCCCTTCATTAATTTCAAAATAAGTATCTAGTCTTTCTTCATCTCTCAATACTGTATAAATTATTTCCTCAAAAAAATCTTCAATATCTAAAGGCAAAAGCCCCTGTAAAAAATTATTGGCTATTATTTTTTGACTAGATAGTGGAAGATATTTTTCAAAATCTTTAAAAATCCCCTCCAAACCTTTATCTTTTGAAAGCAACCTCTCTTTAAGTATTCTAACTTCTTCCTCTTCATTTGAATTTTTTAAACTAGGAATATCTTTAGTGTTTTTTATCTCTAAAAAGTCTAGACTTTCCAAATAGAGCTTGAAACTATACAAGTCTTTTCTAATGGCTGTTGCTGACTTAAAAGCCCCCCTAGCTTGACTGCTCTTATGATCTACTGCCTTTCTTAAGATAGAAAAAGCATCTATTTTTGAATCTATCCTTAAAAGCTCTTTTAAATATTCTATTGCCAAAATATTATTTGACCTAGATAAAAAAGAAACATCTTCCATAGCTAATATTTCTTTGATTGCACCTTGTCTAGCTAGGGCAAAGGGCAACTTTTTAGAAAGATTGGCTGAAAGTTTCTCTTCATATAAATTATTTTTATAGACTAAAACTTCAGCCACTGCCTTTAATTTATCTACATCTTTTTCCTCTGTTCCAAAGCAGATAGAATCAACACAAGATAGGGCCTCTAAAGTTAAAACAGCCCCTCTTGCATACAGCTCTGCACTCTGACTTGCAAAATAAGTAGGAATTTCTAAAACCAAATCAGCACCAGCAGCTATTGCCATTTCAGCCCTGCTGAACTTATCAAATATCGCTGGTGCCCCTCTTTGCACAAAATTCCCACTCATAGCTACCACTAAATGAGAAATATCTTTTTCTTTTTTATATTCTTCAATTTGATACTTATGACCATTATGAAAGGGATTATATTCTGCTACTATAGATCCTATTTTCATAAGCTCACCAAATTAAAGCTTACCCTTATTTTCTCTTACCTCTGCCAATATCAAAGCTAAAGTAGCCTCTACACTTTCAAGCTGGTCTATAGAATAACCTCTTGCACCATCTCTTATATCTCTTGAATATTCTTGAGCTTCCCTTATAAGTTTTTCAGCTCTTGCCTTGGCTTCTTTTGTAATCCTGCTTTCACTTACCAACTCTTCAGCCCTCATTGTAGCCTCTCTCATCATTGTTTCCATTTCACTGTCGGCTTGTTTTTTTCTAAAAATTATATCTTCATTACATTCCTTGATACTTTGTTCTTTTTCCCTTTTAGCCTCTTCTAATATAAAATTGGCATCATTTTTTGCTGCTTCTAGTATAGAATCTTGCTCTTCTAATATCTTTAAAGCCGTATCTAGCTCATACGGTAGACGTTCCTTTAAAGTATCTAATATATCTAACATTTCATCTCTATCTACACTTACTCTTTTAGATAGGGGAATTTTTCCTGCCTCATTTAATATATCTTCTAAATTTCCTATAAGATCTATTACTCTAATATCTTCGCTCATATTATCTGCCTCCCTTTATCACTCAAAAACACTCTATATTTTCACCTTGTTACATCTTCTAAACAAGCTCTCTCTTTTTCTTCAAAGCTTCTAAAACACACTGAGGAACTAGACCTTCTATATCTGCATTAAATCTCAAAACTTCCTTTATTAAGGATGAACTTATAAAAGAATATTTTGTATTTGTAGGTATAATTACAGTTTCTATAGAGCTGTCAAGTTCCTTGTTCATATGAGCCATCTGTAATTCATAGGCTATATCAGCAGAAGACCTTATCCCCCTTATTAAAACTGTAATATCATTTTTCTTACAATAGTCTACCAACAAACCTTCAAAAAATACCACTTCTATATTTTCTATATGCTTTATAGACTCCTTAATTAATTCTAACCTCTCCTCTATTGGAAAAAGTCCGCTTTTATTAGGGTTAATTAAAACACCTATTTTAAGTTCTCCAAATAGTTTTGCAGCTCTTTCAATTATATCTATATGACCATTTGTAATCGGATCAAAGCTTCCTGCAAAAATTGCTTTTATGGTTTTACTCATCATCTTCCTCCAAGCTATAAAGAGTCAACATTGTAATTCCATATTTCTTTTCCTTGTAAATACAAAGTTTACCCATATCCTTCATTTTTATATTTGCATCATGTTCTACTACTATAATTCCATCTTCTTTTAAAATTCCACTCTCTTGTATTGATTTTAGCACATTTTCAAACATACCCTCATAATAAGGTGGATCTACAAAAATCAAATCAAAAGATAGGCCCTTTAAAGATAATTTTTTAATTGCCGACAAATAGTCTTGATTTAGAATATGACTTTTATCTTCAAATCTAGTCTTTTCTAAATTACTCTTTAAGACACTAATACTTTCCTTGCTCTTATCACAAAAATATGCTTCCTTGGCTCCTCTAGATATTGCCTCTATTCCTAAGGCCCCACTCCCAGAAAAAAGATCCAAAACTAGGCTATCATAAACTTGTGGAGAAATTATATTAAACATAGACTCCTTTACTCTATCCGTTGTGGGTCTTATATCATTATTTCTAGGAGTATTTAACTTTAATCCCCTAGCACTTCCCGATATTACTCTCATATTTTTCTCCTTCTAACATATATATAATATATATTTTATCATAATATATATATTTAAACTAGACTTAACTTAGCTCTCAAAACTTACTCATTTCTTATTTTTTAGAAAATAAACTTTCTTTATTAAAGCGAGATATTTTCCCCTATTTTTTGAAAACTCTCTTTAATTTTCATCTTTATCCCTTGATGCTCCTTTAGAGCAAAAGTTGGGTCCTTTGCATAAATTTCCCTAGCTTCCTTTTGAACCATTCTAAGTATCTTTATATGTTTAAAAAGATTAGCCACCCTTAACTCTGGTAGACCATGTTGCCTAGTTCCAAAAAAATCTCCAGGCCCTCTGATTTCTAGATCTTTTTCTGATATTTTAAAACCATCATTGCTATCTTCCATTATGCTCATTCTCTGCTTACAAACCTTGGTCTTAGAATCATAAATAAGAGTACAATAAGATTTTTCACTCCCTCTTCCAACTCTACCCCTTAACTGATGTAGCTGGGATAGGCCAAATCTTTCTGCATTTTCTATAATCATAAGACTTGCATTAGCTACATTTACCCCTACTTCTATTACCGTTGTAGCTACCAAAATATCCAGCTGATGATTTTTAAAAGCTTCCATTACCTCATCTTTTTCCTTGGCCTTCATTTTCCCATGTAGCAAGGCTATTTTTAAATCTGGAAACATCTCTTGAGATAAGGCTTGATACACCTCAGTTGCTGAATTTACTTCCAAAACTTCACTCTCTTCAACTAAAGGACATACTACATAGGCTTGACGTCCCTTTTTTATTTCATTTCTTACACTAGAGAGATAATATTTTTCTCTTTTACTTTTTTCAATGGCTATTGTTTCTACGGGTTTTCTACCTGGTGGCAACTCATCTATTATAGATATATCCAAGTCTCCATACAAAATAAGGGCAAGCGTTCTAGGAATAGGTGTGGCTGTCATAACAATAACATCTGGATTTTCAGACTTTGAAGTTAACTTACCCCTTTGCCTTACTCCAAAACGATGCTGTTCATCAGTTATTACCAAGCCTAGCTTACTAAACTCAACCCTGTCTTCTAGCAAGGAATGTGTACCTATCAAAATATCTATCTCTCCAGACTTCAAATTAGCTAAAATCTCTTCAACTTCTTTTTTTCTACTACTACCTGTTAAAAGTGCCAACCTAATTCCCTTGTCTTTAAAAAACTCACTAAAACTTTCATAATGTTGCTTGGCCAAAATTTCAGTAGGAGCCATATAAGCCCCCTGATAGCCATTTAAAACGGCATTAGCAAGTGCCAACTGGGCTACTACTGTCTTACCACTACCTACATCTCCCTGCACCAATCTATTCATAATTTTAGGTGCTTGCATGTCTGACAAAATTTCATTTAGAGCATTTTTTTGAGCCTTGGTAAGTTTAAAAGGAAGGGAGGCTTCGATTTCATCTAACTTGGGACTTTTCTTAAACTCTATCCCTCTTGCAAGACTAGTCCCCCCCTTTATAGAAAATAAACCCAACTGCATAATTAAAAACTCTTCAAATATTAATCTAAACATAGCTACTTTCAAATCTTCCTTCTTAGCAGGAAAGTGCATACTTTTAATGGCAAAATTAATATCACACATATTATACTTACTCAATAAACTTTTAGGAAGATATTCTTTTACCATCAAATTACTATTTTCAAAAATATTTCTTATCACTCCCATTATATCCTTATTCGTTACCCCATAGGTCAAGGGATAGACAGGAAGTATTATACCCGTATTTTTTTCAGTCTTTTCATACTCAATTTCACAATTATGCATCTCAATTCTATGATTGGCCTCAATTTTTACACTACCAAATACCCTTACCACATCTCCTACCCTAAATGTATTTTTAAGATAGTCCCTGTTAAAAAATATCAAACTAGCTTTTCCACTTTCATCGCTGACTTCAAAAATTGTAATTTTCAGCTTGTTAACCTGTCTATTTATTATACGGTTTATCCTTACCCTTACAGTAACCTTTTCTGAATCTTCCAACTGGAAAATCTTCTTCTCCCTACTCCTATCTTCAAATTGTCTTGGAAAATAGTAAAGAGCATCTTTTATAGTTTCTATTCCCAGCCTAGACATTTTTTCTGCCTTTTTAGGACCTACTCCTTTTACATATTGAATATTTTCATTTAATGAACTGTACATCTTAATCACTCATTTTCCTTTTTAAAATTCTATCTTTTTATATTATATCAGTATAAGCTTTATTTTTCTTAATTATATACAAAAAGGAGAAGATAAAAATCTCCCCCTTAATAAGTTTAGTCTATTTTATTCTACAGATATAAAATAATAGTATAGAGGTTGACCTCCATAGTAAAGTTCTACATCTATATCTTCAAATTCTTCTTGAATTAACTCAGCAAAAGCTCTAGCTGAATCTTCTTCTACATTTTCTCCATAGTAAAGAGTAACTATGTCAGAATCTTCATCTATCATACCTTCTATTACCTTTTTAGTAACGTCTTCTACACTCTTTCCTGAAGAAACAAGGGCCTTACCTGTAATACCTATTACATCGCCTTCTTTGACTTCTATACCGTCCATAATAGTGTCTCTTACAGCATAGGTAATTTCTCCTGACTTAATACTTTCAAGAGCCTCTGTAAAACTTTCCATATTGGCGTCTGCTTGAGCTTCAGGATCAAATCCTACTAAACAAGCTATACCTTGAGGTATATTCTTTGTAGGAACTACAAAAATATTTTTTTCTGAAATCTCCTTAGCTTGATTTGCAGCCATTATTACATTACCATTGTTTGGAAGTATAAATATATTATCTGCATTTATCATGTCTATAGCATTCATAAAATCTTCTGTAGAAGGGTTCATAGTCTGGCCACCCTCAATTACTATATCTACACCTAACTTTTCAAAGATTTCAGATAAACCACTTCCCATAGTAGTTGTAATAAAGCCATATTTTTTCTTTTCCTTATTTACATGGAAATCGTCGTCTTTGCTTAACTGAGATGGCTCTTCCTCTTCTTTGTTTTCTATAATCTGATTTTCATGTTGTATTTTCATATTTTCAATCTTTATAGTCACTAAAGGTCCATATTTTAGGGCTTCTTCTAGCACACTACCTGGATTATTTGTATGAACATGAACCTTGATTACCCCATCAAAACCTACAACTACCAAACTATCTCCATAATTTAGCATAATATCTCTCATAGAGTCTGAATCTATACTGTCAGTTTCTAGTATAAATTCTGTACAATAAGTAAATTTAATATCAAGGTCTCTAGCACTTTCACTACTTGTAGCCGTATTTTCAGACTTAGATTTATCTAAAGTAGTTTCTTGAGCATCTAAAAGCTCAATCTTCCTACCTTTTAGAGCTGATAACATACCTTCATACATACATACTAGGCCTTTACCACCTGAATCTACAACTCCAGCATCTTTTAAATTTTTCAAAAGATCAGGCGTTCTTTCAAGAGAAGCATTGGCTTGCTCAACTACTGCTTCAAAAAACTCTATCATATCCTTATGTTTTTTGGCATTTTTCACTGCAAAATCACTTGATTCCCTTACTACCGTAAGTACAGTTCCTTCTATCGGCTTGATAACGGCCTTGTAAGCCGTGTCCGAACCAGACTTTAATGCCTTAGCCAACAAACTAATATCTAGCTCTTTTTTGCCCTCTATAGACTTTGATATACCTCTTATTATCTGTGATAGTATAACCCCAGAATTACCTCTAGCTCCCATTAAAGAACCCTTAGACAAGGCCTTACCTATTTCTTCAATATTATCTTCCTTCACCTTGCTTAGCTCTTTTAAAGCTGAAGCTATTGTAAGCGACATATTCGTACCTGTATCACCATCTGGAACAGGAAATACATTCAACTTATCAATTAATTCCTTATTATTTTGAAGATTATTTGCTCCTGAAACAAACATCTCCCTAAATAATTTACCATCTATCATTTGACTCATTACACATCCTCCCAATTACTTGACTCTTATTCCCTGAACACTTACAGTTATCTGGTTTACCTTCACACCTGAATAAGTTTCTACTGTATATTTTATTCTTTCTATAATGTTATTTGCAACAGTGGTAATATTAGTACCATATTGTAAAATTACAAATATTTCTATATCCACTTCTTTTTCACTTAATTCTATAATGTTTACACCTTTTGTAACATTTTCTCCCTTTAATAGTTCTACAATTCCTTTTGACTTGGCTGAAAAACCTACTAGTCCATAGCTTTCTGTAGCTGCTTTGTAAGTTAATTGGGCAAGTACATGTTTATCTATCTCTATTTGTCCTAGTTTATTGCCTAATATTGAACTCATAATTATTTCCTCCTCAATTTTTATATATACAATATGATATCCAAAAAGACTTCCTTCAAATCTTTTTAAAAGAAATATTCATTGATTTAATCTTGTATATTATATTATACAAAAAAAACAGCATTAATGCAATTTTTTACTTGATTTTTCTATTTTATTATGGTATTATTAATTATGTTTTTAGGCTTAATATTTTAGTATTAAGGAGGTGTGCATAGTGTCAAGAGTATGTAGCGTGTGCGGAAAAGGTAGAATATCTGGAAGTAAGGTATCTCACTCAAACAAGCATAGTAATAGAACTTGGTCAGCAAACTTAAGAAACGTTAAAGCAGTAGTAGACGGTACTCCAAAGAGAGTTTCTGTTTGTACTAGATGTTTACGTTCAGGAAAAGTTGAAAGAGCTTAGTTGCTTAATAAGCTATGGGTTTTAACCCATAGCTTTTTTTTCATTTATTTTTTCCTCTTTTATAACAATATTTTCTCAAATGAAAATATATCAAGCTAGCTTTTTTTATTTTTTTCATCAACACTATTTGACAAAGAAGCTTTTTTGCAGATCTCGGATCTATTCTTTATAAAAATTTAAAATACTAAAAAAATGCTAGTAACATTTCTAATTTTAGAAGTTACTAGCATTTTAAACTTTTTAGTTATTTTTTAGTTTTTATTGTTCGTCTTTTTTGCTTTTTTTATATCCAAAGATACCTGTTATAAAAGTTAGTAAACCTGCTAAAAGGTTACCTGTTGTTGATACGCTTCCTGTTTTAGCTAATCTAGTACTATTTTTTACATTGCTTATCTGCTTAGGTGTCTTTGTAGTTGAAGCTGTTTCTTCAATTTTTTCATAGATATATGTTAGATTACCTCTTGCATCTTTTTTGATTTCTACTATTCTGTAACCTTCTATATCTTTCTTAGAATGTGTCATCTTGTCTATGATTGTTTTGCTTAATTTGTTTCCATTTGCATCTACATAGCTAGTTTCTACATTTTTGTCAGGCACACTCGCTTCCTTGTCAGGCACATTTGCTTCCTTGTTAGGTAGACTTGTTTCCTTGTCAGCCCCACTTACTTTATCATTCTTTTTATAGATATATTCTACATTACCATCTGCATCTTTCTTGCTTTCTACATAAGTGTAACCTTCTATATCTTTTTTGTCCTTGATAGCCTTGTCTACTATTGTTTCACTTAGCTTGTTTCCATTTTCGTCTACATAGCTAGTTTTGTATTCCTTAGTATCATTTACCGAACTTCTTCTACCGCCTCCACTAGAAGGTTTCACTACTTCTTTGTAAACATATACGATTTTATTGTTTCCGTCTATTAATTTACCTTCTTCTTTTCCTTCTGTTGCTACTAGTTCATATACTTTTCCATCTTTTGTTATCTTTGTTGGTTTCAACTCAGGTGTATCTACATTGTAATCTGTTCCTACTGATACATCTTTCAATGGATTAGCATCAGGCTGTAGTTTATTTCCATTCTTGTCTACATATTCTACTGTTAAGCCTGTTTTTACTTCCTTGTACGTGTATGTTACTACTGTTGGTTTTTCTCCTAACTTACCATCTTCATTTCCATCTGTTTTTACTAATTCATAAACCTTTCCATCTGCTGTTGTTATCTTTTCAGGTTTCAACTCAGGTGTATCTACATTGTAATCTGTTCCTACTGATACATCTTTCAATGGATTAGCATCAAGCTGTAGTTCATTTCCTTCTTGGTCTACATATTTTACTGTTAAGCCTGTTTTTACTTCCTTGTACTTATAAGTTACTACTATATTTTCTTGATCTGCCGTACCATTTGCATTGATTGGATTTTTTTTTGTATCAAGAATATATACTGCACCATTCTTTAAGACAATTTTCTGTGGGCGTACTTCATCAACATCAGTTTTATATTTCCCATGTAATGCAATATTCTCCAACAACTTGTCATCTTGCAATTTTTTTTCTTTTTCATCAATAAATTTAACAACTACATTCGCTTTCTCCACAGTAATCGTATACTGAGTAGAAGTTGTAGAAGGTCCATTGGGACTACCTGAATCAGTTCCATCAATTTTTGCATTTACCGCATTTCCATTACTGTCAACAGCATTCACTGTAACAGTATATGTACCAACTTGTGTTAATTTATATTCTTGTGAGGCAATATCTTTATTTGCATTTAATGTATATGTCTGCTCTTTCCCATCTGGAGCAAGTACTTTTACTGTTGTAATGATTGTTTCTTTTCCATACTTTTTATCTTCTATATCATTTATTTCAACATGAGCATCTTTTTGCTTAATTAAATCAACAGTTTGATCTATTTCTCCTATATAATCCTTAGAAGTTGACGTTGGCTTTTGATTTTCAATAGAAGCTGAATCTTTATTCACCAATTCATCTGTTGGTATTTGAATCTTTCCGCTAAAACCATTGTCTGTACTTACTTCATAGAAACCATCTTTTGCAACTATACTTAAATTTGATCCATCTTTTGCCGTCCATCTGTTATTAGCTTCATCATATTCAAGTAACTTTGTATCAGCGCCCTCTTTTGCTGTCCACTTATTACTAGCCTTATCATAGTTAAGTTCTAAATACATATTTACTTTTTTGCCAATATCTTTATCTTTTAATTTAGCCATTTCTTCAGGCGATTTTCCTACAAATCTAGTCTCTACTCCTATTACCTTTTCCTTCTCTACTGGATCATAAATACGTGTATATTCATATATTGCAAAACTGGCAGTTCCATCTTCTTCTACATGAGTGTATACTTGTCTTTTTGTTACTGTTTTTCCGCCATCAGCTGTAGGAGTTTCTACCTCTTTATACTCATCTGCTAATTCCCAGTGTCCTGTTTTAGAATTAAATTTTGCTGTGTATTTTTTTCCATTTGCCCCTTCTAACTCACTTACCTCTTCACGCATTAAAACCATTCTAACATTTTCACTTTTTGCTTCAACTTTTACATTATCTACTCCAGCCTGAGCAGAATTATTACTTGTGATTGGGATAATTATGTAATCTCCATCAACTGTAAGACCTTTATCTGTTCCTTCTATTTTCCAAGCTCTATGATCACCTTCACCCTTATACTCAAGATTAATCTCTGTATCATCTGGCATAGTGATTTTTACTGATGTAGCCCCCTTCGATACCTTAACCTTCAATTTATTTGAATAAGTTTCAATATTTAAAACTTCAACCTTAGGCTTAACATTAACTGTCATATA
>RCNI01001884.1_pt1 | contig 10741 bp, 9 predicted proteins | sample 2041151 | NCBI WGS metagenome assembly RCNI01 (sample SAMN09708214, study PRJNA481090) | feces metagenome | isolation source: feces | place: Antarctica: Albino Rookery
AGACCAAGACCGGATGAACTATAAAGCTGAATATGGGATTTTAGTTACCGAACTGGAACCAGAAGTTCCAATTGTCATTAACCGGATTCCAGGCTATGGGAACTTATTTATGGTGCGTCCTCAAACCATGCTAAGCTTATTAGCGATTTTAAGAAGCATTATCTTAAAACAAAAGGATGTCATCTTATCCGAAATCAAATTTAATGATGCTAACCAAATCTTACATGATTGAGAAGAATTTAAAGAAGATATCTTAACTAAACAAATTAAACATATCAATAAGAATGTTGAAGCTATTATCAAAGCAACTGAAACTATTACCAAACAAGCAAATACCATTATTGAAACTGCAAATACTATCCTTAATAGTCATGTGACTGCAATTGAAAACAAGATTAATAAATACAATATTGGAACTCGAATCGTCAACAAAATCCAAACTTTAGCACCAACACAAACCCATTCCCTATCAAGTGACCAAGCCCTTGCTGAAAGTGAAGAAGTTATTGTTAAAGACCACATCAAATAGTCGCTCCCTAGTAAGATTTATTTACAATTAAAAAGTGTTGTTCTTGTTTAGTTAAGGACAACACTTTTTAAATCTAAAGAGCTTGGGTTAGAACCAATTAGCCAGCTTTTTTCATGTTTGCATAAAATCCGTATAAAGGAGTGGCCATTCCAAACCCACCTGAAACTGAGATTAGTGCACCAGTAATATAATCTGAAAGATCACTTGCTAAGAATGCAGCTAAGTTAGCAATATCTTCAGGTTGACCTAGACGGTTTAAAGGAATGTTTTTTAAGAAGCTATTGATGAATTCATCACTCATGTTATTCATCGCAGCATCAGTTGCAATTAAACCTGGCATGATTGCATTAACCCTGATACCATCTTTAGCATATTGGGTTGCAATGTTTTGGGTTAACGCATTAACAGCTGATTTGGAAGTCGTGTAAGCAATCCGTGCTAAATCAGGTAATTTTCCTCCGACTGAGGAAATGTTAATAATACTTCCCTTGATGTTGCGAGCAACCATGGCTTTAATGGCAGCTTGGGTTGGATAAAAGACAGTTGCAATGTTGGTATCGACAATGTCAAAGAAATCTTGACCATTCGTACGTAATAAATCAATATCTTTTTGAACATTAGTGTGACCAAAGTTATTGACTAAGATATCCAAACGGTCTTCTTTTTGAAGGACTTCATCAATCATCGAACTAAAGGTTTCAGGTTTGTAAGCGTCGAAATAAACGACGTCAGCATGTCCCCCTTGACTATTAATTTCAGCTGCAACTTTTTTTCCGAGTTCTAAATTTCTAACTCCTAAATAAACTTTGGCTTGACAACTCGCAAAGGTTTTGGCAATTTCTAATCCAATCCCACGGGTGGAAGAAGTGACTAAAGCTACTTTGTTAGCTAATAAATTCGCAAATTTATCGAACATAAATATCGTTCCTTCTTTTAAAAGTGTAATGGATTATTTTAGCACGGTTTACCATTATTTTAAAGAAATTAAGTTAATATTAATTTCTTCTAATTTCTTTTCGACTAATTCGACTTTTTCTTCTAATTCCTTATTTGCATCTACGAGAATGTAAGGAATCCCGTATTGGCGACAAACATCCACCATATAAGTTGGGTATAAGTTATGTAAACGTTTGAAGTAGGTTTCGTTCTTAGCAAAGTTTTCAACTTCACACGCACGGTTCCGTTCATAGATTCGTCTTTTAAATAAGTCTCAGTCCCCAGTTAAAATGACATATAACTTTGGAATCCCGTAATCATAGATTAATTCTTTGCAAATCGTTTTTCACATACTTGCATAGTAATCAAAGATTTCAGGACGGGAAATATTTTCATGTGCAAATAATCAGTCTTCAAAGATCGAACGGTCAAAGATAGTTAACTCTTCCCGATTGCAATTATTCTTATAATTATCAAACCGGTTTAAGACAAAGTACAATTGGAATAAAGAACCATAGAGCATGTCATTACTCCGATCATACATTTTGGATAATAAAAGGTTTGGTAGTTGATCATCTTCTTCAAGTTCATAGACCACTTTTGCTTTCGGAAAGCGAGCTGAGAGAGCTTGAACTAAGGTTGATTTACCAAATGCAATCATTCCTCCGACAGCGATACAATTAGCGACTTTTAAAGGTCGAAAGATTGGTTTTTTAATCAAATCTTCCCCATGATCATTTTTAAGTCATTCATATAATGCACTGGCTGAGTATACTTGATTTGAGTTTGACATAACTATCCTTTACTGACGAGAAATTAAATGGTTGAAATTACTCAATTTACTTGTTAGTAGCTTGAGTTTCTTGATGATGGTGTGAATTCGAATTCTTACGATTATTATTTCTGTGATTGCTATGGTTACGATGATTCGTTGAAGTGCTATTTGAATTGGTTGGGTTGTTAGGATTATTAGTATTGTTGCTATTGTTATTATTGTATTTATGCTTATGATAAGGTTTTTTATTATTAAAGTTCTTTTTAAAGTTCTTACGGTTCTTAGCATTTTTATGGTCACGCTTATCATTAGATGAGGATTTAGCACTGGAACTTGCTTCGTCTTTGGAAACAAGAGCTAAATCGATTTCCGCACAACAATCGTTGTTAACAACCATATCTTCATTATCTTCCACCGATGCTTCACTTGCTTCAGCACTAGGTGCTGGTTTAGTTTCGACTGCCCCAGGAACTTTTTTCGGAGTCTTATTTAAATAATGACCTTCGACCATTTGTTGACAAATAAAGTCATAGTCTAAGAACGTAATAAAGATTAAGGGGTTTTTATGACAACTTTTTCAAATCGTGGACTTAGTAATGGACTTTGCATAGTTGGTTAGATTTTCGACGCTATCTTCTGGGTGCAAGTTAATTTCAGTAGTTAGGTTATCAATTAAAACTGCTTTCAACTTCTTGAGTAATGGCATCTTGTTTTTAGCAATGAAACATCCCCGAGTCGCAATTTCAATATTCGTAATCCGTTTATTTTTCTTCGAATAACAAATTGCTAATTCAATAATTCCTTCATTTGAAAGAATCCGTCGTTCATTCAACAACGCTGAGGAATCGGTCTTAATATCTTTTCCATTAATATACATGGGATCCCCAGGGACATCAATGTCAGTTAAAGACAATTCATGATTTAATAATTGTAACTTATGACCGTTAGTGGAAATAATGACCTTATCTTTTTCAAGACCAGCTCCCATCGCAAGTTTTTGCATTTGACGCATCATTTTATATTCCCCATGAATTGGGAAGATATAACGAGGTTCTAATAAATGCATCAATAATTGTAACTCTTGCATGGTTGCGTGACCTGACGCGTGAATTTTTAAATTAGGGGTATTTTCAATGACCGTCACTCCTAATTTATATAATTTATCAACCATGAATTCGACTGACGCAAAGTTTCCTGGAATCGGGTTGGAAGATAAAATGACGGTGTCGCTCTTCTTTAAAATCACCTTCGGGTGTTTTCCCCTCGCCATGACATTTAAAGCGGCCATTTCTTCCCCTTGGCTACCAGTCAATAAAACTAAGACTTCGTTGTCTTGGTATTTCTTAATATCAGCTGGTTTAATTAAATCACTATCAATCAGATCAACTAACTTCATTTTCTTGGATATCTTAATATTGGTATCCATGGATTTTCCGATGACACAGATTTTGCGGTTAAATTCTAACGCCATTTCCACGACTTTTTGAATCCGGTTAATGTTCGAAGCAAAGGTCGATAAAAAGACCCGACCAGGTGCTTCCTTAATAATGTTATAAAGGTTATTGAAAATGACGGTTTCACTTTCACTAAACCCAGGAATTTCGGCGTTAGTGGATTCACATAATAAGACATCCAAGTTTTGGGAACGGACATCTAATAATTGTCCAAAGTTGGTTTCACTCCGACCTAACCCTAAGTCAAACCGGAAGTCTCCTGATTCAAAAATGGTTCCATTAGGAGTCTTAAAATAAACTGAATAAGCATCCGGAATCGAGTGACAAACCCGAATAAATTCAATGTCAATGCTTCCTAAACTAAATTTATTGTCGTCATCCGTCACTTCAATAAATTCAGGTAATTTCAATCCTTTGAATTCGTTGAGCTTCTTACAAATTAACTTGACTGCAAAGGAAGGAGCAATAATCTTTTTAATGGGAACATGCTTTAATAAGTAAGGGATTCCTCCAATATGATCTTCATGACCATGGGTGATGACTAAGGCACTAATCTTGCTTTGATTATCAATTAGGGTTTGATAATTCGCCACCATCCCATTAATCCCAAGCATATCGTCGGGAGCAAATTTAATCCCTGCATCCACCACGATGATTTGATCATCTTGTTCGATCACATAGGTGTTCTTACCGATTTCTTCCAGACCACCGAGTGCGTATAAATACGTTGGATTTTGTTTTTTGTTATTATTCATATGGATTTCTATAAAAATTTAAAACTATTGATTTTCGAACTTAGGCAAGGGTGCGATGCAAGAGTATCATCACCTTGGTTCTAAGTTTTATATATCCATTATAAACATAGAAACGGTTAAAATCTATGAAAAATGAGTAAAGACGACAACAATTTCTTTTTTAGTTTTTTCTCCCAATTTTTTGGTGAAAAACTGGATTTTTAATATATAATGAAGAAGTCAATATGCTCAAGACAGTAACTGGTTCTAGGTCACTAGAACCCTAACTTGTTACCGAAGGATATCTTTTCGTGCTATTGATTATTTCTAAAAGGAGATACATCCATGTCAAAAAACATCCAACCTAAAATTGAACTTGTAAAACAAGTTTCAGGTTGATTAAAAGATGCTAAATCATTTATCATCTTTGAATATGCTGGTTTGACTGATGACCAAATCGTCTCTTTAAGATTCGCTTTAAACAAAAGTAACGCAAAATTACATGTCTTAAAAAACAATATTTTACGTCGTGCTTTAAAAGAAGTAAACCTTGAAGGCTTCGACACTTTAAGTGGTCCAAATGCTATCGCTATTGGGACAGGTGACGAAATTGCACCAATTAAAGATGTTGTAGAAGCAGGTAAAAACTTTGGTTTTATCAAGACTAAGGCAGCATTTGTAGATGGCAAGATTGTCTCTGGTAGTGCAATTGATCAACTTGCATCCATTCCAGGACGTGAAGGCCTTTACTCCATGTTCTTATCATGTCTTACTGCTCCAATCCGTAACTTCTTGTACGGCTTAAAAGCAGTTACCGAAAAAGAACAACAATAAGACACAATCAAATAATTTAGGAAAAAATTATGGCAAAATTAACAAACGACCAAATCATCGAATCATTAAAAGAAAGTTCATTATTAGAAATTATGGACTTAGTTAAAGCAGTCGAAGAAGCATTCGGCGTTAGTGCTGCTGCTCCTGTCGCTGTTGCTGCTGCAAGTGCAGCAGAAGAAGCTCCAACAAGTGTTAACTTAGTATTAGAAGATGCAGGTTCAAACAAAGTTGGTGTTATTAAATTAATCCGTGAAATCACTGGTTTAGGATTAATGGAAGCTAAAACTATGGCTGAAAAAGCTGGTGCAATCGTAAAAGAAGACATGAAACCAGAAGAAGCAAAAGAATTAGTTGCAAAATTTACTGAATTAGGTGCAAAAGCATCTGCAAAATAATTTATAATAAATTTAATCGCTTTATTCATGACCCGTTGGTTAAGAGTCCCAACGGGTTTTTTATTGTCCTTGTCAAGGTATGCTTACAGGTCCAACAAAAAATAGAAGGAATAAACTTTCCTTCTATTTGGTTTGGTTATAAATTAACCCCTTAACTCGGGTCATACTTTCTAGAGCATCTTGAATTCCTTGCACGCCCATCCCTGATTCTTTGATCCCACTAAAAGGAAAGATATCAGGACCACGAGAAGTAATCCCGTTCCAATTAATTGTCCCACAATCGATTTGAGCAGCACAATGTTCAAAGGTGGTTTGACAATTGGTATAAATGCTAGCTTGTAATCCATAAGTGCTTTGGTTGATTCATTGGATTGCTTGGTCAAGGTTGTCATAAATTTGAATTGGCAATAATGGTCCAAATTGTTCTTGTCAAGTAATGTCCATGGTATTGGTGACATGATCAACTAGACATGGATAAACATATTGTCCTTGGGTTTGAAACCCAGGTTTTAAGATTGCACCTTTGGTTTGAGCATCATTAGCTAATGCTTGTAAGTAGGAGACACTCTTTTGATCAATCATAGGGGTAATATCACAATTAGCTAGTGCTGGTCCGACTTTCAGTTGCTTAATGTGTGCTAATAATAAATCGACTAATCGGTCATGGTTTTGAGCACAGACTAAAACTTTTTTAATTGCGGTGCACCGTTGCCCGTTATAGCTAAACGCACCTTTAATAATATCTTTTGCACATAAGTCTAAATTAGCATCATCACAAACTAAGCAACAATCTTTCCCACCCATTTCTAAAACTAATTTGGTTTTACAAACTGTTTGAGCAATATGATTCCCCACCTTGGAAGACCCAGTGAAGGTGACCATTTTAACGATGGGGTTGTTATAAAGTTCATCGGTTCCATCAATATTAATGATTTGGACTAAATTATCTTGGATTCCTGCAGCATACACTAATGAAGCTAAATAACTTGTTGTGAGTTGGGCCTGATGGGAACCCTTTAGAATAATCGCGTTTCCAATAATGTAACTTGGAACTAATTTGGTCATTAATAGGTTAACGGGAAAATTGAAGGGAACAATCCCGACAATCACACCAAGTGGAACTTTGACAAAGACTCCTTGTTTCTTAGGATTATGGGTTCAATGAGGATCATCAATCACCATCTTTGCTTGAAAGAAATGTTCATAATAATCTAAACTGTCGGTTAAATATTGAATCGAACGTTGAATTTCACTTTGACAATCAACCAACCGTTTTCCAATTTCCTGACACATTAAAGTTGCTAGATCATCTTGATGTTGAGCTAATAAGCTGGCTAATTTTAATAGGTTGTTTTTGCGGGTCTCATAATTACTGGGTTGAGTTTGATAAGCAGTTTGTGCTGCTTCTAAAATAGGTCATAATAAATGATGATTGTGTTTCAAATCATCATTTACATACCCTAATAAGCATTGGTTTTCTAAACTGAAGACAGGTTGGGGATTAGTCCCATAATGTAACTGTCCACAGTATAAGAACCCGTAATTAACTTGGGTTTGCTTGGTCATGGGTTTCACTTTCACTAGGATGGTTTTGGCGGTGTAATTGCTTACTAATTTGAATCATGTAAATAATTCCTGACACGATTGCTAAAATTGCTCCGATATAAAGACAAAGGTTGTTGATGGTTCAATAATATCAACCGTGGAAACGAGTGCCTAAAAAGAAAATATAAATGATTCCAACCATCATGAAAACGGTTTTAATCTTTCCGATTCAATTGGCAGCAACCACCACCTTCGCTTTCGCAGCAAGCATTCGGTATCCGTCAATAATAATGTCCCGAATCACAAAGATTAACACTAATCAAATTGGTAAATATCCTAATGCTCCCAGACAAATTAAGACTGAGTTAGTTAACAATTTATCAGCCAAAGGATCTCAGAGTTTTCCAAAGTCTGATACCCAGTGATATTTCCGAGCTAAAAATCCATCTAAGAAATCAGTGACCGAGGCCAAGATAAAAAAGATTCCAGCAATTAAAACGCTTGCATTGACACTAATTGTGATCTGATTATCAATTCAAACTTGATATAACGGTTTCACTAAATTTGTCGCGACCTTGGTACTATCACTAATTAATAAAAAGATAATTACCAAGGGAACTAATAAAATTCGAAATAAAGTGAGTCAGTTCGGAATGGATTGCTTTTGCAATCAAACCGATTGCGCTTGTTTATTTTTAGCCATTAGAACAATAAGTTACCTGTGGTTCGTGGGAACGGAATAACATCCCGAATGTTGTTGACCCCAGTGACATACATAATTAAACGTTCGAATCCTAATCCAAATCCACTGGACATGTAATAGCCATAACGACGTAAGTCTAAGTATCATTGTAATGGTTCTAATGACATTCCGAGTTCGTTACAACGTTGGGTAAGTTTTTCATAACTTGCTTCCCGTTGACTTCCTCCGATTAATTCTCCAATTCCTGGGACTAATAAATCGGTTGCTCCGACTGTCTTACCATCAGGGTTTTGGAACATATAGAAAGCTTTAATTTCCTTAGGATAGTTCATTAAGAATAATGGACCTTGAATGACTTGTTCACATAAGTAACGTTCGTGTTCACTTGCTAAGTCCATACCAAAATAAATGTTGTTGTCTTCAAAGACATGACCATCTTTGACAGCTTGTTGCAAGATACTAATCCCTTGAGCATAGTCCATGCGAGCATAGTCTTTTTCTAATAAGTTAGCTAAACGGGTGTTTAAATCCTTATCAACTCATTGGTTAAAAAAGGCAATTTCATCAGGACATTTTTGTTGGTATTCGCGAATGACATACTTTAACATATCTTCTGCCACAGCAATTAACCCGTTTAAATCAGTATTTGCTAATTCAGGTTCCACCATTCAGAATTCAGCAGCGTGACGGTTCGTATGACTCTTTTCAGCCCGGAAGGTTGGGCCAAAGGTATAAACGTTTTTAAAAGCTTGGGCATAAGCTTCAGCTTGTAATTGTCCAGTTACGGTTAAACAAGCAGGTTTGTTAAAGAAAGGATCTTTGACATCATCTACTAATTTAAAGGTTTCCCCAGCACCTTCTCCGTCGTTACTCGTAATTAATGGGGAAGCAACTCAGACAAAGTCATGGGTTTGAAAGTAAGAGTGGATTGCAAATGCAAGGACGCTTCGTGCTTTCATGACTGCAGTAAATAAGTTGGTCTTTGGTCGTAAGTGCGCAATTTCACGTAAGAATTCAACACTGTGACGTTTCTTTTGTAACGGATAGTCTTCATCACATTGTTTTAATAATTCAACCTGGGTTGCAACTAAATCGAAGGGTTGGGCACTCTTATCCGTAATTTGAATTTTTCCAATCACTTTAATGGTTGCTCCAGTTCGAGCACTCATGGCTTGGTCAAACCCACTGATTTCTTGTTTATAAACCACTTGAATAGGATTGAAACAAGTACCATCAGTTAAAGAAATAAATCCAATTGCACCACTATTTCGGTTTGATTTAACATAACCAATTACTTCAATTTCACCCTTGAGGGTTTGATAGTTTTGTCATAATTCTTTAATTATCATTTTTTTTACTCCTATTGATGGTTTTTAAGCATTGTTTGAATTTGTGTGACCTTATCGGTCCGTTCTCATGGAAGATCAACATCAATGCGTCCAAAGTGACCATAGGTGGCAGTTTGTTGAAAATGAGGTTGATTTCCTTCTAGTTGTTTAATCATCCCTGACACACTTAAATCAAAGCATTGATTAATAACATCATAGATTTGATTTAAAGGGACATGATTGGTATTTGTATGCACATTAATTGCAATCGGTTTCGTAATTCCAATTCCAAATGCTAACTGAATTTCCAGTTTATCAGCTAAACCTGCTGCAACTAAATTCTTGGCAATATAACGGGCCATATAGCTCCCAGTACGATCAACTTTAGTCGCATCTTTCCCACTAAATGCACCCCCGCCATGACGACCAATTCCACCATAGGTATCGACAATAATCTTGCGACCTGTGAGACCTGTATCTCCAATTGGTCCACCAATAATAAATTTTCCACTTGGATTAATAATCTTTTTAAAATCATGGTTCAGTTGATATTGACTTGCAACTTCGTCCATTATTTTACTAATGAAAGCTTCAATTTGGGATTGGGTAATATTTTCATCATGTTGGACACTCATTAACATCGTATCAATTAAGGGGTGTTGTTCATCTGTATAGTCAATGGTTACTTGACTCTTAGTATCAGCTTTTAATCAATTGACTTCATGGTTTAATCGAGCTTGTTCAACTCTTCTAACTAACGCATGACTTAACACGATTGGTAAAGGCATGTATTCCTTAGTTTCATTGGTTGCGTATCCAAAAACAATACCTTGGTCTCCCGCTCCGATTTCACCATTATTTTTAACGACGGCTTGATTAATGTCAGGGCTTTGCTTGTTGACATTCGAAATAATCGTAAAGTCGTTTTCATTATAACCAAGGGGTTTTAAGATATTTCAGGCAGTTTGGACAATGTCGACATATCCAGAAGTGGTGATTTCCCCACCAATTACAATTAAGTGATTACTTGCAAAGACTTCACAAGCAACCTTGGCATAAGGGTCAACCTTTAAACAAGCATCTAAAATTGCATCACTAATTTGGTCACAAATTTTATCTGGGTGACCAGGACCAACCGACTCACTTGTCATTAAATTTTTAACTTCAATCATAAACTACCTTCCTTCTTTTTCTTGTTAGGACTCCAAGGAATCATCTTGAGCTTGGAGCACGAGATTTCCATAATAAGCAATCATGGCTGCGTTATCACCCGAATATTTCCGGTCAACTAAATGGACCTTGGCATCAAGTTTAGCTAATTCTTGTTTTAAATACGAATTAGCCGCGACACCCCCACCCACAGCAATCGTATCTAAATGATATTCGTGTAAATAATATTTTAATTTTTTAATAATTTCCCCAACGACATATTTTTGGAATGAGGATCCAATGGCAATTGCATCAATCGGTTCATGATGAATTTCTTTTTGATAAATATAATTGATCAC
>RCNI01001885.1_pt1 | contig 10740 bp, 8 predicted proteins | sample 2041151 | NCBI WGS metagenome assembly RCNI01 (sample SAMN09708214, study PRJNA481090) | feces metagenome | isolation source: feces | place: Antarctica: Albino Rookery
ATTATAATATGAATTTTTTATGATATATCAATATTTTTGTATACATATATATATGATGTTATTATTACAGCTATCTAAATTAATCAAAAAATATAAAGTCTATTATTTAAGTAGAGAAAAGAAATAAAACATTATTTTATAAAAAACGAAAGACATATGTAAATGCTTATATTTTAATCAAATTTGAATAAGGCTATAATTATCAATAATTTTACAGTCAAATATTAATAGGTGTGGAAAACATGTGGAAAAATAGTATAATATAACCTATTGAAAAATAAAGAGATTTTAAAATAGAGAAAAATAGTCATTTATTATAAGTAAGTTATGAAATAGTAACGGTAAATCAATAAGATATAGCGATAATAAGACTTACGCTTAATTTATGGGGAAAATAGTGGGAAAAATGGTATAGCAAAGTTTATTTTATCACATATAGAGCATATTATGGTAGAGTGCTTATAATTTAAGCAGTTTATTTTTTTTTAAAAAAACCATAAATTTTTACTAAAAATTAAAATTTTTCTTGTAATTATGCAAAAAGAGTATATAAATTATAATTTATTATAATAATAACAGGAGTTACACAATGTCTATACGTGTTCGTTTTGCACCAAGTCCCACAGGTCATATACATGTAGGTAATGTAAGAACGGCTCTTTTCAATTACTTATTTGCAAGAAGTCAGGGTGGTGAGTTTATATTAAGAATAGAAGATACTGATTTAGAAAGGTCTACACTTGAAAGTGAAGAATTAATATATGAAGATTTAGAATGGCTGGGTTTAGATTATGACGAGGGGCCAAAAAAGGGCGGCAGTTACGGACCATACCGTCAGACAGAACGTTTTGATATATATAATAAGTATGCTGAAAAGTTAATGGAAGATGGTTATGCTTATAAATGCTTCTGCACAAAAGAGGAGCTTGATGCTGAAAGGGAAAAAGCACAGCAGGAGGGCAGAGCATATATATATGGCGGTAAATGTTCTCATCTTACTAAAGAAGAAGTAGCTGAAAAAGAAAAAAATGGAGAAAAAGCGTCTATTAGATTCAGGGCTTTTAAACCATCCATATTAGTGCAGGATATGATACACGGGGATATAGAATTTCCCACTAACGCATTTGGTGATTTTATTATTATTCGTCCTGACGGCACACCAATATATAATTATGTAGTAGTTATTGATGATGCTTTAATGAAAATAACTCATGTTATAAGAGGGGATGACCATTTATCAAACACACCAAAACAGGCTTTAATATACGAAGCAATCGGGGAGAAAGCACCAATATTCGCCCATATTCCTATGATTTTAGGGCCAGACCATGCAAAACTTTCAAAACGTCATGGAAATACAAGTGTGGAAGAATTTAGGAAAGCGGGTTATTTAAAAGAAGCAATGATAAACTATATGTCTCTGCTTTCATGGAGCAGTGATGATGAAAGAGAGATTTTTTCTATTGATGAATTAAAAGAAAAATTTTCCATAAGCAGAGTATCAAAAAGTGCTGCTGTCTTTGATTTTGATAAATTAAAATGGATGAACGGTATATACATAAGGAATAAAGATATATCTGAGTTATTAGATTTATGTATGCCTTATATTTTAGAATCTGGTTTAATAGATGAAAAATACGCAAAAGAAAACAGGAAAAAATTAGAAAGTATGCTTTTATCTGTTAGAGATAATTTTACTCTTTTAAGCGACGCACCAGCTTATTTAAAAGTTTATTTTAAACAGGAAGAAGAAATAACAGAAGAAGCAAAAGAGATGCTTATGCTTGAAACTACTCCTGATGTATTAAAACTTTTCTTAAATAAAATTGATGAAAAAGATTATCTTGATTTAGATACATATAGAGCAGTTATGAAAGAAATCCAAAAAGAAACAGGCACAAAAGGAAAGCCTTTATATATGGCAGTGCGGACAGGTGTAACAAGAAGCACAAAAGGGCCTGAAATGGATTTTGTGGCAACACTTTTATCTTGTCAGGAATTAAAGGAAAGAATAAATAAAACTATGGAAAAAGCAGGGCTTAAATAAATGTTTAATCTAGGTATTATAGGCAGACCAAACGTTGGTAAATCAACACTTTTTAACAGGATAGCAGGCAGACGTATTTCTATTACTGATGATATACCGGGAGTTACAAGGGACAGAATAGAAGTAGAAGCATCATGGCTTAATAAAAAGTTTATGCTTGTAGATACTGCAGGTTTTGATTTACAGGCGGATATTTTAAAAAAAGAGATGCAGGAGCAGTTTTTTAAAGCAATAGAAGCTGCCGATTTTCTTATTTTAGTAGTGGACGCATCAGACGGTCTGCATGCCCTTGATGAAATAGTATGTGATATGCTTAGAAAAAGCGGTAAGCCTTTTGTAGTAGCTGTTAATAAAGCAGATAGCAGTGCAAGGCAGCAGTCTATTCACGAATTTTATAAGCTGGGTAATGTAGAGCTTATTCCTATTAGTGCCATACACGGTAAAAATGTGGATGATCTTCTTGATTACGTATCAGATTTTATACCTGATGAAGAAGAAACTGATGAAGAAATAGAAGAAGATGATGAGGCTGTAAAAATTGCAGTTATAGGCAGACCTAATGTAGGTAAATCAAGCCTGTTAAACGCATGGCTTGGAGAAGACAGGGTAATAGTAACGCCCCTTGCAGGCACTACAAGAGACAGTGTAGATGTTTATTTTACATATAAAAACGATAAATATATTATAACAGATACGGCAGGTATTAGGAAAAAATCTGTTATGTTTAAAGACACCATTGAAAAATACGGCTATTACAGGTCAATGGATGCTGTAAATTCTGCCCATGTGGCAGTTGCTGTAATTGACGGGGTGGATACTTTAAACGAAAGAGATGTAAAAGTAATAAGCGATGCATGGGAAGCAGGTAAACCTGTAGTCCTTGCAGTTAATAAATGGGATATTGCAGGAAAGGAGGAAAAGGCTGTTAAAGAATTTAAACGGCTTATAAGTGAAAAATTACAGTTTTTATCAAAACCGCCTGTTATATTTATTTCTGCAAAAACAGGAAAAAACTGTGATAAAATATTTGATGCAGTAAAAAAACTTTATTTAGAGTATACAAAACGTGTGCCAACCCATGCAGTGAATGAAGTATTACGCACAGCTTTAGAACGTCATCAGCCGCCTGTTGTAGGCACTAGAAGATTAAAGTTTTACTATATGACACAAGTATCATCAAGACCGCCTTATTTTGTAGCTTTTGTAAATAACCCTCAGGGTGTCCATTTTTCATACGAACGGTTTTTAGTGAATATGATACGGGAATCTTTTGGGTTTGACGGTGTGCCTGTAAGGCTAAGTATTAGAAAAAGAAAAAGTAAATACAGCGAAGAAGAATAATTTATAATATAAAGGTGCATATATGAGAGCAGATTTTGCAACTATCGGCAGTGGCTTAACTTACGAGATTAGAAATATTGTAGAAATAGCCAACTTTATGAAAACGAAAGGTATTGAAATATCATGGGAAAATATTGGGGACCCTGTTATGAAAGGGGAACAGGTGCCTGAGTGGATTAAAGATGTGTTGAAAGAAGTTATAGATAATAATTTATCTTTTGCCTATTCTCCTACAAAAGGTGTGGATTCCACAAGAGAATATTTAGCTGCAAAAAGAAATGCTTTAGGCGGCACACAAATAACGAAAGACGATATAATATTTTTTAACGGCTTAGGGGATGCTATTGCTAGAAGTTATTCTGTTATCAGGGTAGATGCCCGTATAATTTTGCCGGAACCTACATATTCAACTCACTTTATGGCAGAAGTAGCCCATGCATCTTTTCCACCAAATACGTATAAAATGAATCCATATAACAATTGGGCACCTGATTTAGGCGAGCTTGAAAGAAAAATAAAAAGTGCCCATTCTATTGTAGGTATATTAGTAATCAACCCGGATAACCCTACAGGTTATGTATATTCAAAAGAGACACTTTCAGAAATTGTCCGTATAGCAAAAGAACACAACCTTTTTATTGTGGCAGATGAAATATACCATAATATGATATATAACGGAAAATCTACACCTTATTTATCAGAAGTGATAGGCGATGTGCCTGCTATTAGTATGAATTCACTTTCAAAAGAAGTGCCGTGGCCTGGTGCAAGGTGTGCATGGATGGAAGTGTATAATTACGGAAAAGATCCAGATTTTGACAGGTATATTCAGGCAATATTTAAACAGAAACAGGCAGAAGTATGTTCCACCACTATGCCGCAAATGGCTATACCTAAATTAATGGAACACCCGGAATATCAAAAATATTTACAGACAAGAGTTACTCATTATGAAAAACTTGCAGATATAGCATATAACATTTTAAAAGATGTGCCTTATATAGTTGTAAACAGAAGCAACGGTGCTTTTTATTTAAGTGTAGTTTTTAATGAAGCTGTGTTTAATAATAAGCAGTATTTAAAAATAGAAAATAAAGAAGTGGAAGCATACGTAAACAGGCTTTTAGATAATAACAGCGAACACGATAAAAGGTTTGCTTATAATCTGCTGGGTGCAACAGGTATCTGCCTTGTGCCACTTACTTCTTTCTTTACAAACCTGCTGGGTTTTAGAATAACACTTTTAGAAAAAGATGTGGAAAAATTTGAAAAAATCATTAAAACTGTAGCAGCTAAAATTGTGGAGTATGTAGAATCTTCTAAGTAAGATAATTTGATAGTCAATATAAAAAAGGGGGTAACTAAAATTACCCCCTTATTTATTATCTTTTTGTAACAGGAATATTATATGTGAAATTAAAAGAAATAGTTTGATCGTATCTTCCGCCCACTTGATTTTCTTCTGTTAAAAATACTCCATTAATAAACCCTAAATCTAAACTTATGCCGTTATCAAAAACAAACTGTTTACGAATATTTATACCAGCATAAAAAGGCACTCTGTAAAAAGGATCTGCTTCCACACTTATAAATTTATGGTTATGGTCTAAATACCAGCCTGATACAAAAACTATAGGTTCTATTTGAAACCAGTCTTTTACAGGAATATTACCACGAAGAAATAAGCTGTGGCCAAACTGTGTATCGTTATTATCTCTATCAACTATATTATATGATGCTAAATAAAGAATAGATAAGTAATCACTGTGGATACCTACAGCACCAACATAGTTTTCTGTAATAGCAGGGGTTTTTTCTTTACCTGATACTACTAGTGGAAATTCATGACCGCCGTTATGCCAGTAGTGAACAGCCATATAAGGAGTAAAAATATTTGATACAAAATCAAGTGCATATGTTAAACCTACATCAAAACGTTCTCTATGACGTTCTGTATGCAGCATCTGCCAGTTCATATATATTTCTCCTTTACCACCTTTAAACCATTCAAAAGAGCCGCCGTATTCGTAATATCCGTGGGTTAATTTGTCTTTATAAATATATGTTTCAGGTCCGTCTTTAATAAGTGTGTTATCAGAAGTAGAGCGGACAACAGGGGTCATATCCATTAAAGGATCACGAATAGGGCCGGGAAGATTATGGCCGCCTTTTAATGTGCCTAAACGCAGCTGAACATTTTCGTTGCCTATTCTTGATGTAACAATAGGAAATACCCTTACTTGATCAGGAAATTCAAAAGTAAAAGGTATTAATAAAGAAGCACCAAGCCTTACATCAATTAAATCATTAAATATAATTTTAAAAGCTGCTTCTGTAAAATTTTCAAAATAAGTAAGTGTTGTTCTTGTATCTTTCCATTGAGTATTTTCGCCGTTATAAGCATAAGAACTTGTATAAAGTTCAAAATCTACTTCTGGTGCTGCAAAAGCTTTATTAGTAAAAATAGTAAGTATCAAAGTAATAATTAATAGAAAACGCATTATGCCCCCTTATAGTATTAGAATTTCACGCCGCCTGATACATAGTATCTGCCGTCTGTAGACCCTTGAAAACCTAAAGTAAAATCAGCAGGCCCTGCATTAAATTTACCGTATACTGCATATTCTAAAAAGGCACGGGTAACTCCCCCACGGACTTGTATAATTTCTCTTAAAGCTAAATTAAGCATATAATATTCAATAGACTGTTCTAAACGAACATAGTGAGCATCAGGCGGGAAAGGATGCTGTATTGCATTATCATTTTTATCAATAGTCCCTGTATTAGAGTTATTTACACTGCCTAAAGGCACTTCTCTAACGTCATGTTCTGCCCATGTATATTCTGCTATTGCGTTTACCCATAATTTATTATTTAAAAACGGGTATCTAAATGTGGAAGATGCCTGCACTAGTGAGCTTGATAATGTATTATTCCAGCTTGCAGGTGCTTTCCTGTTTTCATGACCGTATAAAAACCTAAACTCCATATTTGGAAGATTAAATTTTGCAAGCACAGCTTTTGGGATACCGTGCATAAAATCACCTTGAGAATAAGCAATTTCATAATGTTTTCCTATAAACCCAACACGAATACCTGCACCGTTCATATTTTGGGGGATATAGTAATCTGGCGTATCTGTAAAAAAAACATCGTCTTCGTCTAAAACATTTAAAGTGGTATCATAGTAATGGGGTAGAAGCATAAAAGTAGTAGTATTTATATCAAAAGTTGCCCTGCCCCGCACTGCAACTAAAATCCTGTCTAAAAATATGGCCTGTAACCCGCCGTCGTAAAACCCTGCATTACCTTTTACGTATCCGTATTCTTTTTCAGGTGCGTGAGTATCAAAATAACCGTTTGCTGTAATAAACCCTGTTAGCTGCATATAGTCATTATGAAATGTTTCCCCTACTGTAAAAAACACATCACGCATATTAAAAGTGTTTGCTGCAATAGAATATGTAAAATTAGCCTGAAGATGAACTTCTATAGGATATTTCTGAAAAAATGAAAGATTATCGTTACTTAAATCAGGAAGCACCCTTTTATAATCATCTCTAAAATAATCAGGTTTAATATACTGTGGTAAATTATTTTCCTGTTCTGCTTTTCTTGATATAAAGAAATCATAAGCATTAGGCAGCTCATAAGCGAAAGACTGTAAAGCTGTAGTAAAAAATAGTAAAAAAAACGTTATTTTTTTCATAATAACCCCAAATGTTATAAATTTTTACATTGTGGGCTATTATATATATAGTGGATAAAATGTCAAGGAAATAATATTTAAAAAAATAGTAAAACAGTTATAAAATATAGTATATTTTTTATTTTACTTGACAAAAATTAAAAATAGTTAATATATACCATATGAAAAAATTTAGATTATTAACATTATTACTATTAATCACATTTATTTCAGGCTGTGAGAAATACTTTTTTTACCCTAATAAAATATTATATTATATGCCTGAAACCTGTGCCTATAACCCACACAATATACTTGTGGAAACAGATAAGGGCAGGCAGCTGCACGGCTGGTATTTTAAGGCAAAAACAAAAAAACCAAAAGGCACAATTTTTTTTCTTCATGGTAATTCAAGTAATATAAGCACAGAAAGTGTGGGTATGGTGTGGGTATTAGAGAATGGCTATAACCTGCTTACTTTTGATTACAGGGGTTATGGTATTTCAGAAGGAAAACCTGATATAGAAGGTGTATTACAGGACGGACTTGATTTTACTGATGCTGTCATGAAATATTATAAGGTGGATACACGTAATATGATTATCCACGGTCAAAGTTTAGGTGGAGCTGTAGCATCTCATATTGCAGCTTTTTCTCCTTATGCTGATAAATTTAAAGTTTTAGTGCTGGAGTCTACTTTTACATCATGGAAAAGTATATCAAGAGAAATAGCATCAAAAAACTTTTTTACATGGGCGTGGCAGTATCCTATCAGCTGGGGTATTACAGGAAAATATTCCACATTAGAAAACGTTAAAAACAGTAAAATAAAAAACACTATAGTTATCCATTCAAAAAAAGATAATTTAATAGATTATGATAACGCAGAAGCTGTATTTAAAATGGCACATGAACGTAAGGTTATAATATTTGATGATTTTTCAACCCACGCAGCTATTATGTCAAATACAAGAGTTAGAAAAGAATATATTGACTATTTAGATACTTTTATTAAATAAATTTAATCATACAAAAAAAGTATATTTTATATAAATTTATATTGACAGTAAATAAAATATTATATATGGTAGAACTATACAAAAATTTAGGAGTAAAGATATGAAAAAAATCTTACTAGTTTTAATTATTTTTTCCATGATGACATCATTTGCATTTGCAGCTGGTGCAGTTAGAAATAATGCCGGCTGTGGAGTAGGCACAATGTTAATGGAAACTGTTGGTAAACCAAATGGTGGATGGATTCTTCAAGTTACTGCTTTATGGACCAATGCGACTTTATCAAATACTTTTACTATGTCAACTGGGACTATGAACTGTAAAGGTCATATTAATAAAGTTGTTAGTAACGAAGTATATGAATTTGTTACAGACAATATGGACAACTTAGCAAAGGATATTGCTATGGGTAAAGGTGAAACTATTAACTCTTTAAGCACTATGCTTGCAGTTAATGATGTTGATGCTTTCGCTGAAAGATTACAATCTAACTTCGGTGCAATTTTCCCTAATGCAGATGTTCAATCTGATTCTGTTGCAAACACAATCGTTAAATTAAGCTAATCAATATAAGAGGGCATATTTTATGTCCTCTATTTTTCTATTTTCTCTATGAAACAACTTCTATTTTCTTTATTTATTGTAGTATTATTTTATGAATATTCTTATGCTGCAGTTAGTGAATACGGCAAAGAAATAGCAAAACGTGCTGTGGAAGAAAAAGCATATTTAGATAGAACATGGAATGTTTTAATGCAGTATAAAAAACCTGTCGGCAGAAAAATAAGAAGTCTTGTAGACGATAAAAAATTCTTTTTAGCAGAAAATGGTAAATATTCCCCACAGGACGAGCTTGTAGCCACAATTAATGCTTTATTTGATAATGAGTTATCAAAAGATGATGATAATAAGCATCCAGTATGTTTATTTGCAGGCAGAAAGGAATGGATTATAGAACGTTTTAATGTGGATAGAAATAAACTGCCTGTAAAAAACTGTTCTCATTATAATAAAATAAGAAAAAAAATGGACCCTACTAGTGTAACAGTAGTATTTCCATTTATGTATTTAAAAAATCCTGCAAGTATGTTCGGCCATACTATGCTTAGAATAAATAACAGTAAGAACGACCCGCTTACATCATACAGTGTTACATTTGCTGCTAATGTGAATAATAATGTAAACCTGCTGCAGTATTCTATATTAGGGCTTTTTGGCGGTTATGACGGATATTATTCCATAAAAGAATATTATAAAACAGCATATGAATATGGAAACAGTGATAACAGGGATATATGGGAATACGATTTAAATTTAACGAAAGAAGAGACTATAAAACTTTTTAATCACTTATGGGAATTACAGAATATAGGCAGCCAGTATTTTTTCTTTGATGAAAACTGTTCTTATAGTATGCTTATGCTTATAGAATCAGCACGTCCTGAACTAAATCTTTCTAAAAGTATATTATGGGAAGCACCTCCTGATACTATAAAATTAATAAAGCAGGAAGGGCTTATAGTTAAAAAGCACTATAGACCTTCCCATATAAAAATATTAAATACATATAGTAAAGGACTGCCAAAAAGTGCTGTTACTTTAGCAACTCAGGTAGCAAAAGGAAAGGTTGATGTGGAAGCTATAAATAAGGGGCCTTATACATTAGAGCAGAAAGTAAGGTTATACGATTTAGCAGTGGAAACTATGCGTTACGATTTTATACAGCGGGATACAATTAATGATGAAGAACTGCAGGATTATAAAGAGAAAACGGTTTTACTTCTAAGCAGCAGGGCAAAGCTAGGCACAAAAAGTATTCATGAAATAGAAGTGCCTGCATCCCCTGAAATGGGGCATGATATTACAAGAATAAAAATCGGTGCAGGTGTAGAAAATTTTAAAGAGTTTTATACAGAAGCAGGTTTTCAGCTGGGTTTTCACAGCCTTGATGATATAGACAGTGGTTTTATACCAAACAGTCAGCTGACAGTTTTAGATGTAAACCTTCGGTGGAATACATATACCGGATATGTAAATGTGCCTGCTGCTGCACTTTTAAAACTAGGGGTATATAACCCTGTGAATAATCTTTTACGTAATATATCATGGAAGATTGAGCTTGCTGGGGAAGATAAGGATTTTAAAAAGGGTAAAAAATACTGGACGCCTTATATAAGGGGTGGTATTGGTGTTACTTTTGGAACAGGTGGCTTTACATCATGGCTTACTGCAGATATGGATTTAGCTTTTTCAAAGGGGTATAATGATTATTATACAGGGCTGGGTCTTGGCGGCTATTTTGGTATGATGTATAGCTTTAAAGGGGGTAAACTTTCTGCAGAAGCATATTACAGACACTACCTGCTTGAAAACTTAGAAGCAGAATATGGTGCAAAAGCACTTTATACAATCCCTGTTACAAGAAACAACTCGGTTGAAATAAAGTATGAATATAAAAACTACCACCAGCAGCAAAACCATAACACAGGTCTTTTCTGGCGGTATTATTTCTAATAATCTTTTGTCTTATTAATTTTGAAAATTATTTCATTTATACCACGTATTTATACTAAGTTAAATCTATATTTATTTATACATTATTATCTATACAAAAGCCTAAATTATATAATCACATTTATATATTAAG
>RCNI01002534.1_pt1 | contig 10730 bp, 10 predicted proteins | sample 2041151 | NCBI WGS metagenome assembly RCNI01 (sample SAMN09708214, study PRJNA481090) | feces metagenome | isolation source: feces | place: Antarctica: Albino Rookery
AATTAATCCTTTTTTGTTAAATAGCTTGAAATATAAATTGTATCTATTTACGTTTTACTTTGTAAAGCTGAATGTGAAGTCATCACCATTTTCGATTTTTAATTCACTAGCAGCAGGACACATATTATTTTCTTTACAATCTTTATTTGTTGTAGAAGAGTATAGCCACCATGGTCCTTTATTCCAATCTTTTGTTTCAATGTCTAAGATTCCATCTAAACGTTTTCCGTATTTAGAATCCGTTAATTTCGCATTTAATTCATCTGCTTTTTCTAAGAATTCTTCTAAGGTTTGAACATTTCCTTCTACAGTGATATCTTTGTTTAATATTTCTTTTTTATCATTATTTACAACGATATGTAGAGTTGTACTTTCTTTTGCAGGTTTTGCTTCTTCTTTTGCACATCCTGTCATAAATACTAATCCACATAGTAGTAAAATTTTACATAATTTTTTCATTATTTAATCTCCTTGTAATTGAATTTAATATTGCATAAATTGGTTTATAAATTAAAAAGCAAAAACAACCTGTTACGATTCCTTGAGGAATAGATACTTTTAAACCAGCTAATATATAATAAATTGTAATATGCTTTGATACTAGTATAAATGGTATTTGCACAAGTTGCCCAGTTAAAAAGGATAAAAATCCACATAGAATGCATAATAAAATAAAATGTTTGTTCAAAAATTTTTTTGATAATCCAATAAGTAAGCTATAGGTTGGATAAATCAATATATACATAATACTCCATGGTGCAACACCCTGAATTGTTAAATTTACAAGAGTAAATATAAGGGATCCTAATACAGCTTGTTTTGTGGAAAATGTAGTTGCGAATAACATAATTGTCACGGTTATACATTCTAGATATAGAACAAATGAAAACGAAGTGAAAACTACAAATTCAATTGCTGCAATGACAGCAATAAAGCATAGTTCTTTAACTTTCATATGACCTGCTAATAAATTCTTTTTCTTCGAAATGTTCTTCTTTATTTTCATAAAGACTCATCATAAAGAAGGTATTTGCTAAAAGATTCATAAAATCCCAAAGCGTATCTGGAACTGTTTGACCTTCTTTTTTAATTTTTGTCATTAAACGTATTACGGCTTTTGTCTTTGAACGCAGTATGTGTAAATAACTTGCACCAATACATCCATCTGGAACAACAAAATGCTCCATACGTATAAAGTAAGTTTTATACATTTGATGTAATTGATCATACTCATTTGATTGGATCGCACATTTTCCACGAATAGAACCATTTGCATGGTAGATTAGTTCGATTAATGTACATAAATCTTCTTGTTTAATATGTTTTATATGATGACGTGCCAAGGATACAAGACTTGCCAATTCATCTGTAGCAATCTCATAATCACACATATTACTATCTTCTAAAAGAAAGCTGTATGCACAACATTCCATACTCATTTTTAACCCTCACTTTCTATCACCCAGCAGAATACATGTAGATTAACAGGCAAGTCTTTCGGCTTAATTTCATCCTACTATCCACCTTCTCACGATAAAATCGAAATGGTTTTTTGGAGTTCGTCCATATCACGGCTGCTGGGGCAGCAAAAGATTTTCACTTTTTTCCTTATTAAGTTTAAAACACCTGTTAATATTCATTTTCAAATCGTTCGATAATATTATATCTTTTTCATTCATTGCTTGTCTAGATGAATTTATGAATAATCTATGACTTTTTGTTATTGTCCAATTTGTTCGATCCGTTCTTTTAATTTTACTTTTTTTCCTATTCTAAATAAAAAATTCATAATAAATGGCAATACGATAATACCAAGTAAAGTAAATAGTGTGCTAATCCAATGCAAAGGGACTAAAGAAAATAAATTTGGAAGTAAAAGAATACATAGAATAAATATAGAGGTTAATGAGCTAAATAATATGAAACGTTTCTTTGTGAAAGGAGAACAGACACGATATAAAATAATTAAGCCATTTGCTCCAGTCAATAATACGCACATTGTAGACATGGTATCTGCATTGAAATGAAAGATGTAGGAAAGTATATTTACATATATAATTGAAATCACAACACACAAGGCACCAGGTAATGCGTTTCCTAAAACATTTAGTAAAAAATTTCCTTTCACTCTTGTATGATTTGGTTCTAATGCTAAGAAAAAGGATGGAATTCCTATTGTTAACGAAGATATTAATGTTAATTGAATAGGTTCAAAAGGATATCGAGTTAATATAAATAGTGTTAGAATACTAAGCATCATTGAAAATGTAGTTTTTACTAAAAATAAGGAAGCAGCACGCTGTATATTATTGATTACCCGTCTTCCTTCATCTACGATAATAGGCATATTGGAAAAGTTATTATCTAGTAAGACAAGGTTTGCAATGTTTTTTGCAGCTTCACTACCTTGAGCAACAGAGATACTGCAATCTGCTTCTTTGAGTGCCATAACATCATTGACACCATCTCCAATCATAGCAGTTATATGGCCTTGTTCTTTTAATGAACGAATCATAAGTTTCTTTTGGATTGGACTGACTCTACCAAAAACAGTGTAAGATTGAACGATGTTTGGAATATCTTCATCTTTTACAAGAGACATATCAATACACTTATGATAACTTGGTAAATGTGCTTTATGCGCAATTTCATATACTGTTTTTGGATCATCTCCACTAATAATTTTTAGTGAAACACCTTGTGCTAAGAAATAGTCAAGGGTTTTAGGAGCTTCTTTTCGAATAGGGTCACTTAAAATAATGAGAGCTAATATAGTATTATCATATGGAATTTGATTGTCATGCAAATCATTTTTACTATAAGCAAGAACAAGAACTCGATTTCCCAATGATGTTTGTTGAGCAATCATATTTTGCATTGTTGCGTCTTGAGTTTGGTGAATGAATTCATAAGCACCTAAAATATATGTACCAATGTTTTGAAAAGAAACAGCACTTAATTTACGACTACTTGAAAAAGGTAGCAAATGCGTAGGATGGAAATGAACAGGAGAGTATTGAGCATAGTTACGTAAAGCAATAGCAGTTGAATTGTCATCTTGAAGAGCTTGCATTAGGTTATATAGAATATCCTGAATTTCATAAGGGTGGTTAGCAATTGAAATAATGTCTTCTACACGCATATTTCCTTCTGTGATCGTTCCAGTTTTATCCAAACATAACGTGTCTACTCGGGCAAGTGTTTCAATACAGTATAATTCTTGTACTAATGTTTTTCTTTTAGCAAGATTGATAGAGCCAACGGCAAGAGCAACACTTGTTAGTAACACTAATCCTTCTGGAATCATTCCAAGTAAGGCAGCAACTGTTGATATAATTGCATCAGCAACTGTTGTTTCTGTAATATATAGCTGTTTTAAAAATAATAAAATACCGACAGGAATAATCAAAATCCCAGTTATTTTAATAATAAAGTTAATAGAATCACGTAATTGAGATTTATGCTTTTTTAGCACTTTAGCATCTGCCATAATCGTTTGAGCATAATTGTCTTTTCCTACATGGATGATTTGTACTTTGGCATTACCACTTACTACAAAACTTCCTGAATATAAATAATCTCCAACTTTTTTTACGATGATATCAGACTCACCTGTAATCAAAGACTCGTTTACTTCTAGTCTTCCATCTTTAACAATGGCATCAGCGCATACTTGTGAACCAGTAGTCATTAAGGCTATATCATCAATTACGAAATCATTCATATGTATTTTTTCTTTTTTATGATTACGGATAACATAAACATATGGTTGAGTTATTAAAGAAAGTCGATCTAATACTCTTTTAGCACGTAATTCTTGAATAATTCCGATAATGATATTCGATATAACGACACCTAGAAATAGCATATTTTTATAAGATCCTACAAAGATAATTAGGCCAGCTAAAATAGCATTAATTAAATTAAATAATGTAAATAAATTATCGCAAAATATTTTTTTATAACTTTTTGTAATAGTATTATCTTGAATATTTATATATCCATTTTGAATCCTTTGATTTACTTCTTCGGTAGACAATCCAGATTCTAAATCAATATTGCAAGTAGATTCATGAATTTTTTCCATATAAACACCACCTATGATTATTATAGCAAAAAACAAAATATAGATATCTTACAGTTTCTTAATTTTTTGATAAAATGTATGTATCCATAGAATGATAGATTTTAATTATTTTATAGTATGTCACTTTGTTGTCACTTTACATTATATATACTAAATATGAAAATAAAGGAGAAAAAATATGGAAATTTTAAAAGTGGAAAATTTAAGTAAAGTATATGGAACGGATTCAACAAGTGTGATTGCGCTTGACCATGTCTCTTTTTGTGTTCAAAAAGGAGAGTTTGTAGCAATTGTAGGTGCAAGTGGTTCTGGAAAATCGACATTACTTCATTTATTAGGAGGTGTTGATCGACCAACAACTGGAAAAGTATTTATTGAAGGAAAAGATATTTATCAATATAGTGATGATGAATTGGCTATATTTCGAAGAAGGCAAGTAGGATTAATCTATCAATTTTATAATTTAATTCCAATTTTAAATGTTGAAGAAAATATTTTACTACCTCTAAATTTGGATAATCGGGAAGTCAAAAAAGAAGTTATAGATGATTTGTTATCTGTATTAGGGTTAACAGAACGAAGATACCATTTACCAAATAAATTAAGTGGAGGTCAACAGCAAAGAACATCCATTGGCAGAGCTTTGATTACAAAACCTGCAATTGTATTAGCAGATGAGCCTACAGGAAATCTAGATTCAAAAGCTAGTGATGAAATTGTAAATTTGTTGCTTAAATCAAATAAGGAATATAAACAAACGATTATTATGATTACCCATAATATGGAGATTGCTAAGATGGCAGATCGTATTATTGAAATTGAAGATGGGAAAATTGTACGAGAGGTATAAATATGAAATTTCTTAATAAATTTTCAATTCGAAATCTTAAGTTAAATAAAAAAAGAACAGTTAGTACGATTATAGGAGTTATTTTATCAACAGCGCTTATTTGCGGGTTTTCAATATTATGTTTAAGTTTTAAAGAAACACTAGTACAAGCAGCAATTGTAAATAGTGGGTATTATCATTTACAAATCGAAAATACAAGTAAGCAAGAAAGAGATGCATTGGTGCAAAATCGAGATATTGAAGATATTCATTATGTAAATAAGATTGGATATGGAATTCTCAAAGGATTAAAAAATGAATCGAAACCGTACATTCAATTAAATTCAATGGATCGAAATACATTTGATAAGCTGGCATTTCATCTAAAAAAAGGAAGATTTCCTAAAAATAATCACGAGATTCTAATTAGTGAACATATGTTATCAAATGGTGATGTGGAATATAAAATAGGAGATGTTATTGAACTTGATATTAAAGAGCGTTATTCAATAAAAGAAGATCATAAGATAGATGATAGCTGTGAATATGAAGCAATAGATGAAAAACTGATTCATACAAAGCCATATGAATTTACGATTGTAGGGATTATAGAGCGTCCTGTTGATAGCGTGATTACTACAAATATATCGAATTCTATACAAGACATATTTATTACATTGAAACATCCTAACAAGTATAAAACTTCCATTAGTCAAATAGTAGGGGAAGATCACTTTGATAATATAGGAAGTGGAAAGATGAATTTCGATAGTTCGCGAATTCAAATAAATAATGAATTAATTCGATGGGAAACTTTGTCATTTAGTGATGGAAATACAAAAATAATGTATTCAGTAGGTGCTATTATTATTGCAATAATTATGTTAACAAGCATTTATTGTATTCGTAATTCATTTGCAATATCCCTTGTTGAAAAGAAAAAGATGTATGGAATGCTTGCAAGCATTGGTGCAACAAAGAAGCAACTAAGAAATAGTGTCTTAACAGAAGCATATATCATTGCATGTATTGGTATTCCAATTGGAATTATAGCAGGAATTGGCGCAATTTATATCGTTATAAAAGTGGTCAATAGTATTATAGGAGACATGTTATTTCCACATTTGAATGGAATTGTCTATAAAGTTTCATTTATTCCAATTTTAATTGCTATTATTCTAGGGTTTATTACCATTTATTTTTCTGCAAGATCATCAGCAAAAAAGGCTAGTAGGGTATCACCAATTCAAAATTTGAGGAATGTAGAAGATATAAGTTGTAATGAAAAACAGGTAAAGTCTTCTAATATTATTCGTAAATTATTTGGAATGGGAGGAGTTATTGCCTATAAAAATTTAAAGAGAAGTAAAAAGAAATATCGTACGACTGTAATATCTTTAATGATTAGTATATGTGTGTTTATTTCAATATCTACATTTATACAAGATGCATTTGCTCTAACAGCGAAGTATTTTGAAACAATTGACTATAATCTAATGATTGAGGATTATGATTCTTTACAAAAGATAGATCAACAACAATCATTAAAAAATAAAGTAGATGAAATATTAAAAAATGAACAAGTCATATATTTATATCAGGCACATTATGGTGGAATGGATATATTTGATTTATCAAAAATAAATAAAAAATATTATTCGAAAGTTACACAAAAGAATAATGTAGAAAATATGGATCAAGGTCAACCTATATATATATCTATTGTGTCTGTGGATGATGCTTCTTATCGTAAGTTTTGTAAGAAGATTGGCGTAAATTATGATGATGTAAAAGATAAGGGTATTTTGAATGATTATCATTATTTAGAACAAGAAGAATATAAAAATCAGTTTATGCGTAGTTTTACTTTTGAAAAAGGAGAGCGTATAAAAGGATATTATGGCGAAAAGAAGCAGAAGATTGAAAAAACAATCGGAGCGATTACGAATCAGTCACTATATGGAATGGAAGATACCGAAATAGATAGTGGTTACTTAATTGTGAATCAAAAATATGAAAAAGATGTAACTATGGATTTAAGTAAAGTTTTGATTAAGACAGATAATGTACAGGTGATTGAAAAAGAAATTCAAAATAATTCTTTAAATATTACAAATTTAGATCAATTTGCAAAAGAATCTAATGCAATGAGAATAGTGACAAGTATTTTCTTATACGGGTTTTTGACAGTGATTATTTTAATTAGTATAACGAATATCTTTAACACAATTACTTCTAACATTGATTTACGACAAAGAGAATTTGCAATGTTAAAGAGTGTGGGAATGAAATCATCTGAATTTAACCGAATGGTAAATTTAGAAATACTATTTTATTGTACAAAATCATTAGCGTTAGGTGTACTATTTGGATGTATGCTGTCTGTAATGATTAACAATGCTTTTAAAATGAAGATGTTTTATTTTCCAATACATGCCATTCTTATTTCAATCATTGTTGTATTTATCATAGTCTTTATTATTATGCATTATTCAGTTCATAAAATTAATTCACAAAATATTATTGAAACAATTCGCAATGAAAATATATAAAAGGGAATGAATCGATTCCCTTTTTATACTATAATAATGACAGGGAGTGGTCGATGTGATGAAAATTTTATTAGTAGAAGATGATGAAACAATTGCAAAAGGATTATGTTATTTATTTCAACAAAATCACTATGATATGATACATAAAAATACAATTGATTCAGCCAAAAAATATTTAAATGAAGCGAAACCGTCTTGTATAATATTAGATGTGACATTACCGGATGGTGATGGATTTACGTTTTATGAAGAAAATATAAAAGCATTGCATATACCTACAGTTTTTTTGACTGCAAAAGATGAGGAAGATGATATTGTAAAAGGATTTGATCTTGGTGCAGATGATTATATTACAAAACCTTTTTTAACTAGAGAATTATTAGCAAGAGTTCATCGCATATTAAGAAATACACAAGAAAATAATCTTATCCAAGTCAAAGATATTTCATTTGATTTTAATAAGATGATTGTTTATAAAAATAAAGAAGAATTAGTACTTACTAGTTTGGAATTAAAAATTTTACATTTATTATTTATGAATATTAATAAAGTTGTATCTAGGTCATGGATTATACAAAAAATATGGGAATGGACAGGAAATGATGTATATGATAATACAGTTACCGTATATTTAAAAAGAATTAGAGAAAAGTTAGGAACGGACATTATTAAGACAATTAAAGGAATTGGGTATCGAATTGATGAAGAATAAAGTAAGATTAAAGAAAACTATTTTTATTTTAGTTATATGTATATGTCTTAGTATGATTTTATTTGGTGCAATACAAATATATCAATATAAAAGCTATACAAGGAATTTCAATGATAAGATTGAAAGTATTATGCAATATGTATTAGAAGAATATGATAATGTTTCAAAATCAGATTTGATGAAATTATTAAATGATACAGAAAAGACACATCAATTTGTAAAAGAGTATGGAATTGACGATCAAAATGAATCAATTATTCTTGAAAATGATCAATCATTTCGCACATATTTATATAGTAACTGTATATGTATAGGAATACTTGGATGTGTATTCATATTTATTTTTTTAATATATAATCATAAAAAAGATAAGGAAATTAATGAAATAAGAGAATATTTAGAAGAAATTAATCACGGAAATTATAAATTAGATATTCAAGATAATACGGAAGAAGAAATATCTATTTTAAAAAATGAATTGTATAAAATAACGGTGATGTTAAAAGAACAAGCGGATAATTTAAAAAATGAAAAAGCAAATTTAAAAAAGTCTATTGAAGATATATCGCACCAATTAAAAACGCCTTTAACATCTATTTTAATCTTATTAGATAATATATTGGATAATCCAGATATGCTGATAGAAACGAGAAATGAATTTATTATGGATGCCAAAAGGAAAATATTAAGTATGAATATATTAGTTCAAAATCTTTTAAAATTATCTAAGTCTAAGTTTGATGCAGATATTGTAGTATTCCATAATGATTATGTAGATATATTCGATTTATTAGAAAAATCAAAAAATCAAGTTTCTGTATTAAGTGATTTGAAAAATGTAGAAATAAAGATACATAAATCGAATCATGTAAATGTATTTTGTGATGATATGTGGCAGATTGAAGCCATAAGTAATATTTTAAAAAATGCTATTGAATATTCTTATGAAAATAATAAGATAGATGTTTGGGTAGAATACAATACAATGTATACAAAAATTATTATTAGAGATTATGGGAAGGGAATTAATAGAAAAGATCAAAGACATATATTTGATCGATTTTATAAAGGAAATAATCCTAGTAAAGATAGTGTAGGAATAGGTTTATCTTTGTCAAAGGCAATTATTGAAAAAAATAACGGGCATATTCAAGTGAATTCAGATGGAGATCATGGAACCGAATTTACAATTACATACTTGAATTTAAAAACTTTTACTTATTTAGCTAAAGGTGACTAAGGACAGTCAGGGGTTATAACGTTTTTCTTTTTCATGTTGATTTGCCCGTATTTCACTTTTCTTCATGTGCTTTCTGTGGATAGGTTACACTAAATTGGACAGTTAAGAAGAGAACTGTTAGAATTCTAAAATAGAAAGGGATAACCAAATATGGCACGAAAAAGAAGACAATATAGTAATGATTTCAAAAAATAAAGAGTAGAATTATTCGACTATATAAATTAGTATACTAATATTTATATATATGAATCATGAAATTATCATATATCTAAAGAGTAAGGAGAACTGTTCTCTTAATATTTATTCAGCTTAGTATTGAAGATTCAAAGAAATGAATATTGTCTACGAGTTTCAAAACAATACAAAGTATATGAAGGAGATTTTGATATGCAGATGGACGAAAAACTACTTGGAAAATGCGGTTTTTACTGTGGAGCTTGCCCCACATACATAAAAGGTGGTTGCTGTGGCTGTGAGGAAGAACATACTTCTGGCGATTGCTTTACAAGGGATTGTGTGAAGGAAAAGAAATTAAACATTTGTGGCGAGTGTAAAAACTTCCCCTCTGATATGATTATGACCAAACCGCATTGCACAGTTCTTGATAAGGATCGGCTTGTGTGGAAGAAGAACAGCAATAGGAATAGGTGATCTACGGATGGGAAAATGAGATAATATTATTTATTTTAAATACAAAGAAGAAAAGCAGGTCTATTCAACAAGACCTGCTTTTATCAACAATCTAAGGTTGTCTAATAAGACAACCTTTATTTACTTATCATATTATAACGAATTTAATTTTTAATATCCAGAATCATCAATTTTCCAACTATTATTTTTGCTATCTCTTATTAATATCCATTGATAATCTAAATATGTTGTATTTGGGTTTAGTGCTGGATTATCTCCAGAACTATCAACATCAAAATTTGATAATAGAATAATGACATTTTCTGCTTTAACTTCATTTATTAACACCTTTCCATTTTTTAAGTAGCTATAGCATTTCTAAGATTGTGATGTTCTTTGTGGACTGCAAATACTCGTTCTATACTTTCTTTTCGCTGAGGATATATCTCTTTTCATTCGAGAGGAGTGCCGGATTTGTAGATTTGTCAAATGGATATTTCCATATGACTATAAACTGAACTTCAAGTATGAGCTGATCCAAGTTGTGGAAGAGATGGTGATCCAGTAATAGCTAATACGATACTAGATAGATTATTACATCATTCTCATGTGATTAATATAGTAGGACCATCTTATAGGACGAAGGATATATTAGAAGCATTGGAAGAATGAAAGTACCA
>RCNI01001887.1_pt1 | contig 10718 bp, 9 predicted proteins | sample 2041151 | NCBI WGS metagenome assembly RCNI01 (sample SAMN09708214, study PRJNA481090) | feces metagenome | isolation source: feces | place: Antarctica: Albino Rookery
GATTCGAACCACCGAAGCATTAAGCAGCAGATTTACAGTCTGTCCCCATTGGCCACTCGGGAACACGCCCATATTCAGTTGTGTGTTCCTGTTCCCCGGAACGCTTGATTATTATAACAAGTATTTTTGAAAAAAGCAATAGTTTTTCAAAACTTTTTTCAAAAAAGTATATTTTTTCTTGTTTGACCTGCTTTTCTGCCGTTTTTCGCTGCTTTATAGCCCTTTTGTGCCAAAAACAAGGCTACTTTTGCTGCAAATAAAAAGAAAAGCAGCTCACTTTCGTGAACTGCTTTTCTTTGGAGCTGATGACAGGAGTTGAACCTGCAACCAACTGATTACAAATCAGTTGCGCTGCCATTGCGCCACATCAGCACTACGAGGGATAGTGTATCATATCCCTCGGTGTTTTGCAAGCGATTTTAGGATTTTGACAAAAGCTGCTGCAACCGGGCAAAATCCTCCAGCGTCAGCTTTTCGGGACGGATGCGTTCATCAAAGCCGCCTTCCCGCAGGGCGTTCAGAACGGTCTCTTTGGGGATCTGCAAGCCTGCGGCAATGGAGTTTGCAGCTGTCTTGCGGCGCTGGCAGAATGCCGCACGCACCAGCTTGAAGTAGCCCTCCTCGTCCTCCACCTGCACGCCGGGTGCATTGCGCACATCCATGCGAATCACCGTGCTGGTGACCTTGGGTGCAGGATAGAAGCTGCCAGGCTGCACGTTAAACATCAACTGGGCCTGTGCATAGTAGGCCACTGCATAGCTGACCGCACCTGCTGTACGGGTGCCTGGTGCGCTTGCCAGCCGCTCTGCGGCCTCTTTCTGGACCAGAACGGTAATGCTCTCTACCGGCAGCCGCTCCTCTAACAGCTTCATCAAAATGGGGCTGGTGATGTAATAGGGCAGGTTAGCGCATACCAGCACCCGCATACCCGGAAATTCTTCCGCAATCAGCTTTTTCAGATCGGTCTTGAGCACATCATTCAGAACGATCTTGACATTGTCGAATTCTGCCAGGGTCTCTGCCAGCATGGGCGGCAAACGCTCGTCCACCTCGACGGAAACCACCTTTTTGGCACGGAGTGCCAGTTCCTTGGTCAGCACACCGATACCGGGGCCGATTTCCAGCACGCCACAGGTCTTATCCACACCGGCTGCATCCACGATTTTGGGGCACACGCCGGGGTTGATGATAAAGTTTTGTCCAAAGCCCTTGCTCAGGGCAAAATCGTATCGCTGGCACAAATCCCGAATGGTGGCCAGATCGGTGAGATTGGGCATAACAAACTCCTACTTTCCTTGGTTAATGATACTTCTACGGTAAGAAAAGCCCCCGGACACGCCTGGGGGCTTTTCAGATAAATACGACCTTGTTTAGGAATCAGATGCTTCGTTGTCTGCTGTATCTGCGGTGTCGGCGGCGGTGTCCTGTGCAGCAGAACCATCGTTTTCCTGACCTACCGTAGAACCGCCTGCCATATCAATGGCAACCTTGACAGCCTTCTGGATCTGGGGATCGTCTGCTGCTTCATAATCGTAATACAGCACCAACTCGTCGGCAGTGAGCGCACGCTCCACATCCACGGTCAAACCGGTATCTTCGAAGCTGGTGCCGTCACTTGCCAGAACACTGGCAGTGGTAACCACAACTGCGCTGCCGTCGCTGAGCATCTTGGTTTCGCTCTGCACAGCGCCCTTGCCTGCGGTAGTGACGCCCACCAGCTTGGCATTGGACAGGGTACGGGCAGCTGCGGCAAACAGCTCTGCGCCACTGGCAGTAGTGCCACTAACCAGGCACGCATAAGGCAAATCCAGCTTGTCTGTATCCTCGCTGAATCCAATCAGCTGGGTTGTACCGTCCTTATACATAGCGGTTGCAATAGGGCCTGCCGGACAGACCAGATCGATGCTCTCGATAGCAGCGGTCAGATTATTACTGTTATTGTCACGCAGGTCAAACACGATGCTGGTTGCACCAGTGCCCTTCAGGGCAGACAGGGCATAGTCCAGCTCACTAGCGGTCTTTTCGGTGAAATCCCAAATCCGCACATAGCCACAATTGCCTTCCAGCATCTGGTATTCCACGGTAGCCCGTGCATAGCTGCGGCGGGTCACAGAGTCCACATGCTCCCCTGCTGTGTTGTCCAGCCAGGTCAGCTCTGCTACGGTGCCATTTTCGCCTCGCAGGAGTTTCTGCATGGCCTCGGAGCTGAGGGTAGACTTGAGGTCCACGCCGTCTACTGCCTTAATGTAGCAGCCTTTGGTAATACCCAGTTCTTCCGCCGGGCTGCCGGTATATACACGAACTACCTTTGCATAACCGGTACCAACATCTTTCACAACCTTGGCACCCACACCTACGATGCTACCGGACTGAATCTTCTGCAGCTCGTTATAAGCTTCTGCCGTGTAGTACTTGGCATACCGGTCGCCGCTGCCCAGAATATAACCGGAAGCCAGCGTATCGTACAGATTCTTTTCGTCAATGGTGTAATAGTCACTGTCCCGCACATAGCGGTCGATTTCAGCCAGCTTCTGGTACATGCTCTCTTTTTCCTTGACGCTGGAAACCGTCTTGTCGAAAATACGCATCGAAGTGACCATGGTCATAGAAAACGTCACCGTCATTGCCAGTATGACCACCGTAACCAGAAGGCTGAGAGATACCTTTTTGTTCATGCTTTGCTCTCCCTTGTTTGTTGTATCAGGCCGCAATCAGGTAAGCCACCTGCATCACGACACCCGCCAGAATAGAAAAAGTCATCACTCCGGCAATTGCCAAGCACATTACACGGATCAACTTTTTATGCTTCATATCGGGGTCCTTTCTTCTCTTACTTCAGGGGAATATAATTGGCCGGGTTGATCCGGGTCGCTTTGTTGGCTACGCTATTGTTCACATTACTGCCCTGCCACAGCTCCAGGTGCAAGTGGTTGCCCTGCGAGTTGCCGGTGGTACCCACCTTGCCAATCTTGTTGCCGCGCTTTACATACTGGCCAGCCGAAACACAGGGCGTTTCTACCATGTGGGCATACAAGGTAGAGTATGTATTGCCATCGGGCATCTTGCCGTGATAAATCAGAACATAGTTGCCATAGCCACCACTGTTCCAGCCAGCAGCCGTCACGTAACCGTCTGCTGCTGCATAGATGGGCGTACCGCTGGCAGCCGGCAGGTCTACACCGTTGTGCATCTTCTTCTTACCGTTGATGATACGCATACCAAACGGAGAGCCCACACGGTAAGTGCCCTTGGCCAGCGGGCAGGCAAACGTACCGTTAAAGTTCAAATCGCTGTGCTCCTTGGCAGCACTGTTAATCAAATCCTGGATCTGCTTTTGCAGTGCCTCGTAGTTCAGCTGGTCGCTTTCCAGCATTTCCTGAATCTCGGCCTGTGCCGCAGTAGCCTCTGCCACATCTTTGCCAGCATCTTTCAGGGCCACGTCCAGCTCGTTCTGCTTGCTGTTCATAGACTGCTTCTGCTGGTTCAGCTCTGCTTCCAGACGCTGCTTTTCTGCCTTTTTGGCCTCCAGGGCATTCTTTGCTGCTTCCAGCTCAGATTTTGCCTGTTCCAGTGCGTCCTTTTCCGTCCGCAGACCTTCCAGAATCTCCGTATCTTTATTTGCGATATCCTGCAGAACCTCGGAGAAGGTCAGCAGCTGATACAAGGTCTTTACGTTTGCCAGCATTGCCATAGCACCGGAATCGTGCAGCTCCTGCATAGCAGCCATACGCTGCTTGAAGTTTTCACGACGCTGCTCGATGTCTGCTTCCTTGAGGGAAATTTCCTGCTGCTTGGCATCGATGGCAGACTGGGTTTTCTGGATGGCAGACTGGGTATTGCCGATATCGTTCTGCACCGTGGAGATACTGTCCATCAGTACATCGATCTGACTTCTGATGGTATCGATCTGGCTTTGCAGATACTGCTCACGCTGCTTGGCGTCGGCAGCGTTCTTCTTCATCTCTGCCAAAGCCTGCTTGTCTTTCTTCAACTTTGCTTCGTACTGCTGGAGCTGCTGCTTCAGATTGTCTAGCTTGCTGGCCGCCTGTGCGGGGCCGGGCACCGTAGTCGTCAGACACAGACACAGCAGAACGCCGGACAGCAAGGCACTCAATGCACGACGCAGGGTCGTCATCTTTTTCTTGTTGTTCATGATTGGTCCTCCATTCACCGGATGTAATTACACATTCAAGTGCTTACGAATGCTGGTAACGCTGCCCAGGCTGCCAATGAGCACACCGCCCACAACAAAGCCGCCCAGCACCCAGTACCAAACCTGCTCAAAGGGTACGACAGAACCGCCCAGCAGATTGCTCCAGAAACCGGTCACATCCTGAGCAGAAACGGTCAGTGCATAGTAGCCGCCCAGCACCACTGCGCTGGCAATCAAACTGGCAATCAGACCTACGCCCACGCCCTCCACAAAGAAAGGCCAGCGAATGAAGTTGTTGGTTGCGCCCACGTACTTCATAATGTTGATCTCACGCCGACGAGAGTACACACTCAGCCGAATAGTATTGCTGATTACCACCAGCGAAACAATCGCCAGGATTGCCACCAGAACGTAACCCACAATGGTCACCATCCGCTGGACGTTTACGAATGCCGTAGTCAGATCCACCGGCGCAATAACCTTGTATACGTTGGGGATTTCCGCCAGCTCATCGGTGATTTCCGTAAGCCGGTTCAGATCCTTGTCCCCGATCACCACACGGTAGTTGGCCTTCATCGGGTTGTCATCTTGAAACTCACTCAGGATATCTGCGTAATCCTCCAGATAGCCCTGATAGGTATTCAGTGCTTCATCTTTGGACACAAAGGTGACACTTTCTACGCCTTCTACGGCCTGGATGGCTTTTTCTGCTTCCTGTGCAACAGTATCATCTGCTTCTGGGTCCAGATAGACCACGGTTTCGTTCTGTTTGCCCATGTAGGAAACCGAGCTGTTCACGTTGACGGTAAACAGGCAGGCTGCACCAGTCAGAATCAGGCAAGCCGCAAGCACCGCAATGCCTGCCAGGCTCATCAGCCGGTTACGTGCCAGATTGTGTATACCCTGCACGGATAGGTATTTCATACTGGAATGATTCATTCTGCGGTACCTCCCGTGTATTCTTCGCCAGCAGGCGTATCGCTGGACACATGTCCCTCGTCAATCGTAATGACTCGCTTTTTGAAGCGGCGCACCAGCTCATGTTCGTGGGTAACCACTACTACCGTGATGCCCACAGAATTGATGGCTGTCAGCAGCTCCATCATTTCATAGCTCAGTTCCGGGTCGATATTGCCGGTAGGCTCGTCTGCAATAATCAGCTGCGGGGTATGCACCAAGGCACGGGCCAGTGCAACACGCTGCTGCTCGCCGCCGGACATCTCGTCTGGGTAAGAATTTTCTTTGTCTTCCAGACCGACCAAGCCCAGCACATAGGGCACGCGGTCCCGGATGATTTTTTCAGGCACATTGGTGACCCGCATGGCAAACGCCACGTTATCGTAGGCAGTCATCGTGGGGATCAGGCGGAAATCCTGAAAAACCACACCCATCTGACGGCGGAAATACGGCACTTCACGCTTTTTCAGCTTAGCCACATCGTGGCCTGCCACCGTGACAACGCCTTCTGTGGGAATTTCTTCCCGCAGGATCATTTTCAAAAAAGTAGACTTACCCGCGCCGGAACGTCCCAACACAAAGACGAATTCACCCTGATCGATGTGCAAATTCAAATCATTTAGTGCTGAGTACCCGCCCGGGTAGTTTTTTGTAACATGGTCGAATGTGATCATCGTATCTCCTTATTTTGGTTTTACTAGATTTACAAAGCTTCACAAGGCGCAAAAAAATAACGCCTTACCAAGAAAATCATACCGACTGTTCCTTAGGCTGTCAAGCAGATCCCTGCAAAAGGAAAAGCCGCCGCCCGGTCGGCGGCGGCTTTGATGTGTGCAGGCGCAACCTGGCGGATCAATACTTTGCAGGATTGTTTGCCAGATATTTCTTCACCATCAGTGCCACTTTGAAAATAATGGCATCATCAAATTCGCGCAGATCCAGGCCCGTAAGCTTCTTGATCTTTTCCAAGCGGTACACCAGCGTGTTGCGGTGTACGAACAGGCCGCGGCTGGTTTCAGACACGTTCAGGTTATTCTCAAAGAAGCGCTGAATGGTAAACAGGGTTTCCTGGTCCAGGCTTTCGATGCTGCCCTGACGGAATACTTCCTTCAGGAACATCTCACACAGCGTGGTGGGCAGCTGATAAATCAGGCGGGCAATGCCCAGATTGTCATAGCTGACGATCTGCTGCTCGGTGTCGAACACCTTACCCACTTCCATTGCGATCTGAGCTTCCTTAAAGCTGGTTGCCAGATCCTTTACATTAGAAATGGGAGTGCCGATGCCCACGACTGCTTTGATATAATGCTCACCGGAAAGGTTGTCCACAATACTTGCAGCCAGCTTTTCCAGATCCTTATGATCGGTGTTCTTATTGATTTCCTTTACCAGGACCGTATCGGTTTCGCTGATATTGAACACGAAATCCTTCTGCTTGTCCGGGAACAGGCTGTTGACTACCTCGTAGGCAGACAAATCGTTGCCGCTGGTCACACGAATAATCAGCACCACGCGGGACACGTCGGTTGCAAAATGCAGCTCACGTGCCTTTGCGTAGATATCGCCCGGCAGGATATTGTCCAGCACCACGTTCTTGATAAAGTTTGCTTTGTCAAACTTTTCGTCGTGGTACTGCTTGATGCTCTGCAGGCTGATTGCCAGCACAGAAGCAAAGCGGGCAGCTTCATCATCCACGCCCTCCACAAATACCGCAAAGTCGTTGTGCTTTGCGCCGGAGAACTGCTGGTAGCTGAAACCGTCACGCGTAAACTTGTCGCCGGCAGTCAGACGCTCTGCAGCAAAGCCTTCCCGGTTTTCACCAAGCTGGCTCAGCTCCGAGCAGGAAATCACCGAACCGTGCTCATCCACAACACCGACCACTCGATCGATTGCGTCCTTCATCTGATAAATGACGCCCTGGAACACTCTATTGGCCATATCCGTAATACCCCTTTTTTCTTCGTCTAAACCGCAATGCGGTCCTTACTAGGTCATATTGAACAATTCAATTACAATACAATCTATATTTTACACAACAAAATTGCTTTTTGCAACATATTTTCACAAAACCATGCAGATTTTCTTGTATAAAATTCACGCTAAGGGGAGAAAACAGCTTTTTTACGGGATTTTCTCCTCTTAGAGTACCGCGTAATTGTGTTGTTTTTTTGTAATCTGGAAGAATTTCACAGTGCCGCTGAACGAATCTGTGCCACCTCTTGCGGCGTCAGTTGGCGGTACGCCCCCGGCTGCAAAGTATCATCCAACAGAATGCCGCCGATGCCATCCCGATGCAGGGCATTTACCCCTGCACCATAGACGCCGAACATCCGTTTGATCTGGTGATAGACACCCTGCTGCAACTCTACCCGCGTCAAAAATCCATTCTCGGACAAAGGTTCCACACAGGCAGGGGCCAGTGTAGTTCCGTCTGCCAGCGTGACGCCTGCTGCAAAGCCTTCCATCATTTCCCGAGTCAGCGGGGTGTCGATTTCCACCACATAGGTTTTGGGCACATGGTGCTTGGGATGCAGGATTTGGTGAGCAAATGCCCCATCATCCGTCAGCAGAACAAAGCCGGTGCTGGTTTTGTCCAAGCGTCCTGCGGGAAACAACTCCCGCCGAGGAAAATCCGCCGCTACCAGATCCACCACGGTCTTATCTCGTGGGTCCCGGCTGGCAGAAACCACGCCCTGGGGCTTGTTCAGCATTAAATAGACAAATTCTTCTGCCGCCTTCACGACCTTGCCGTCCGCCATGACTATCTCGTCCGGAGAAAGCTTTCGGTCGCCTTTTTTGCATACAACGCCATCCACCCGGACCCTGCCCTTTGTCAGCAGTTCTTTCGCCTGGCTGCGGGTGATTGCCAAAGCCTGGGTCAAAAATTTGTCCAGTCGAATCGTTTCCATCTGTGCCCCTTTCCAAACAACAGCTGGGTTAAAATCCAGACCACTGCTGTTTCATGAAATCTTTTCTATTTTAGCAGAAAAGCGTGTACTTTTCCACCTTTTTTACATTTTGTGTGGAAACTTGTCCATCCTATGGTATAATCAGCATATTTCAATCAAAGGAGTGGGAACAAGTATGACAGAACGAGAAAAAATGCTGGCAGGTGAGCTGTACGACTGCGGCGATCCGGAGCTGCTGGACCGCTGGCACAAGGCCAGAGATCTGGTGCGGGACTACAACCAGTTGGACTCGCGGAACACCGCAGAGAAAAAGCGCATTTTGCAGGAGCTTTTGGGCGGACAGGGGGAAAATGTGTGGATTACTCCGCCCTTCTATGCAGATTACGGCAATAACATTTACTTTGGAAACAACTGCGAAGTGAATATGAACTGCACCTTTCTGGATGACAACCGAATCACCATCGGGGACAACGCCTTGATTGCGCCGGGCGTGCAGATTCTGACCGCCTTTCATCCCACCAATGCGGCAGACCGTTTCGGGGACCCTCGCCCGGACGGAAGCTTTGCCTTCTGCAAGGGCTACACTGCCCCGGTTACCATTGGCAAAAACTGCTGGATTGGCGGTAGCGTCATTATCCTGCCCGGTGTGACCATTGGCGAAAACGTGGTCATCGGCGCAGGCAGTGTCGTAACCCGGGACATTCCGGACAACGTGGTGGCCTATGGCAATCCCTGCCGTGTCGCCCGGGAAAACCGCTGATTGCCTTATCATATAAAAAAGCAGGCAGAGCCCGAAAGCTCTGCCTGCTTTTTTATTCTATCAAACCGTTTGCAAACGCTGCGGATTACAGCTTGAAGTACTCCACGCCTGCCTCGAACAGCGGCTGGTACTTATTGCCCGGGACATTCTTGTACAGCTGATCTGCGCTGCGCTCGGAGTGGCCCATCTTACCAAAGACACGGCCGTCCGGGCTGGTGATGCCCTCGATTGCCAGCACACTGCCGTTGGGGTTGAAGCGGCGATCCATGGTGGGGTTGCCGTCCAGGTCCACGTACTGGGTTGCAATCTGGCCATTCTGGATCAGCTTTGCCAGGACTTCCTCGTTTGCCACAAAGCGGCCTTCGCCGTGGCTGATGGCGATGGTGTGCTCCTCACCGATAGAGCACTTGGACAGCCAGGGGCTGCCGTTGGATGCCACACGGGTGCGCACCAGCATGCTCTGGTGGCGGCCGATGGTATTGAAGGTCAGGGTAGCGTCATCTTCGGTGATGGGGCGGATATCGCCGTAAGGCACCAGGCCCAGCTTGATCAAAGCCTGGAAGCCGTTGCAGATACCCATCATCAGACCGTCACGCTGCTGCAGCAGACGGCGCACAGCCTCGGTCACAGCCGGGTTACGGAAGAAGCTTGCAATGAACTTTGCGCTGCCGTCCGGCTCGTCGCCGCCGGAGAAACCACCGGGCAGCATTACGATCTGGCTTTCGTCGATTGCCTTTACCAGAGCCTCGCAGCTCTCTGCAACCGCAGCCGGGGTCAGGTTGTTGACCACCAGGATCTTGGCATCTGCACCGGCACGGCGATATGCGCGTGCTGTATCGTACTCACAGTTGGTGCCGGGGAATACCGGGATGATGACCTTGGGCTTTGCAACGCCGATGTGCGGTGCTGCCGGAGCCTTCAGCTCACCGTACAGCTTCTGCTCAGTGCTGCCTTCCTTGCGGTAGGGGAACACCGGCTCCAGCTTTGCCTCCCACATCTCCTGCAGGGCGTCGCTGTCCAGCGTTTCGCCGCAAGCCTGGAAGGTATAGTTTTCGGTGGTCTTGCCCAGCGTACGGCCTGCGCTGACGCCGTCAGCAACTTCCAGCACGAAGCTGCCGTACATGGGACGGAACAGTTCTTCCATCTCCAGACCAGGCACAGCCTCGAAACCGATGCGGTTGCCCAGACCCATCTTGAACAGGGCCTCTGCTACGCCGCCGTAGCCCACGCTGGATGCAGAGCGGACCACACCCTGACGGATCAGAGCTTCCACTGCTTCGAAAACCTTCTTCTGGCTTTCCAGATCGGGGACCATGCCGTCCACGTAATCCGGGGTAACCAGGCAGATGGTGCTGCCTGCCTTCTGGAAGGCTGCGGTGGTCACATACTGGGTCTTGCCCACAGCGGTAGCAAAGCTGACCAGCGTGGGGGGAACATCCAGACCCTCAAAGCTGCCGGACATACTGTCCTTGCCGCCGATGGAGCCAACGCCCAGACCGATCTGAGCATCCAGTGCGCCCAGCAGAGCAGCCAGCGGCTTGCCCCAGCGTTCGGGGGTGTCGTTCAGACGCTCAAAGTATTCCTGGAAGGTCAGGTAAGCATCCTCGTAACGGAAGCCGGATGCAACCAGCTTGGTCACGCTTTCCACTACGCTGATCAGCGCACCACGGTACTGGTCTGCGCTCATCAGGTAGGGGTTGAAGCCCCATGCCATGCCGCTGCAAGTGGTGGTTTCGCCATCTACCGGCAGCTTTGCAACCATGGACATTTCGGGGGTCAGCTGGCGCACACCGCCGAAGGGCATCAGCACGGTAGCTGCGCCGATGGTGGAGTCAAAACGCTCAGACAGGCCCTTCTGGCTGCACACGTTCAGGTCGCTGACCAGGCTTTCCATCTTTTCCTTCAGGCTCTTGCCTGCCCACTGGGGCTGCCAGGTGGT
>RCNI01001889.1_pt1 | contig 10715 bp, 4 predicted proteins | sample 2041151 | NCBI WGS metagenome assembly RCNI01 (sample SAMN09708214, study PRJNA481090) | feces metagenome | isolation source: feces | place: Antarctica: Albino Rookery
GCATGGTCAGCTGAGTACCAGGCTCACCGATGGACTGCGCGGCGATAATGCCAACTGCTTCACCCAGATTTACTTCCTTGGAAGTAGCCAGGTTCATGCCGTAGCACTTTGCGCAAACACCGCTTCTGGCGCGACAGCCCAGAATGGTACGGATATAGATCTTGTCGATGCCGTGAGCCTCAAACTTTTCAGCATCTTCAGCCATCATCAGCTCATCCTTGGAGTGCAGCAGTTCGCCGGTAACGGGATCCAGCACATCATGGACAGGATAACGACCACGGATACGGTTGCCGAAGGAGTCGATAACATCGCCGTTCTGAACAACAGCGCCAACCCAGATACCCTTAGTGGTAGCACAGTCGTGCTCACGAATGATAACATCCTGAGAAACGTCGACCATTCGACGGGTAAGGTAACCAGAGTCAGCCGTACGCAGAGCGGTATCGGCCATGCCCTTTCGAGCGCCTCTGGAAGAAATGAAGTATTCCAGAACAGACAGACCTTCACGGAAGTTTGCCTTAACAGGGATTTCAATGGTACGACCGGCGGTATCGGCCATCAGGCCACGCATACCTGCCAGCTGACGAATCTGAGCCATAGAACCACGAGCACCGGAGTCAGCCATCATGTAGATGGGGTTAAACTGATCCAGATTGCCCTGCAGAGCATTGGTGACATCAGCGGTGGTCTTTTCCCACTGCTGAACGGTCAGACGATAACGCTCGTCATTGGTGATCAGACCCTGACGATAGAACTGGTCAATTTCCAGAACGACCTTTTCAGAAGCATGGACCAGCTCGTACTTCTTCTTGGGAACGACCATATCTGCAATAGAAACAGAAATAGCACCCTTGGTGGAGTATTTATAACCCAGAGACTTGATGCGGTCAAGCATTTCGGTGGCAATGGTAAAACCATGCTTACGGATACACTTGTCAATGATCTTACCCAGCTGCTTCTTACCAACCAGGAAATCGATCTCCAGATCAAATTCCTTAGCGGGATCACTGCGATCCACAAATCCCAGATCCTGAGGGATCGGCTCGTTGTAAATCAGACGGCCGATGGTTGCGTTGATCACACGGTACTCCATCTTACCGTTGATTTCCTTGCCGTAGCGAACCAGAATGGGAGCGTGAAGTGCAACATCGCCGCTTGCATAGGCTGCGATTGCCTCATCGACACTGGAGTATGCCAGCTTGGGACGGAAGGTTGCTTCAGCCTTGCCTTCTGCCTTTGCGGCTTCATTTGCAGCCAGGAATTCGTCAGCATCCACCAACTCCCCCACAGGCAGGCCAGTATCACCGGCATTGGTAACATAGACTTCCTCGGCACCTTTTTCAACCTTGCCCAGACGGACATAGGTCAGATAGTAGGCACCCAGAATCATATCCTGAGAAGGAACGGTAACAGGCTTGCCATCCTGAGGACGCAGCAGGTTGTTTGCAGACAGCATCAGCATTCTGGCTTCCGCCTGAGCCTCTGCGGACAGAGGCACGTGAATAGCCATCTGGTCACCGTCAAAGTCAGCGTTAAACGCAGTACAGCAGAGGGGATGCAGCTTCAGCGCACGGCCCTCAACCAGTACAGGCTCAAAGGCCTGAATGCCCAGACGGTGCAGCGTAGGAGCACGGTTCAGCATAACGGGATGGCCCTTGATGACCGTTTCCAGGCTGTCCCACACCTCGGTGCGGGCACGCTCTACCATCTTGCGGGCAGACTTGATATTGTTGGCGATACCCTTGGCCACCAGGTCCTTCATAACGAAGGGCTTGAATAACTCCAGAGCCATCTCCTTGGGCAGACCACACTGATACATCTTCAGTTCGGGGCCAACAACGATAACAGAACGGCCGGAGTAGTCAACACGCTTACCCAGCAGGTTCTGACGGAAGCGGCCCTGCTTGCCCTTCAGCATATCAGACAGGCTCTTCAGGGGACGGTTGTTGGGGCCGGTGACCGGACGGCCGCGGCGGCCGTTATCGATCAGAGCATCCACAGCCTCCTGCAGCATACGCTTCTCGTTGCGCACGATGATGTCGGGGGCGCCCAGCTCCAGCAGACGCTTCAGGCGGTTGTTGCGGTTGATGACCCGGCGATACAGATCGTTCAGGTCACTGGTTGCAAAACGGCCGCCGTCCAGCTGAACCATGGGACGGATATCCGGGGGGATGACCGGGACAACGTCCAGGATCATCCACTCGGGGCGGTTGCCGGAGAGGCGGAAAGCTTCCACAACCTCCAGGCGCTTCATAATGCGCACGCGCTTCTGACCGCCGGCGGTTTCCAGCTCTTCGTGCAGCTGCTTGCTCAGCTCTTCCAGGTCGATCTCAGTCAGCAGTTCCTTGATGGCCTCGGCGCCCATGGCAGCCTTGAACTCGTCCTCGTAGCGGTCACGCATATCGCGGTATTCCTTCTCGGTGAGCAGCTGCTTCTTCTCCAGCGGAGTGTAACCGGGATCGGTAACAATGTAGCTGGCGAAGTACAGAACCTTCTCCAGAAGGCGGGGGCTCAGATCCAGCATCAGGCCGATGCGGCTGGGAATACCCTTGAAGTACCAGATGTGAGATACAGGTGCAGCCAGTTCGATGTGGCCCATACGCTCACGGCGAACCTTGGCCTTTGTGACCTCAACGCCGCAGCGATCGCAGATCTTACCCTTATAGCGAATGCGCTTATACTTACCGCAGTGGCACTCCCAGTCTTTGGTCGGTCCAAAGATGCGCTCACAGAACAGGCCGTCGCGCTCGGGCTTCAGGGTGCGGTAGTTGATGGTTTCGGGTTTCTTGACTTCGCCATAGCTCCATGCTCGGATCTGCTCCGGAGAGGCGAGGCCAATTTTGATCGAAGCGAAATCGTTATATTCCATGAAACGAATCCTTCCTTTACTCTAAGTTTCGAACGATCGGCAGTGCCGGATCAGAAATCTTCCTCGGGTACACCCAGGTCGGCTTCGGCTGCAAGCAGTTCGGCCTCCTCAGGCTCCATCATGTCATCATCCGGCTCGTCGAAACCAGCGTCTGCGTCTTCAGCATCCTCGATGCTGTAGTTACCGGACAGTTCGTCCTCCAGCAGCACGTCGTCACCCATAGCCAGGTCACGGCCGTCGAAGCCAGTTTCCTCGTCGTCGAAGTTCTGCTTCAGATCCACTTCTTCGCCCTCGGAATCCTGTACGCGGACATCCAGACCCAGGCTCTGCAGTTCCTTAATCAGAACGCGGAAGCTCTCGGGGATGCCGGGCTTGGGAACGTCTGCGCCCTTCACGATGGCCTCGTAGGTCTTTACACGGCCCACAACGTCATCCGACTTAACCGTCAGGATTTCCTGCAAGGTGTAAGCTGCGCCGTAAGCTTCCAGAGCCCAAACTTCCATTTCGCCGAAGCGCTGGCCGCCGAACTGTGCCTTACCACCCAGAGGCTGCTGGGTAACCAGGCTGTAGGGGCCGGTAGAACGGGCGTGGATCTTATCGTCGACCAGGTGGTGCAACTTCAGATAGTACATATAACCAACGGTAACGCGGTTGTCGAACTTCTCACCGGTACGGCCGTCGTAAACGGTGCTCTTGCCGTCCTCGTCCAGCTCGATCTTGCTGAAGTCGATCACATGGCCCTTTTCGCCCATGATGCGATCCAGCTTGGTGGGATATTCAGGTGCGTTGGGACCGTGATTGGTTTCAGCAGCCAGACGGAAGGCACTGCGGATGTCCTCCTCGCTGGCACCGTCAAAGACGGGGGTCATGATCTTCCAGCCCAGAGCCTTGGCAGCATAGCCCAGGTGAACTTCCAGAACCTGACCGATATTCATACGGCTGGGAACGCCCAAGGGGTTCAGCACGATATCCAGAGGAGTACCGTCAGCCAGGAAAGGCATATCCTCCTGAGGCAGAATGCGGGAAACAACACCCTTGTTGCCGTGACGGCCGGCCATCTTATCGCCCACGCTGATCTTACGCTTCTGAGCGATGTAGCAGCGAACCACTTCACGCACACCGGGCTGCAGCTCGTCGCAGTTCTCGGGAGTGAAACGCTTGACATCCACGATGATGCCGTACTCGCCGTGAGGCACACGCAGACTGGTGTCACGCACTTCGCGGGCCTTTTCACCGAAGATGGCACGCAGCAGGCGCTCTTCAGCGGTCAGCTCGGTTTCGCCCTTGGGAGTAACCTTACCAACCAGAATGTCGCCGGCGTTGACCTCGGCACCGATGCGGATGATGCCGCGCTCGTCCAGATCCTTCAGAGCCTCGTCGCCCACGTTGGGGATATCACGGGTGATCTCCTCAGGTCCGAGCTTGGTTTCACGGGCCTCGATCTCGTACTCCTCGATGTGGATGGAGGTGTAAACGTCCTCACGAACGATCTTCTCGTTGATCAGAACGGCGTCCTCGTAGTTGTAGCCTTCCCAGGTCATGAAGCCGATCAGGGCATTCTTACCCAGGCTGATTTCGCCGTTGCGGGTTGCGGGACCGTCGGCAATCACGTCGCCGGCCTTAACCTCTTCACCCTTGCTCACAATGGGACGCTGGTTGACGCAGGTGCCCTGGTTGGAGCGCTGGAACTTGATCAGTTCGTACTCATCGGTGGTGGTCTGGCTGGTGCGGATTACGATCTTGTCAGCATCCACATACTCAACAACACCATCGTTCTTGGCCAGAATGCAGACGCCGGAATCGCGGGCAGCCTTGCTTTCCATACCGGTAGCCACAATGGGCTGCTGGGTGACCATCAGAGGCACAGCCTGACGCTGCATGTTGGAGCCCATCAGCGCACGGTTGGCGTCATCGTTCTCCAGGAAGGGAATCATGGCAGTAGCTACAGACACAACCATCTTGGGGCTGACGTCCATGAAGTCTACGCGTTCCTTCTCGATTTCCAGAATCTCGTCGCGGCGGCGGGCGTTGACGCGATCCTTCACAAAGCGGTTGTTCTCGTCCAGAGGCTCGTTGGCCTGGGCAACAACGTACTCGTCTTCCACGTCGGCGGTCATGTAGACCACTTCGTCGGTAACAACGCCGGTAGCCTTATCCACACGGCGGTAGGGGGCCTGAACGAAGCCATACTTGTTGATCTTTGCGAAAGATGCCAGGTAGCTGATCAGACCGATGTTGGGACCTTCGGGGGTCTCAATGGGGCACATACGGCCGTAGTGGCTGTAGTGAACGTCACGCACCTCGAAACCGGCGCGGTCACGGGACAGACCGCCGGGGCCCAGAGCAGACAGACGACGCTTGTGAGTCAGCTCGGCCAGAGGGTTGTTCTGGTCCATGAACTGAGACAGCGGGCTGGAACCGAAGAATTCCTTAACGGCTGCCACCACAGGACGGATGTTGATCAGAGCCTGAGGAGTGACAGAATCGGTTTCCTGAGCCTGCAGAGTCATACGCTCACGCACCACGCGCTCCATACGGGAGAAGCCGATGCGGAACTGGTTCTGCAGCAGCTCACCAACGCTGCGAACACGGCGGTTGCCCAGATGGTCAATGTCATCGGTGGTACCGATGCCGTGATCCAGATCCATGATGTAGTTGATGGAAGAGAAAATGTCATCCACGGTAACGGTGCGGCTGATCAGCTGATCGTGGTTCTTAACCAGCAGCTCACGCAGTTCGTCCTCATTGGAAGCAGTTTCCAGAATGCTGCACAGTTCAGCAAAGTTAACGCGCTCGTCGATGCCGCACTCAGCGGGATCGAAGTTCAGGAAGTACTGAGCGTCAACGGTGCCGTTGGTGATAACCTTGATCTCGCGGTCGTTGATGGACAGCCATACAACGCTGACACCTGCGTGATCCGCAGCCTCTGCGTGATCGCGGTCGATCTTCTCGCCTGCTGCAACCAGCAGCTCGCCGGTCAGAGGAGCAATGATGTCGCGGGCGGCCACAAAGCCGTTGATGCGGCGGGCCAGAGCCAGCTTCTTGTTCATCTTATAACGACCGAAGCGGGACATATCATAACGGCGGGGATCAAAGAACAGGTTGTTCAGGTGAGAACGGGCGCTCTCTACCGTGGGAGGCTCGCCGGGACGCAGCTTGCGGTAAGTTTCCAGCAGGCCCTCTTCCTCGCTCTTGGTGTTGTCCTTTTCCAGGCTGGCCAGGATCTTCTCGTCATCGCCGAAGAAGTCCAGAATCTGAGCATCGGTGCCCAGGCCCATGGCGCGGATCAGCACAGTAACGGGCAGCTTGCGGTTCTTATCAATGCGCACATAGAACACGTCGTTGGAGTCGGTTTCGTACTCCAGCCATGCACCGCGGTTGGGGTTCATGGTTGCGGTGAACAGCTTCTTACCGGTCTTATCGTAGCTCTGGCCGAAATAAACGCCGGGGCTGCGAACCAGCTGGCTGACCACAACACGCTCAGCACCGTTGAACACAAAGGTGCCGTAGTCGGTCATCAGGGGGAAGTCGCCCATGAAGATCTCCTGCTGCTTTACTTCGCCGGTTTCCTTGTTCAGCAGACGGGCGGTAACACGCAGGGGGGCTGCATAGGTGGCATCGCGCTCCTTGCACTCCTTAATAGAGTACTTGGGCTCTTTGTCCAACCGATAATCAATGAAGTCCAGTACCAGGTTTCCGGTGAAGTCCTCGATGGTGCCGATGTCGCGGAACACCTCGCGCAGGCCCTCGTCCAGGAACCACTGGTACGAGTTCTTCTGCACCTCGATCAGGTTGGGCATACTGATGACTTCGTCGATGCGGGAAAAGCTCATGCGTTCCGTGTTGCCGAGCTTTACGGGCTTGACCTTCATCATAAAAAGCGACCACTCCTATCCATTCAAATTGTACTTTCAGGGTACTTTTTGTCTAAAACACGCTTGCAGATGGCTTGACAAACGAAAGTCTTAGTCATTTTTAACAAACTTTAAAAAAACTTTTGTGCATCAAATCCGCCCAAGGGTGCTCTTTGCCATTTTCATACTTTGTCAGTATACCAGTAATAAATTATTGTGTCAAGGCATTTTTCCAGTTTTTCAAAAAAAGAGACCCGGGCTCTGTACGCCCGGGTCGGTGTGGTGTTTTAAATCATTTTTTGCGTGTCAATGACCACGAAATCGAGTATTCCACCTTATCTTTGGTCATTCAGTAACATTTGAAAGCTGACTGCCTCCAGCTCCTGATTTACCTGGCTGCTGATGCGCGCAAACACCCGCTGTGCAGCACAGCGTCCGGACATTCCGCGGTTGCAGCTCTCCTGTTCGCCGCCAAGACAGCGGCTGAGCTGATACGGCCCTTCCACCGCCTTAATTACATCCAGCATACTGATGTCTGCTGCCGGTCTCGCCAATTCGTAACCGCCGCGATTGCCCTTAAAGCTGGTCACAATTCCGTTTTGCGCCAGCTTGCCCAGAATCTTAAGGGCAAAGCGCAGCGAAACACACATCTGCTCGCTGATGCTGCGGGCATCCATCCGGACGGCATTTGCGGCAAGGCAGTAAACAATGCGCACTGCGTAGTCGGATTCCTGTGTAATATGCATGAAGTTTGCCCTCCTGAACTATACCAATTCGATGTGATTTATTTATACCAAAATCTGCACGGTTTGTAAAGGCCCGCTTCCATCTTTTATACTGCACCTGAAGCCGTACATCCATCTGACCCTATCATTTTAATCTGTTCTGATCTTACTTTTCCGCTGTATTCTTTTTATAGATCTTCTGCTCTGTTCTTTTTTCGATTTTGGTACTGTAAAGTTTAGCCGATCTGTGCCTTTTGGTCAGTTCAAAAAATGTTATCATAGAAGCAAGCAGTAGAAGATGCAGGAGGGCAATGCTCCTGCCACGCTTATAATGAGGAGGTTGCTTTCATCATGAATAACGACAGTACCCGTTTGCGCCGCATGGTCACAGCTGCTTTGTTTGCTGCTGCGATTACCGTTGTCACTGCATACTTTCTGCATATTCCCCTGCCCACCGGCGGTTATGTCCACCTGGGCGATACCTTAATCTATCTGGCAGCCTGTATGCTGCCCACGCCCTATGCCATGTTTGCGGCATCGGTGGGCGCCGGAATTGCGGATCTGCTCACTGCTCCGGTTTGGTTCATTCCCACCTTTATCATCAAATCCATTGTTGCATTGCAATTCACCTGCAAAAAGGAAAAGATTCTGTGTGTTCGCAACTGCATTGCAGCCTGCACCACAGCTGTTGTTTCTCCGGTACTGTACAGTGTTGCTTTCTGCATCATGGCCGGTTCCTGGACACTGGGCACATTTGTGGCACAATTCTGGGGCACTATCGGCCAGGCACTGGTCAGCGGCGTTCTGTTCATCGGCCTGGGATACACCTTTGATAAAATGGGGCTGAAAAATCGTTTGCTGGGCAAACAGCTGGAAAGGCTCTGATTCCGCTTTTCTTATAAAATAATCTGACTGCGGTCACCGGATTTTCCGGCGGCCGCTTTTTTCATCCTTGATTATCCACAATCAGCATATTCAGTTTCTGCCAGCGGCGCAGCTCCTTCGTTGTGAGCATCAACCGCTGACGCAGCTCCTGATAATCCCCATCCGGGCTCAGGGCCACCAGACATTTAAATGCACAAGGCATCAGGTCTGCCGTGGAGATTCCGCAAAGCAGACCTTCGGTCAGCTCCCGGCGCTCCAATGGATTAAAGATGTATAAAAGGTCCTGCTCCAGCTTATTGCACTGATTCACAAAGGAAAAACGAATCAGCATATCGCTGTACAGCACATTTCCCGTATAGTACACTTCACTGCTGCGGCCGGCCGCTGTGGTGGAGCGAATGGCCATGGACGCTTCATAGCAGCCATCCTCTGTGAGTACCTGCTTATGAATGTGGATCACCGCTTCTTTCAGGCGGTCATACCGGCCATCGTAAAAATAGAAATACAGCCGATCCGCTTTGAAGAACGGGCTTTCCCCGTTATACCCCAACACTGCCGCGGGTTCTTCTTCCTGGCGCGGCTGGTGAAAATCCGTAAGCTGATCCATTTCCACATCCAGCGCAGCACTGATTTCATAAAGGGTTTCCACATCCACTGCAATCTCGCCGTTTTCATATTTGCTCACTGTCGCGCGGCTTTTATGGATCGCGTCCGCCAGCTGCTGTAAGGTAAGCTTTTTCATTTTACGATAATTGCGGATTCGCGCACCAATATAGGTCTTGATATCCTCCATTCCGGCCATTCCCCCTGAAAAAGTTTCGTTTGAATATACATATGCGCAAAATTTCAAAAATTCCTGTACGCAAGCGCGTGTTTTCCGCTGATATTCTACCACTGCGAAACTTATTTTGTCAAAAGTTTCTTTAAATGAAATTATGCCGGTTTGAATTGATTGGAAATTGCGGGTATAGTATGGACACAGTTTCAAGTGAAATGTGAGGAATCTATCATGGACACAAAAAAAATTGCGAACTTTACCGGCTCACTCGGATTTGTTCTCGCCGCTGCGGGCAGTGCCGTAGGCGTAGGCAACATCTGGCGTTTTCCCTATCTGGCTGCCCGTGACGGCGGCGGCCTGTTTCTTCTTGTATATCTGGTGCTGGTAATCACCTTTGGTTTTACCCTGCTGACCACCGACATCGCCATCGGCCGCCGCACCGGTCAAAACGCCTGGCACGCCTTTGGCTCCATCAAGCCCCGCTGGGCATTTGTCGGCAAGCTGACCTTCCTGGTTCCCACCATGATCATGACTTACTACTCCGTCATCGGCGGCTGGACCCTGAAATACGCCACGGTTTACCTGACCGGCCAGTACAAAACGGCTGCTGAGGACGGCTTCTTTACTTCCTTCATCACCAGCCAGGTATCTCCCATCGTTTTCATGCTTTTGTTCCTTGCCATTACCGCATTTGTGGTATTCTCCGGTGTAGAAAAGGGCATTGAAAAATTCTCCCGCATTGTAATGCCCGGCCTGCTGCTGATGATTGTGGGCATTGCCATTTACTCGCTGACTCTGACTCACACCGATGCCAACGGTGTAACCCGCACCGGCTTACAGGGCCTTGCCGTTTACCTGACCCCGGATTTTGACGGCATCACCATGCAGGAATTTTTAAGCGTTCTGCTGGATGCCATGAGCCAGCTGTTCTTCTCTCTCAGCGTTTCCATGGGCATTATGATCACCTACGGTTCCTATGTTAAAAAAGATGTGGATCTGAACAAGTCCATCGCTCAGATTGAACTCTTCGACACCATTGTTGCTTTCCTGGCCGGCATGATGATTATTCCTGCCGTGTATGTATTCGCCGGCACCGATGGCATGGCCTCCGGTCCCAGCCTGATGTTTGTTTCGCTTCCCAAAGTATTCCATTCCATGGGCACTGCCGGCATCCTGGTTGGTGTGGTGTTCTTTGTGATGGTGGTGTTTGCGGCACTCACCTCCTGCGTTTCCATCATGGAAACTCTGGTTTCCACCTGTATGTCTATCTTCCATTCCAGCCGCCGCAAGACCAGCCTTATCATTGCACTGCTGTCCGCAGGTGCAGCCACTATGATCTGCCTGGGCCACAATGTATTCTACTTTGAACTGACTCTGCCCAATGGCGCCACTGCACAGCTGCTGGATGTAATGGATTATATCAGCAACAGCTTCCTGATGCCGCTGATTTCCTTCCTGACCGCAATCTTTGTTGGTTGGATCATCAAGCCCCAGTGGATTGCTCAGGAGATGTCCGTTTCTGCCCCCGGTTTCCGCCGGCAGAAGGTGTACACCGCCATGGTTAAGTACATCGTTCCCATCATCATGGCTGTCCTCTTCTTCCA
>RCNI01005942.1_pt1 | contig 10702 bp, 10 predicted proteins | sample 2041151 | NCBI WGS metagenome assembly RCNI01 (sample SAMN09708214, study PRJNA481090) | feces metagenome | isolation source: feces | place: Antarctica: Albino Rookery
ATTTCTTTAGAATATTTGTTTAACTGTTCTATATATTTTAATCTAGTCTTTATAATATTCTCTCCATATTGAGCCAATTGTATATCATATATGTCTAACATTTCCTCATTTATATTTTTATTCTTTAGAACTAAATTTCTTTCATGTAAGACTTTATTATATTGAACTAAATTATGATAATACCTTTTATTTAATTGGCTAAGTTCCATATCAATAAATCTTCTTCTTATTCCAGGAGATTCTTTTACTATTTTTAAATCTTCTGGAGAGAACATAACTACGTTAAATGTTCCAATTAATTCTCCAATTTTACTTATCTTTATTGAATTTATGCTAATAGCTTTTTTTCCGTCTTTTAAAATATTCACATCTATGATTTTGTCTAATCTATCCTTATGAACATCTAACCTTATAAAAGCTCTGTCCTTATTCCACTCTATTAGCTCCTTGTCTCTATTAGTTCTGTGTGACTTAGCAAATCCACAATAATATATAGCTTCTATTACATTGGTTTTACCTTGCGCATTATCACCTATAAAGACATTTACATTAGGACAAAGCTTAATTGATAAATTTTCATAATTTCTATAATTAATTAATTGCAAACTTTTTATATACATAAAAACACCTATATTTAATTATACCATATTCTTATGTTCTTTAGGCTATGTATCTTTAAATTAACTTATAAATTTCCCCATTGAACTCTACAGTATCATCAACTCTTAATTTTTTTCCTCTTTGAGTACATACTTCACCATTTACTAAAACTTCTCCGTCTATTATAAACATTTTAGCTTCTGATCCTAAGCTAACTGCTCCACACCATTTTAAAAATGAATCTAACTTTATAAACTCTGTATTAATTTTTACATCTTGCATAATTATACATACAATGTATATTTAAAAATTACATTGTTTCTCCTTTCAAAAAAATAAAAAATAGTCTATGGTGAGTTTACTATTACTAAACTCACCATAGTTATAAAAATCTAATTTAAATTATCTTGCTATTCTAACAGGTAGAACTAAATACTCACATAAATCATTATTCTTATTTCTTATAATACATGGAGATATGCTACTTGTCATTCTTAATTCTATTTTTTCCTCTTCCATATTTTTTAAAACATCTAATAAGTATTTTGAGTTAAATGCAATTTGAATTTCATCTCCTTGCAATTTTATAGTAACCTCTTCTCTAACTTTTCCTAATTGAGAATTAGATGTGATTACTATATTTTCATCAGTTATATCAAACTTAACTAAGTTACTATTTCCTTCCTTAGCCATAAGAGATGCTCTTTCAATACCATTTTGAAGAGTTTGTTTATCAACTTCAATTTGTAACTTATGTTCTTTTGGTAATAAGGCATCATACTTTATGAATTCACCTTCTAGTAATCTAGAAATAACTTTTGTATCTCCCATATTAAATAATATGTGATTTGGAGTAAATGTTATGTTTACTATTTCCTCTGAATCTTCTAGTATCTTAGCTACTTCGTTAAGTGTCTTTCCTGGTATAACAGCATTAATTGTATTGTTAGTATCTATGTTTTCTGTTCTTATTGCTAATCTATATCCATCTAAAGCTACTAAGTTTAATTTAGAGTCCTTAATTTCGAATAATATACCTTGAAGAATAGGTCTAGTTTCATCTTGAGCTATGGCAAAAGAAGTTCCTTTTATCATATTTTTAAGAATTCCTTGGTTTATTGAGAATATCATGTTCTCATTTATCTTAGGTAAGCTTGGGAAATCTTCTGCATTCATATGTAATAAATCAAATACAGACTTTTGACAAGTTATTCTTATAGCTTCTTCTGATACTGTTTCTATTTTAATTTTATCGTTAGGTAACTTTCTTATTATTTCTCCAAATATTTTAGCATCAACAACTAACTTTCCTGGTTCAGTGACATCAGCTTCAAATTTAGTTTCTATACTAACATCCTTATCTGATCCTATTATAGTTACTATGTTCTCAGAAGCTTCTATGTATAAACCTTCTAAGATAGGCATTGTTGATTTTCCTGTTATAGCTTTTTGAGCTATAGCTATAGATTCTTGTAATTTATTTTTGTCGCATGTAAATATCAAAATAAAAACCCTCCTTTTAGGACTTATTCACATAAGTTATACACAGTGTGAATTTTTGTATAATAGATATATTAATAGATAATAAATATAATAATAATAGTAATAGTACCTGTGGATTTGTGGATAAAACCTGGACGCCTTTGTATATCAAGGTTTACAGAGGTTTTTCACTTGTGGATAACCTGTAGATTACTGTGAACAATTATCCACAATAAAATAACAGGCAAAAAATAATAAACATAATAATTCACAGGTTATCCACAGATAATATACAGTTATTATGTACTTTGTTAATTACTTCTGAGTAAGCTTTTTAGTGATGTCATTAATCATGCTTTGTAGACCTTCATCAGTCTTTAAATTTTCAGAAATTTTTTCATAAGCATGAATTACTGTAGTATGATCTCTCCCACCAAATTCTTCACCTATTTTAGGTAAAGACATATCTGTAAGTTTTCTACTTAAATACATAGCAATTTGACGAGGATAGGCTATATTTCTAGTTCTTCTTTGAGATTTTAAATCCTCTATTCTTAAATTATAATAATTTGCTACGGATTCTTGAATAGTTTTTACTGTAACTGGAGCACTTTCTTTATTAGATATTATATCTTTAAGTGCTTCTGAAGCTAAATCAACACTTACATCCCTATTAGTTAGAGAGGAATAAGCTATTATTCTTATAAGTGCGCCTTCTAATTCTCTTATATTTGATTTGATTTTAGTAGCTATATATACCATAACTTCATTTGGTACATTTAAGCCTTCAACATCAGCTTTTTTCTTTAGTATTGCCATTCTAGTTTCGAAATCAGGTGGTTGAATATCCGCTATTAAACCCCATTCAAATCTAGATCTTAACCTATCTTCTAATGTAGGAATTTCCTTAGGCGGTCTATCTGATGATAGTATAATTTGTTTATTCTCTTCATGTAGAGCATTAAAGGTATGGAAGAACTCTTCTTGAGTACGTTCTTTACCTGCTATGAATTGAATATCATCTATTAATAAAACATCGACTTTTCTATATTTGTTTCTAAACTCTTCATTCTTATCATCTTTAATAGCATTAATAAGTTCATTAGTGAATTTTTCAGATGATACATAAACTACTTTTGCTTTAGGATTTTCTTGAAGAATATAATGTCCTATTGCATGCATTAAGTGAGTTTTTCCAAGTCCTACTCCTCCATAGATAAATAATGGGTTATAAGCTTTTGCTGGTGATTCTGCAACTGCTAAAGATGCTGCATGAGCAAAGCGGTTACTATTACCTATTACAAAGGATTGGAAAGTATATTTAGGATTTAATGTAGCTGACATTTCATCACTTACAACTATAGATCCATCGACATCATTTGTATTCTCTTTCTTCTCTTCTTTCTGCTTTTCCTCATTTTCTTTTTCTTCTTCTAAATCAGACTCAAGATAGAACTCTATTTTAAACTTTCTAGATGTAACTATCTTTAAAGCTTGAATTAATAAGTCTTTATATCTTGTATCTAGAATCCCTTTAGTGAATTCATTAGGAACAGAAAGTTTTAATATATTATCTGAAATTGATATAGGAGTGCAGCTTTTAATCCAAGTATTAAAGCTTATTTCAGAAATTTCTCCTTTTATTATGTTCAATGCTTGTTCCCAGAGATTATTTAGTTGGTCATCCATCTTCTATCCTCCAATCATAAAATGATTTTAACTTTTAGTTATGCACATATAATTAACAGATTAGATTATTACTTTACATGTTGTGAATAAAATTATTAACAGGCTGTTGATAATGTGGATAAATTTTATTATAAAAAAATTATCAACAAGAAATATACACAGTTCTTGTTGAAAGTTTAAAATATATAAAACCGTTGAAATAAAAGGATTATAAAGACTATAAATAAAAAAAATAACAATAATATACAAGTTATCAACAGGATTATTCACAAGTGTGGATAAGTTGTTATATTAGATAAAGTTATTCACAATGCATTAATATGATAACATAAAGGTATAGTTGGATTCAATAAGTTATCCACAAAAATAACAGCTGTTGATAACTTATTTTGTGTAAAACTTATTTAGATTTATAGTTAAGTGAAAATATTAAAATTTAAAGGTACATATTAGGAAAAATATCTTTTGAAATTTGAATTTTTAACACAATAGAAGTCAATAGAATCAATATTTAAATATAATAAGGATAAATTAGGGTGTAAAAAGAGGAAGAGATAATATAAAGGTAAAAAGTTAATAACATATTGTTATTTATATGTGGATAACTTTATAACTAAAGTTATAAAGTTAAGTTTATTTATGATAAATTAACTAATCCTATCTATTATATGTAATTTTGTATATCTTTAAGATTTAAATAAACTTTTTTATTGACGTAATTAGTATTAATTAAGTAGATGAGTAATTTAATAAATTGTGGATAAAATAATAGATAGTTTTAGTAGAATATAGTTTATATATTTTTTAGAATTATTAATGTAGGTCTTAATTTAATGTATAAACAATTATTATTTATATATTTAAAAAAGGAAAATAAGGTAGATGTAGCAAATCTTTAAGTGAGTTATTTTCTTGACAGAGGGCGACTTGAAAGATATAATTAAAAAGTAAAACCTAAATTAGCAAATAAGTAAAAAAGTTTTTAGCTTTTTACTAGAATAAAATATTGGTTGAAGGGGGTGTATTTAAATGTTCATGACATATCAACCTAAAAAAAGACAAAGAAGTAAAGAACATGGTTTCAGAAAGAGAATGAAAACTAAATCTGGAAGAAATGTTTTAAAGAGAAGAAGACAAAAAGGTAGAAAAAGATTAACAGCATAAGGGCCGCATTTTGTGGCCTTTTTCTGCACTAAAAAGCAGAAAAAAGGAGAGCAAATTTAAATGTTACTAAGTTTAAGAAAGAACAATGAGTTTAGAACAGTTTATAGAAGAGGAGAAGAGGAAAATCTTATGCTAATGACCTACTGGTTCTTTATGTTTATCCTAACAGAAAAAATGTTACAAAGGATGGAGAACGTTTCAACAAGGTAGGTGTTTCAGTTAGCAAGAAGGTTGGAAAAAGCATAGTTAGAAGTAGAGTTAAAAGACTTATACTTGAAAATTACAGACTTAATTCTAGTGAACTTAAAGAAGGCTATGACTTTGTGTTTATTGCTAGAGTTGCTATAAACGGTAAAGATTTTAAGCAAGTAGGGAAAGCCATGAATAATTTAATAAAAAAGGCAGGTCTACGTGATAATGAAAAAATTGTTCATAGTAATGATTAAATTCTATAGAAAATATATTTCACCTTTAAAGAGACCTTGTTGTAGATTTTATCCAACTTGTTCTCAATATGCACTAGAAGCAATACAAAAGTATGGTGCTTTTAAAGGAGGATTTATGAGTATAGGAAGAATATTAAGGTGTAATCCATTTTGTAAGGGTGGATATGATCCTGTAAAATAAATATATACGGTTTAAATATAGGAGGGTAATGTATTGCAGTCAATTTTAAAGCCGATAACTAATTTATTCACAATGATATTTCAAGCTATCCACGGCTTTGTTGCCTCACTAGATATTTTTGGTGTAGGTGCTGGATACGTAATAACTATTTTCTTATTAACTTTATTAGTAAGATTAATATTATTACCGCTAAATATAAAGCAAACCAAATCTCAACAAAAGATGCAAGAAATACAACCAGAAATAGCTAAACTTCAGAAGAAATATAAAAATAATCCTGAAAAAGCTCAACAAGAAATGATGAAGCTTTATAAAGAGAATAATGTAAATCCAATGAGTGGTTGTTTACCTTTATTAATACAAATGCCAATATTATTTGCATTATACTATGTATTTTATGGATTAACTGAATTACAAGGTATATCATTCTTATGGTTAGGAGATTTATGGGCTCCAGACAAAACATTCATATTACCAATTTTATCAGCTGGAACAACATATTTATCATCTTTATTAATGACAAAGTTTACTCAGTCACAAGCTGGAGGAGCAGCAGGTGGAATGAATATGAATACTATGAATATAGTAATGGCTGGTATGATGGGGGTAATGTCAATAAAATTCCCATCAATGCTTGTATTATATTGGATAATAGGTAACCTAATTCAAATGGTTCAAACATATTTCATAGTTGTTTTACCTAGCAAAAAGAGAGCGAAGGAAAAAGAACAATATAAAGATATTAAGTAATAATAATTTATTTTGCTTTTCTAAGGTGGTGAAACAAGAGTATGAGGATAATTGAGATTACTGGAAAGACTGTTGAAGAAGCTTTAAAAAGCGCATTGGAACAGTTGAACACTACAGAAGATAAAGTAGAGGTTACTGTTATAGAAGAAGGAAGTAAAGGCTTCTTTAATCTAATTGGTGCAAAGCCTGCTAAAATTTCAGTTAAGATGAAAAGAGATAGAATCTTAGAGGCTAAAAAGTTTTTAAGTGATATTCTTGATAACATGAATATAGAAGCTGAAATTAATATTGAAGAAAGTAAAGACCTAGTAAAGATAAATCTTACTGGACCTAAGATGGGAGCCATCATAGGATACAGGGGGGAAACTTTAGACTCACTTCAATATTTAACTAGTTTAGTTGTTAATAAGGCTAAGGAAGACAAGTACAAAAGAGTGGTTTTAGACACTGAGAATTATAGACAAAAAAGAGAAGAAACTCTTAAAAGATTAGCTAATAAAATAGCTTACAAGGTAAGAAAGTCAGGTAAGATATTAAAGCTTGAACCTATGAATCCTTATGAAAGAAGAGTTATTCATTCAGAGTTACAGAATAATGATTTTGTTAGAACTTTTAGTGAAGGTGAAGAACCTTACAGAAGAGTTGTAGTAGAATTAAAGAAATAAAAAGGAAAGCTTTGAGCTTTCCTTTTTTTATCCACAATAAACTGTAGATAAACTGTGGATAACTTGTTAGTAACTATAGAAAAGTAGTCATACCAAAGGCTACAATTGTTGATAAATTTAAAAAATAAGGTGAAAATATTATATTTTCACCTTATTTTTTTATTAAGTATATGATTTAATTAATTGGATAGTATTTTTAAGTAAGTAATCTATTAAACAATTTAGTAAAATCATATTTTTTTGCCATAAATAATATAATTTAAAATTTTGACTTATTCTATTTTGTTGGGTAAAATCAATATTAGTTCAAATTTGAGAATATCATTATAAAGGAGGAGCTTATGAAAGAATTCGATACTATTGCTGCTATAGCTACAGCATTAGGAGAAGGTGGAATAGCTATAATTAGAGTATCAGGAAATAAAGCTCTTGAGATTGTAAATAAAATATTCAGAGGAATAAACGGAAAAGATTTATTAGATATAAAACCATATACTATGAGATATGGTCATATGATAGATGAAAATAATGAGATTATAGATGAAGTTATAGTTAGTTTTATGAAGGGTCCTAGAAGCTTTACAGCTGAGGATACAGTAGAAATAAACTGTCATGGTGGTATTGTAGCTACTAATAAAGTTCTACAAAATGTAATAAAAGCTGGTGCAAGACTTGCTGAGCCAGGTGAATTTACAAAAAGAGCTTTTTTAAATGGAAGAATAGATTTAAGCCAAGCAGAAGCGGTTATGGATATAATAACTGCTAAGACTGAACTTTCAATGAAATCAGCTATGACTCAAAGTCAAGGAAGACTTTCTACTGAGATAAACAATCTTAGAAAAGAGGCTTTAGATATATTAGCTCTAATTGAATATGCTGTTGACTTTACAGAGGATGACGAAGAACCAGATGAAACTATACCAGTTAAGGTAAAAGAAGATGTTATAACTCTTAGAGGTAAAGTAAATAATTTAATTGATACTGCTGATGAAGGTAAACTTATTAGAGATGGTTTAAGCATGGTTATAGTAGGAAAACCTAACGTTGGAAAATCATCACTTTTAAATGCTCTATTAAATGAAAAGAGAGCTATTGTAACTGACATAGCAGGAACAACAAGGGACGTAATAGAAGAATATATAAATTTAGATGGAATACCTGTTAGACTAGTGGATACAGCAGGAATCAGAGAAACTGAAGATGTTGTAGAGAAAATAGGTGTAGAAAAATCTAAAGAAAAAATCAATGAAGCTGATTTAGTTATACTAATGTTAGATACAAGTAGAGAACTAGATGAGGAAGACAAGGAAATCATTGATTACATTAAAGATAGAAAATACATAGTACTTTTAAATAAAGTTGATTTAGATAGAAAGTTATCCTCAGAAATTGTGGATAACTTAGAAAATAAAATAGAACTATCTGCAAAAACTGGTTTTGGTATAGATGCTTTAAAATCAAAGATAAAAGATTTATTCTTTAATGGATCAATTGATGCTGAGAGCGTGATGGTAACTAATACTAGACATAAAGAGGCTTTATATAGAGCTTCTGAAAACTTAGATGGTGCATTAAATGGACTTAATAACAATGAGTTTTTAGATTTAATATCAATTTATGTTACATCTGCTTTAAGAGCCTTAGGGGAAATCACTGGAGCAGAGTTAGAGGAAGATTTAGTAAACAAAATATTTGCAGAATTTTGTTGTGGAAAATAGGAGAATGATGAAATATGAGATATAATGCAGGAAGTTATGATATAGTTGTTATAGGTGCTGGTCATGCTGAGGCAGGATTAGCGGCAGCTAGAATTGGATGTAAAACTTTAGTTTGTACATTAACATTAGATTCCGTTGCTATGATGCCATGTAACCCTAATATAGGTGGAACTGCTAAGGGACATCTAGTTAGAGAAATAGATGCTTTAGGTGGAGAAATGGGAGTAAATATAGACCATACATTTATCCAATCTAAAATGTTAAATACATCAAAAGGGCCTGCTGTACACTCTCTAAGAGCACAAGCTGATAAAAAGAAATATCAAGAAAGAATGAAAAAGGTTTTAGAAACACAAGAAAATCTTCACTTAAGACAATTAGAGGTAGTTTCTGTAGAAGTTGAAGATGGAAAAGTTAAAGGTGTTCTAACTAAAAATGGTGCATTTTTTGAGTGTAAAGCTGTTATAATGACAAGTGGAACATACTTACAAAGTAGAATAATAATTGGAGATGTTAGTTATAGTCAAGGACCTAATGGACTTAGCAATGCTAATGAACTTTCAAAATCATTAATAGAATTAGGAATTGATCTTAGAAGATTTAAAACTGGTACTCCAGCTAGAATAAATAAGAGAAGTGTTGATTTCTCAAAAATGATAGAACAACCAGGAGATGAAGAAATAATACCATTCTCATTTATCAGTGGAAATATAGATAGAGACCAAGTTTCATGTTGGTTAACATATACTAATGCTGATACACATAAGGTAATTCAAGAAAATATACATAGATCACCTATGTACAATGGAAGCATAAAAGGTGTTGGACCAAGATATTGTCCATCAATAGAAGACAAGGTAATGAGATTCCAAGATAAAGATAGACATCAAATCTTCATAGAACCAGAAGGTGATGATACAGAAGAAATGTATGTTGGAGGAATGTCATCATCTCTTCCAGAAGATGTTCAAGTTCAAATGATAAAAACAGTTCCAGGGCTTGAAAATGCTGAGATTATGAGAACTGCATATGCAATAGAATATGATTGTATAGATCCAACACAATTAAAGGCTTCACTAGAATTTAAAAATATTGATGGATTCTTTAGTGCTGGACAAATTAATGGTAGCTCAGGATATGAAGAAGCTGGAGCTCAAGGAATAGTAGCTGGTATAAATGCAGCATTAAAAGTTCAAGGAAAAGATCCTATGATACTTACAAGATCAGACGGATATGTAGGAGTTTTAATTGATGATTTAATTACTAAAGGTACTAATGAGCCTTATAGAATGATGACATCAAGAGCTGAATATAGATTATTATTAAGACAAGATAATGCTGATTTCAGATTAACTGAAATTGGACACAATGTTGGATTAGTTACAGAAGAAAGATGGAATAAGTTTCAGGAAAGAAAGCAAAACTTAGAACGTGAGCTTGAGAGACTTAAGGAACTTCAAATAACTAATAAAACAGAAAATAATGAGAAAATAGTTGAATTAGGTTCAACAGAGCTTAAAAAGCCAATAAGAATGTATGAACTTATAAAAAGGCCAGAGTTAGACTACTTCTCATTAGCATGTTTAGATCCTGAAAGACCTGATTTACCAAAGGACATTGGGGAGCAAATAAACATAATTGCTAGATATGAAGGATACATTCAAACTCAATTAGAACAAGTTGCTCAATTTAAAAAGTTTGAGAAAAAAGTTCTTCCAGAGGATTTAGATTACAATGACGTAAATAGTTTAAGAATAGAAGCTATACAAAAGCTAAATAAAATTAGACCTTTAAATATAGGTCAAGCTTCAAGAATATCAGGGGTATCCCCAGCAGATATATCAGTTCTGTTAATATTCTTAGAACATTACAGAAAAACTGGAAAAAATACTGATAACTAAAAGTTATTCAGAAGTTTTCAACAGCACCTGTGGATAAGTCTTGTGTAAAACTTAAAAAAGGTGCTGTTTTACCACTTTTAAAAAGTTATCCACATGTGGATAACTT
>RCNI01001890.1_pt1 | contig 10694 bp, 8 predicted proteins | sample 2041151 | NCBI WGS metagenome assembly RCNI01 (sample SAMN09708214, study PRJNA481090) | feces metagenome | isolation source: feces | place: Antarctica: Albino Rookery
ACCCGGAGATTTTGGAGCGGTCGGAAGAAGAAGTGATGCTGTATGAGGGCTGCCTGTCCTTCCCGGGGCACAACGGTGCCATCAAGCGGCCCCGCTGGGTGCGTGCCCGCGCCCAGGACCGCCACGGCGAATGGTTCGAGATCAAGGCGGAGGATATGCTGGCCCGCTGCATCTGCCATGAAAACAACCATCTGGATGGCGTGACCATCATGGATCTGGCTGAGTATTTCTATGAGGACCTGGAGAACGGGGAGGACGAATGAGAATCCTTTTTATGGGTACGCCGGATATTGCGGCGGCCAGCCTGGAAGCGCTTTATGCAGCCGGGCATGAAATCTGCGGGGTATTCACTCGCGAAGATAAGCCGGTGGGCCGCAAGTACGTGCTCACGGCACCTCCGGTCAAAGAGGTAGCGCTTGCCCATGGTACGCCTGTGTATCAACCCAAAACGCTGCGCACCGGCAGTGCGGCAGAGGAGATCCGTGCACTTGCACCTGAACTGATTGTGGTGGTGGCCTACGGACGTATTCTGCCCAAAGAGGTTCTGGAGATCCCGGCAAAGGGATGCATCAACCTGCACGTTTCGCTGCTGCCCAAGTATCGAGGCGCTGCACCCATTCAGTGGTCTGTGCTCAATGGCGATGCCCAGACCGGCGTAACCATTATGCAGCTGGATGAAGGTTTGGATACCGGTGATATCCTGAAAGTGGAGCCCATTGCCATTGATCCCGAGGAAACCAGCGGCGAGCTGTTTGAAAAGGTAACCAAAATCGGAGCGCAGACCCTGCTGGCCTGCATGGAAGAGATTGCAGCCGGTACTGCTGTGCCGGTGCCGCAGGATCATGATAAAGCAACGCTGGCTCCGCCGCTCGCCAAGGAGATGGCGCAGTTCAGCTTTGATCAGGATGCAGAGCATGTGCATAACTGGGTGCGCGGCATGAATCCCTGGCCCATGGCCTATTTTATCTGTGAAGATAAAAAGTTGAAAGTGCTGGAAAGCCGTGTGGCACAGGGCTGCGCAGCGCCCGGCACCGTGCTGAGCACAAAGCCCCTGACCATTGCCTGCAAGACCGGCGCAATTCAGCTGCTCACAGTAGTGCCTGAGGGCAAAAAGCCCATGGACGGTACGTCCTGGGCTGCCGGACGCCGTCTCAAGGTGGGGGACAGCCTGTGAACGCCCGCGCCCTTACGGTGCAGGCACTGGTAAAGCAGGAACAGAGCGGTTATTCCAATCTGGTTTTGGATGCCGCACTGAAAAAGAATGATCTGCCTGCCCGGGAACGGGCATTTGCCAGCGCCGTTTTTTACGGCGTGGTGGAGCGTCAGATCACGCTGGATTTCTGCCTTTCTCAGTGTGTCAAAAAACCGCTGAACAAACTGGATGCTCCGGTACGTGCCATTTTGCGCAGCGGTCTGTATCAGGCCCGATACCTCAATACACCGGTGTCTGCGGCGGTGAATGAATCGGTCAAATTGACCCGTTCCTTCGGCAAGGCAAGTGCATCCGGATTTGTGAATGCGGTGCTGCGCAAGGCCATTGCAGTGCAGCCGGAAAAGGCTGCATTCAAAAATGAAACACAGCGCCTTTCCGTACTTTATTCTGTCAGCAGACCGGTGGCCGACTTCTTTCTGAAGCATTACCCGCAGGATGCCGAAGCTCTGTTGCAGGTATCGTTTCAGCGCCCGGCGGTGGCCATTCGGCCCAATCCGCTGCGCTGCACGGTGCCGGAACTGACCCGCGTCCTGACGGAAGCAGGATGCAACGTAGAACCGGGTTGGGTGCCGGACAGCCTGCTGGTGCAGTTTCATGGCAGCCCTGCCGATACCGAAGCATTTCAGCAGGGTATGTTCCATGTGCAGGGCCAGTCATCCCAGCTGGCAGCGCTCAGTCTGGATGCACAGCCCGGCCAGAAAGCGGCGGATCTCTGTGCAGCGCCCGGCGGCAAAACCCTGACCATTGCCCAGCAGATGGCCGGGCAGGGCAGCCTTTTCAGCCGGGATGCAGCCGAAAACAGAGTGCCCCTGATCGAGCAGGCTGCGCGGCGCTGCGGCCTTGAAAATGTGACCGTAGCCCAGGCAGAAGCATCTGCATTCGACACTGCGCTGGAAGGCTGTGACCGTGTGCTTTGCGATGTACCCTGTACCGGCCTTGGCACACTGGCAAAGAAGCCGGACATCCGCTATAAAGATTTGCGCGATCTGGAACCGCTGCATACGCTTCAGGCGCGGATTCTGCAAACCGCATCCCGCTATGTCAAACAGGGCGGCAGGCTGGTGTATTCCACCTGTACGCTGGACCCCGCCGAAAACGGCGATATTGTGCGAGATTTTCTGAAAAAGAACCCGGATTATCGGATCTGCCAGCCAAAACTGGTACCGCCCGGGGCTTTGATGGAAGACGGCATGATGACGATTTTGCCCAGCCGGACCCCCGGCTTCGACGGCTTTTTTATAGCAACATTGGAGAGATTGTGATACAATGACCAAGAACTGCCTTTCTTCTTATACGCTGGAGGCTCTGGCTGCCCTGATGAAGGAAATGGGTCAGCCTGCTTTCCGCGCAAAACAGATTTTTCACTGGATCCACCAAAAGCAGATTACCGAGTTTTCTGCCATGACAGACCAGCCCAAAACCCTGCTGGCCAAATTGGAAGAATCCTTTTACATTGCAGCGCCGGATATTCAGCGGCGGCAGCAGTCGAAAGACGGCACGGTGAAGTACCTGTTCCGCCTGAAGGACGGCAACTGCATTGAAACGGTGGTTATGCGCTACAGCTACGGCAATACTGTGTGTGTGTCCACGCAGGTGGGCTGCCGCATGGGCTGTCGGTTCTGCGCATCCACGCAGGCGGGCAAGGTGCGGGATCTGGAGGCAGGGGAGATTGCCGCTCAGATTTATACCGCGCAGCGGGATATCGGCGAGCGCATTTCCCATATTGTGCTCATGGGCATCGGCGAACCTTTGGACAACTTTGAGCAGGTGATGAATTTCCTGTCCATCATCTCCTCGCCGGATGGCGTAAACATTGGTATGCGCAACATCAGCCTGTCCACCTGCGGCCTTGTACCGCGAATTGATGAGCTGGCCCAGAAGAAACTGCAAATCACTCTGTCGGTATCGCTGCACGCGCCCAACAATGCAATGCGCAGCAGTATGATGCCGGTAAACGATGCTTTCCCGGTGGAAGAACTGATTGCGGCCTGCCGTCGGTATCAGAAAACCACGGGCCGGCGCATCAGCTTTGAATATTCCCTGGTGCGCGGCGTAAACGACAGTGAAGCCACTGCACGGCAGCTGGCACATCTGATCAAGGGTATGGGCGCACATGTGAATCTGATTCCCATTAACCCGGTGGACGGCAGCCCATATTCCGCTACGGATGCTCAGAACGTGAAACGGTTCCAGCAGCTGCTCACGGATCTGGGCGTGAATGCCACTGTGCGCCGTCGTTTGGGACAGGATATCAGTGCAGCCTGCGGTCAGCTGCGCCGGGAAGAAACCATGGCAAGGGAGGAAGCGAAGTGAAGCTCGCTGCAAAAACCAATATCGGCCATCGCGAGGAGAATCAGGACAATTACCGTGCAGCCCGCCTGGATGACGGGTCGGCATGGGCGCTGGTCTGCGATGGTATGGGCGGCCCCAAGGGCGGCAAACTGGCGGCTCAGCTGGCGGTGGAAACGCTGCAAAAGCGTTTTTTGCAGAGCCTGGGAACCTTGCCCGCCGGTGATGAAATGACCTTCTTGCTGGCCAGCCTGCGCCAGGCCAATGTGCAGGTATATCATGCGGCGCAAAAGGGCGGCGAAAATCAGAATATGGGCACTACAGCCGTGTGCGCTCTGGTGCGCCGCGGCACTGCGCATCTGGCACATGTGGGCGATTCCCGCGCATATCTGTGCCGTGCCGGCCGTGCTCAGCAGCTGACACGGGATCACTCGGTGGTGCAGGAAATGCTGGAAAGCGGAAGCATCACCCCGCAGGAGGCCCTCAATCATCCGGATAAGCACCTGATTACCCGTGCACTGGGCGTGGAAAGCGTGGCAGAGCCGGAATATGCAAGCTGTGCGGTTCAGCCGGGCGATGTGATTCTGCTGTGCAGCGATGGATTGTCCAATGTGGTTTCAGAAGAAGAGATGGGCAGCATTGCGGCGTCTGTGCCTTTCTTTGAACTGCCTGATGCACTGGTGGAAAAAGCATTGGCATCGGACGGACGGGATAACATCACTGTGGTTGTGATGGGGATAGAACCGGAGGAAGAAGCACTATGAGCGAGTTGATCGGCAAAAAGCTGGAAGGCCGCTATGAACTGCTGGAACTGATCGGCGTAGGCGGTATGGCCAACGTCTATAAGGGCAGGGATCTTAAAACCGACAACATTGTTGCGGTCAAGATTCTTCGGCGCGAGTTCATGGAAAATGCAGAACTGGTGCGGCGCTTCAAAAATGAATCCAAGGCCATTTCTATTTTGGATCACCCCAATATTGTTAAGGTCTTTGATGTATCAGTGGATGATAAACTGCAGTTTATCGTTATGGAATATCTGGACGGTATCAACCTGAAGGAATATATGAACCGACGCGGCGGCCGCCTGACCTGGAAGGAAACGCTGCACTTTGTACAGCAGATTCTTCTGGCATTGGAGCACGCCCACAGCAAGGGCGTGGTTCACCGGGATATCAAGCCCCAGAACGTGATGCTGCTGGCAGACGGTTCTCTGAAAATGATGGACTTCGGTATTGCCCGGTTCTCCCGCGCAGAGAGCCAGCCGGTCAGTACAAAGGCCATCGGATCGGTGCACTACATCAGTCCCGAGCAGGCACGCGGTGAGGAAACCGGTGCCCCGGCGGATATTTATTCCGTGGGCATTATGCTGTACGAAATGCTTTCCGGCCAGCTGCCCTTTGAATCGGACGATGCAGTAAAGGTTGCAATCAAGCAGATTGCGGATACCGCAAAGCCGCTGGGCGAGGTTGCGCCCGATGTACCAAAGGCATTACAGGACATTACAGCACGCGCTATGGCCAAGGATCCAAGCAAGCGATACCAGAGTGCCCGGGCCATGCTGAATGATATTGAAGAATTCAAAAAAGATCCCAGTATCCGCTTTGAGTATGAGTACCTGACGGATACGGAACCAGAGAGGTATTTTGGTAAAGTGGTTAAACAGACAAAATCTTCTTCCCAAAAGGCAGAGCCCCGTGCAGAGGCTAAGCGCAGCCGTAAACCGGCACGTTCCAAAAAGCGCCGTATCACCGTATTGCCGGTGCTGGCAGGCATGGCCGTGGCATTCGCCATCGGCTCAGCGATTCTTTGCTATATGATTTTTGCCAATTCCACAAACCCGCTGTTCAGCACGGCTGAGGATGTGGAGCTGGCAAACTTTGTGGGCATGGATCGCTCCGAAATCGAAAACAACAGCGAATACCGTTCTCACTTTAAAATAAAGTTTGTGGAAGAATACAGCGATAAGCCTGAAGGCCAGGTCTACAGCCAGAATCCCAAGCCGCCCCGTACGGTCAAGGAAGGTCAGGTTGTTACCCTCAAGGTCAGCCTGGGCACGCGGTATGTTACCATTCCCGATGTGAGCAAGTATGTGCTGAAGGATGCAGAGGAAGCGCTCAAGAGCCAGGGTCTGGCTGTTCGGGTGCTGCCCATGCAGGATAACAGTGTGCCGGTGGGCACCGTCATCCGCACCGATCCGGCAGCCGGCGAGCAGGTGGCTGTGGGCAGCGGCGGAAAGACCGTTGCCGTTTACGTAAGCCGCAGCGAGGTAAATCTGGATCGCACTGTTCCGCCTCTGGCAGGTCTTACCCTGGAAGATGCCCAAAAGGCTCTGCGCAATGCAAACCTGGTGCTGGGTCGAGTGGATCAGACCTTCAGTGATGTGGAGCCCGGCCGTATCATTGCTCAGGACCCGGCAGAAGGCGCCGGCCTGAAGATGAACAGCAAGGTCAATGTGGTCGTTTCTGCGGGCCCGGAGCCGACTCCGGAACCGTCGAATGATGAGGATTACGAAGACTACGAAGAGGACGATTGATATGGCGCAGACGGGATATATCACAAAAGGCATTGGCGGCTTTTACTACGTAAAGACCGATGCCGGCCTGCTGGAGTGCAGAGCCAGAGGCATTTTCCGTAAGCGGCATATCACACCGGTGGCCGGTGATTGTGTGGTTGTGGAGCAGGAAAACGGCGGCAATGTAGTAGCTGAAATTCAGCAGCGCCGAAATGTGTTTGTGCGCCCGCCTATTGCCAATCTGGATGTGCTGTTTATTGTGGCCAGCACTACGCAGCCCACACCCAGTACACTGGTGCTGGATAAGCTCACAGCCATCGCTGTGCACAAGGGCGTGAAGCCTGTGATTGTATGCACAAAAGCGGACTTGGCTGACAGCCGCGAACTGGCCGCTATCTACCGTGCAACGCCCATCCCGTTCATCCAGATTGATCACTCCACCGGGCAGGGCCTGGATGAAATTCGTCAGCAGATCAAGGGAAATCTGTGCGCTTTTTGCGGCAATTCTGGCGTGGGCAAATCCACGCTGCTCAATGCACTCCTGCCGGAGCTTCGTCAGGAAACCGGTGCCATCAGCCAGAAATTGGGCCGTGGCCGTCACACAACCCGAGAGGTGGAAATTTTTGAGGCCTTCGGCGGCCGTATTGCGGATACGCCGGGCTTTGCCAGTTTGGATACCGGCCGTGCATGCTATATCGCAAAGGATGAGCTTCAGCACGCATTCCCGGAGTTTGAACCGTATTTCGGCAAGTGCAAATTCACCGGCTGTGCCCATCAGGGTGAAGCCGGGTGCGCAGTACAGGCAGCACTGGAAGCAGGCGAAATTCAGCCCAGCCGTTACCAGAGCTATACCATGATGTACAGCGAAGTAAAAGATGTTAAGGAGTGGGAGATGCGCTGAGCACATCTCCTTTCCGCTGTAAAGGAAAGGGTGGAAAATATGCGTGCTGTTTTTGTTTCGGCCTGTACAGTAGAGCCGGAAATGGTTCGCTACATAAAGCCGGGGGACTGGGTGGTGGCCTGTGATGCAGGCTATCGAAATTGTCAGGCAATGGGCGTTGAACCGGATCTGGTAACGGGTGATTTCGATACGGCTCCGCCGCCGGATCAGCCCAATTTGATTGTACTGCCCGCAGAAAAGGATGATACAGATACCCAGTATGCCGCCCGCCTGGCTGTGGAAAAAGGCTGTGACGAAGTGGTGATGCTGGGCGCTCTGGGCGGTTGGCGGCTGGATCATACACTGGCCAGCCTGGGCACGGCTCTTTGGCTGGCACGCCATGATGTGCGGGTTCTGCTGGCCGATGAGCACACAGAGATTCGCATTCTGCTGGCAGGCCAGAAGCTTGAGCTGGAACGCGGGGACTGGGGCTATTTTTCGCTTTTTCCGCTGGAAGGCCGTGCCGAAGGAATTACCCTTACAGGTGCACATTATCCGCTGGACCATGGATCACTGGATTTCGAGTATCCGCTGGGGGTCAGCAATGCGTTTGATGCGCCTAAGGTGCAGGTTTCACTGGAAAAGGGAAGCCTTGCTGTATTCTGCACGCAAAAAGAACCCCGATAAGGGGAAAGTCTGCACATATCTGTTGCCTTTCGGATATAATGGGGCATGAAACAATGTTCCAGCTGAAAGGGAGGAATTGAGATGCAGGTAATCGTGTGGAAGAGCCCGAAGTGTTTGGCAGGAATTTTGCGGGCGGTATTTAAAATAAAAAAAGAAGGCTGAAGCAGCCGTCAAAAGCCTTTCGGATAATTTCCCGGAAGGAAAACAGGGAGCGTATTGCAAAATACGCTCCCTGTTTTTGTGTTTGGCGGCAAAATCCTTGTGCGGCGTGGGTATAGGCGGGTAGGCTGTCACATATAGATGGGGTAGAAACACGCGAAAGGGGCGAAAAGAATGGAATTGAAGGTGTTCAAGGACACCCTGAACTCTGCGGGCACCCTGTGTGATGTCCAGGCAGAGCTGCCGGTGGAAACCGAGATCCTGATCCCGGACTACCTGCCGCAGGTTTTTAAGATCGTGAAATGCTTTGTGCATCTGGTGGGGCTGCAAAAGCAGGTGACCGGCAGCCGCCTGGTGCTGGACGGCTACCTGCGCTGCGTGGTGTTCTATCAGGCCGAAGGCGATCAGAGCCTGTGCCAGACCGAGCAGAAGCTGCCGTTCACCAAAACACTGGATTTACCGGCAGGGGAGTATCAGGGGTATCACGTCCACGTGACCGGGGATGTGGAATATCTGAATTGCCGGGCAGTCAATCAGCGCCGTGTGGATGTGCGGGGCGCCTATGCTGTTTCGGCCAGCGTAACCGCACAGCTGGAACAGGAAGTGATCACGGCACTTACCGGCAGCGGAGCCGAGCAAAAGAGCGAGCTACTGCAGGGTGTACGCAGTGTGGCCGATCTGGATAAGCTGATGACGGCGGAAGAAGAGATCAATTTTCCGCAGCCGCCCGCAGCAGTACTGGATATTGCCGGGGTGGGTCATGTGCAGGAAGTCAAGATGATTTCCGGAAAGGCCGTGGTAAAGGGCGAAATTCAGGCACAGGTGCTTTATCGCACCGACGCCGGTTACCATACCCAGATGCTTGTGCAGGCAGTGCCGTTTAATCAGATTGTGGATCTGGAAGAAGCTGCGGAGGATTGCGTCTGTTTTGCCAGTGTGGAGCCGGTAGGATGCACCATGATGGCCGGAGGAGGGCCTGAGCCGGCCAATATGATTTCCGTTACGGCCATTTTGCATCTGCGGGTATATCGCAAAGCGGAGTGCTGTGCTGTAACCGATGCGTTTTCCACCCAGTATCATGCGGATGTTGCATATAAGCAGGTAGCTGTGGAGCAGCTGGAAGATACGCTGGATGAGATTGTGGAAAGCCGTGTTGCAGGAACTTTGCCGGATGGCGGTGCCGAGATTATTCAGTGCTTCGCCACGCCTGCGCCGCTGGAAATGGCTGTGGATGATAATCAGCGTGTCATGCTGTGGGGCCGGGCTACTGCCCATGTGTTCTGCATGAACAGCCTGGGCGAAATTGAAAGCTACGATAAACCCTTTGAATACCAGCTTCCCGGCCGATATGACGGCCCGCCGGAGGATTTCCGCGTGGAGTGCTGGCCCTCGGTGGTTCAGGTAACCGCGCAGAAGACCGGAGCCGAAATGACGGCAACCGTGCGAATTCAGGTGGATGGCATGGTGTTCCGCAGGCAGAAGAGCCGTGTAGTGGACAGCATCCAGTGCCAGGAGCTGCTGGAGCGGGAGGAGCCGGAAATTGCTCTGCGCATTTACTATGCGCAGGCAGGTGAGAATGTGTTCGATATTGCCAAAAGCTATCATGTAAGCCCGGGCAGTATGCTGGAAAGCAATCATCTGGAAACGCCGCAGCTGGAAGAGGACGTGCGCCTGCTGGTGCCCATGAACGTGTAAGGGGGGAGAAAAATGCAGGAAAAGGATCTTTATCGTGATATTGCATCCCGTACCGGCGGTGATATTTACATTGGAGTTGTTGGCCCGGTGCGCACGGGCAAAAGTACCTTCATCAAGCGCTTTATGGAATTGATGGTGCTGCCCCGTATTACTGATCCGGCGGCCAGCGCCCGCGCCCGGGACGAATTGCCTCAGTCTGCCGCAGGCCGCACCATTATGACCACAGAGCCCAAGTTTATCCCTGAAACGGCGGTGAGCATTCAGCTGGAAGACGGCGGAAGCTTTAATACACGTCTTATCGACTGTGTGGGCTATATGGTTGCAGGTGCCATGGGCCATGAGGAGAATGAAAAACCGCGCCTTGTGAAAAGCCCCTGGTTTGATCAGGAGATTCCGTTTGACCAGGCAGCCGAAACCGGCACCCACAAGGTGATTCGTGAACATTCCACCATTGGCCTTGTGGTTACCACCGATGGTTCCATCAGTGATATTCCCAGAGAGCAGTATAAACCGGCAGAACAGCGGGTCATTGCGGAACTGGAACAAATCCAAAAGCCGTTTGTGGTGCTGCTCAACTGCGTGGAGCCGGATTCTCCGGAAAGCCGTGCGCTGGCCGAAAAACTCAGCCTGGAATATGGCCATGCGGTGCTTCCGGTCAGTTGTGTGGATCTGGATACAGATACCATCGAGCAGATTCTCAGGAATGTATTGTATGAATTCAGCGTAAAGGAAATTGCGTTTGCAATGCCTCGCTGGATTACGATGCTGGAAACAGGTCACTGGCTGCAGGAATCTATTTACAGCGCTGTAACGCAATTTGCGGAACAAATTACCCAGATGAAGGATGTGGCGCACAATCCGCCTCCCATTGACTGTGAATATCTGCAAAGTGCCCGGGTGGAATCCATGGAGCTGGCAACCGGACGGGTGCGCATGGAGCTGCAGCTGCAGCCGGACATTTTCTATAAGGTGCTGGGCGAAACAACGGGCCTGGAAATCTTTGATGAAGCCAGCCTGATGCCCTGTATCATCAGTCTGGCCAAAGCGAAACGTGAGTACGAAAAAATTCGCAGTGCGCTGGAACAGGTGGAAGCCACCGGTTATGGAATTGTTATGCCCACCATCAATGAGCTGCATCTGGAGGAGCCGGAAATCGTCAAGCAGGGCGGTCGGTATGGTGTACGGCTGCGGGCCAGTGCACCCTCCATTCATCTGCTCAAAGCAACCATCAATACCGAAATTTCTCCCATTGTGGGTTC
>RCNI01001891.1_pt1 | contig 10688 bp, 10 predicted proteins | sample 2041151 | NCBI WGS metagenome assembly RCNI01 (sample SAMN09708214, study PRJNA481090) | feces metagenome | isolation source: feces | place: Antarctica: Albino Rookery
CTTCACCAGTGACGAAACACACCCCTGTGTTTGCAGCAACAGTCTGCCCACAGCGGTGGTAGAAGTTCTCGATCCCATGGTGCTGTCATCCAAGGTCGTGAGCGTATGCAATCAGGATGCCGCAGCACTGCAGATCCCAGAGTATGTGCAGGAAAGTTTTGATGACGAATTGGTTCTCTGCGGAGACAAACAGCGCCTGTTTGTCACTCTGGGGCAATTCTCCATCATTCGTCTGGAGCGGGATGCGCAAATCGTCGTCCCCGTTCTGGATTACTCGCTCCCCACGAAGGAATGCTGTGACAACCCTGGTTGTTCTGAGGATCCCTGTCAGATTTTTGCAAAGATCCCCTTCCCCTCATCCCAGTTTACCCCCACCGGCTGCGACCCGGATTGCTGTGAACCCTGCGACAACTACAGAACCACATAAAGAAACTGCCGGAGCTAAGCTCCGGCAGTTTTAACGCTATTTTGAGGATATCAGAGCATTTTTCCAGCGATCCTTCCATTTTCCTCAGCCAAATCTCTGATGATCGCAGTATCCACGGTCGACTGCTGCTGACTCACCGCCTGATCGATCATTTTGCACAGGATCTCCGGCTCCAGATGATTCAGAGGCACACAGTTGTCATTCTTCATATACGCCATAAACCCGGAAACCTTGGGATCATAAGAAATACCTACCATCTTGGTGTTCTGGCTGCAGGCAAAAACCAGCGCATGCAGGCGCATCGCCACCACAAGATCTACCTCCGCAATCACGCCGCATAGCAATGAGCAGTCGGTGCTGTTGCTGAGGATTTTATACGGAACGTTCAACAAACTTGCAGCCTCACGGGTGATCTGTCCATCCTGTGACGGCTCAAAGCAAAAAAACAGCGGCATCATGCCATACTGATTCCATCCATGCTCTGCCGCCACCCGAATGGCATCCAGACGCTGATAGGCATCCTCCCAGGGTCTGAGCACAAACAGGCAGTATTTTCCGTCTGGATCCACACCATTGTTTTGAAGATATTTCTGTGCCGCTTCCCCATCGGCACGCATTTGCAGCGCAGGATCTGCAGTCACCGAGATCTCCGGCACAGTGACCCCAAATCCCCGCAGCGTTATCTCGGATTCCGGATCCCGCAGCGCAATTCTGTCCACATAGCGATTCAGAACCTTCGCCACAAGCTGCTGATATTTCTTGCCGCGAACCGGGCCTGCGCCACAGCCGTACATCAACACCTTACAGCCGAATTTTTTCGCCTGTGCAATGCTGAACAGATAGTACAGAAGACTTCTTGTGCTGGTCACGTTCTGGATCAGCGTTCCGCCGCCGCTGACATAGAGTGCGCTTTTTTTCATCCATTTTCCGGCTCGCAGGAAATTGAATATGGGAATGGCCGAAACACCTGTCATGATCGCTGTCTCCTCTGCCTTGCGTGTCATGACGCATATAGGCAGATTCGGGTCCTGCTGCCGCAGCTGCCGGATGATGGTCAGAAGAATCGCATCGTCTCCGATATTGCCTTTGCCGTAGGCGCCGCATACGATTGCTCCATAGCGTCCCTGTTTCTGCTTCTGATATCGGTGGATGATTCCGGCATAGAATTCCACCTGCTTTTGCGCCATGACTTCAGCGGAGAATTCCCGGCAAACCTTATCGCAGATTCTCCGTCCCAAATAGCTGCGCAGATTCTGATCCTGCGCAAGCTGAACGATACGCTGGGCCATTTTCTCCCAATCGCCGGGTTCCACCAGGAATCCAGTCTTTTCGTCCTCCACCACCTTCGGCACGCCGCCGACTGCGGTAGAAATGGTGGCGCAGCACATCCGTGCCCCCTCTGTGATGGCGTAGGGGAACGCTTCGGATATGGAGCTTAGCATGTTCACATTCACACTGTGATAGAAGCTGTTCATATCAGTCTGCCAGCCGATAAATCGAACTGTATCGGCCGGGCACATTTCCTTGGCCATCGTTTCCAGTTCCGCACGCTGTTCACCGTCACCGGCAATCAAAAGGCGAATATTGGGGCAGCTTTTCATCGCGGAAGCAAACGCACGAATCAGCGTTGGAACATCCTTCACCGGACTCAAACGGGCTGCGATGCCATAGATCACGCAATCCTCATTCCAGTCGATACCCAGACCTTGCAGATATTCTGCCCGAGGAAGATAGCTCAGATTTTGCGGGAAAGCAATACCATTATAAATAATGTGGATTCGGTCTGCGTCATAGCCATAGCCGATCAGCAGCTCCTTCACCGAATCCGATACAGCCACCCATCCATCACGATAACGCAGCGAGACCCGGTTCGCCAATCCGTAGGTCGCATTTGCAAGTGGTCTTCCCATGTAGTCCAGTTCCGGATCAGAATGGACAGTGGAAACCACCGGGATATGCAGTTTTTTTCGCATAAGCATACCGAAGAAATTCGCTTTTGAACCGTGGCAGTGAAGGATATCATACCCTCCCTCTTGCACTTCCTTCAACAGCTCCCGCTGCACATACAACGGATTGATATTGTTGAAAACAATGGTGTGTATCCCCAGCTCCCTTGCTTCCTGAGAGAAGGGGCCTTCCACAAAACACACCAGTGTGGCCTTATGATTTTTACTTAGCTCCTGAAGCATGGTAAGCACCTGCGTCTTGGCACCGCCCACATCTCCGCCGGAGGTCAAATGCATGATTTTCATATGATATTACTCCCGCATAATGCGCCTTCTGGCCAGATTGATGGGGCCTTCCTGCATACGGTTGATCCAGCTCAGGCTCTTTCCGCATCCATATACAACACAGGAATCCGGATCGTCTGCCACAGCGCAAGCAATGCCGGTACGCTCAGAAAGCAGCTTGTCCATACCCCAGATCTGGCTTCCGCCGCCGGTGAGGGTAATGCCGTTTTTGGCAATATCGCCAACCAGTTCCGGACTGGTTTCCTCCAATACGGACAGCACTTCATCCGCGATCTGCCGTGCAGGTCTGCGCAGCAGCTCATAAACCTCGGAAGAGAACAGTGTCAGCACTCTGGGCAGGCCAGTCTTTGCGTCACGGCCCTTGACGTTCATGCTGATATCATCCATTCTGGGATAAACGCCGCCGATCTGAATTTTCACATCTTCCGCGGTTACCTGTCCGATGACAACGCCGTGTTTGCGGCGGACATAGCGGGCAATGGCCTCGTCAAAAGCGTCACCTGCAACCTCAATGGAAGAGGAAGTTGCAACACCGTTCAGGCTCAGGACTGCTACATCCGTAGTACCACCGCCAATATCGACGACCATATGGCCATTGGCCCCCTCAATGGGAAGGTTCGCACCCAGAGCTGCCGCCAGAGGCTCCTCGATCAGATAGACACGGCGGGCGCCAGCTTCAATGGCGGCATTGATGACGGTGCGCTCCTCAACCTCTGTAACGCCACTTGGGACACAAATAACGACTCTCGGCTTGGGATTGAAGATTGACGACTTTGCCGCCTTGCGGAACAGGATCTGAAGCATCTTGACTGTCATCTCATGGTCAGAGATAACGCCGTCCTTCAGCGGATGCATCGCCACCACATTTCCGGGGGTTCTGCCCAGCATGTTCCGTGCGTCGGAGCCTACCTGCAGGATCTTTCCGGTATTTTTATCCACAGCAACCACGCTGGGCTCACGGATCAGAACGCCCTGCCCTTCTGCGTAAATCAGTACATTGGCGGTACCCAGATCCACTGCCAGGTCGCTGGTAAAAAGATTAAAATTCGGTTTCTTAAATTTGAATGCCATAATTACACCTACTTAATGTTCATGTTCATTTCGTACGGCTGCCACTGCAGCCAGATACACTTCCTTTGCTCCGCCGCTGAGCAGGACACGGGCACACTCCGATGCCGTCGCTCCGGTGGTCACAATATCATCCAACAGCAAGATCCGCTTTCCTTTCACGCATGCATCAGGCTTTAAGTGATAGACACCCAATACATTCGCCCTTCGTTCTTCCGGGCTGGTCAAGCTGGAGTTTGGTTTTGTGTTCGTATGTTTGACAAGACATGACGTCAAGGGGCTGTCAAGCTCTTGGCAGACAGCCTTGGCGATCAGCTCCACCTGATCGTAGCCCCGCTGCCGTTTTCTTTTACTGCTGACAGGAACCCAGGTGACCAGATCCACGCGCTCGCCAAAATCCTGCAAAATGCGCATCCCCAGCAGCCGCCCATAGCACTGGGCCAGATTACGCGCGTTGTGAAATTTGTAGCGAAGCAGGCTGTGGCGTACACGTTCTTCATAGTACCATACAGCGGTTACATCGGATATATAACGGATCTTTCCGGGTCTTCCTGCAAATTCCGGTGCATTCGTCCGGCATTCATGACACAGATCCATCTGCTCCGACCGCAAAACGCGCTGGCACAGTGCGCATTTTCTGGGAAAGATCCATTCCAGCACAAAACTTGAAAGCTTCATTCGTTTTTCCCCTGCAATCGGAGCTTCAATCCGCTGTATCGGCGATTGCGCTTTGCATTGTCTGTCATCGCCGCAATGATCTCTTCCTTGCCCACGATGATCAGCAATTCTCTGGCTCTGGTGACCGCAGTATACAGGACGCTGCGGCTGAGCAGGTAAGGCGAACCATTCCACGCGGCCAGAATCACCGCCCGGTACTCACTGCCCTGACTTTTATGTACCGTCATGGCGTAGGCAGGCTCCAATTCGTTCATCTGAGAAAAATCGTAATCTGCCTCCCGGTCATCAAAAGCCACCGTCAGCGTTTCTGCGTGGAGGTCGATCTCCTGAATGATGCCGATGTCACCATTGAAAATACCGCTGCCGACACCACTGCCGTCAGTCCTTCTCCACATTATATCATAGTTATTGCGAATTTGCATCACCCGATCGCCCTCACGGAAGGAAAAATCTCCAAACTGGCGTTCTTTCTTTCCGGGAGCCGGCGGATTCAGTGTGGCTTGCAGCATCTTATTCAGATTTTGCGTGCCTACGCCGCCCTTGCGTGTGGGGCTGAGGACCTGAATCTGGTCGGCAGGGATCCCCATGTTCTTGGGCAGCCGGGTGGCACACAGCTGGGCAATCAGCTGGCACACCGCATCCTCAGACTGGCGGCGCATAAAGAAAAAGTCCTTGTCCACCTTTTTCAGATCCGGCATCTGCCCAGCATTGATCCGGTGGGCATTCATAACGATCAGGCTTTCCTGTGCCTGACGAAAAATATCGGTTAAACGAACCGTAGGCAGCATCTGGCTGCGCAGCATATCCCCAAAGGGGAACCCCGGCCCCACCGGAGGCAGCTGATCCGGGTCACCCACCAGAATGATGCGTTTTCCCTGCGGGATCGCTTTGAGCAGACTGTTCATCAGCTGAATGTCCACCATACTCATCTCGTCCACAATGACCGCATCCGTCCGAAGGGGAAGATCCTCGTCCCTGCCGAACACCATCATTCCGGTGGCTGGATCGATGCCTGCCTCCAAAAGGCGATGGATGGTGGAAGTCTCCTCTCCGGTCACTTCCGTCATCCGTTTTGCAGCACGGCCCGTGGGCGCAGCCAGCATGCACCGCAGCTGCATATGTCCAAGCAGATTGAGGATGCCCTGTACGATGGTGGTTTTACCCGTACCGGGGCCGCCGGTAATCAAAAGCACACCGTTGGTAGCCGCCGCACGGATTGCCTGAGCCTGCTGCTCGGAATATTTGACGCAGCTTTCCTGCTCTACGGTTTTCATCAGCTGATCCAGATTTTTCGGCTCTGGAAAACTGCAATTAGCTGCCAGAAGCAGCCGATAGGTCGTATACAGTTCCGATTCATACATCTGAGGCAGGTAGACGACTTTGATTCCTGCCAGCTGCTGGCACACCACACGCTCTGCCTGCGTCAGACCTTCCAACCCTTTGGAAACCTTTTCCGGTTCCACACTCAACAGCTGGACGGTTGCCTGAATCAGTTTCTCTTCCGGTAAAAATGTATGACCTGCGGACATGTTGTACCCCAGTTCAAACAGGATACCTGCTTCCACCCGCCGTGGATCATCTCCCGCCGTCCCCAATTCGATGGCAAACCGATCCACCGCACCAAAAGGTGCATCCAGACCATTGTCCATCAGCAAGTAGGGATCATCATACAGCAGCTCCACCGTCTGCTCTCCATACAGCTTATACGCCCGCACAGCCAGCTCCGTTGGAAGGTGATGCAGTGCAAAAAACTCCATCAGCTGACGAAGACCTGTCTGCTGACGGTACTCTCTTCCGAAGCTGCGGGCCTTTTCCAAAGATATTCCAGGGATCTGCGCCAGCTGTTCCGGCTCACGCTCCAAGACAAGCAGTGTCTGCTCGCCGAAGTATTCTACGATCCGGGCTGCCATAATCGGGCCGATGCCCTTGATCGCGCGGCTGGATAAAAAGCTCTGGATCTCCACAGCAGTCTGAGGCAGCATCCGCTCCAGAAACTCCGCTTCGAATTGTCTGCCGAAGCTTGAATGGTTGCTCCATTTACCCGTTACCATCAATCGCTCCCCCACCACCGGCAGAGGGATGGTCCCGACGACCGTTATCGTTTTCCCGGCACAGTCCAGCCGGAGAACAGCGTATCCATTGTCGTAGTTCTGGTAGATCACCGCCGCTACAGCACCCTGTAATATTTCAAGTTCTTGTTCCGCCAAATCAATCTCGCTCCATTGTGTTCCGATCCAGAATGCGCAATGATAAACAGATCATCCATCACAGTTCGTTTAGACAAGTCTGGATCTGGGTATATTTTCTTTTATTTTACAATAAATGAAGCAAAATGAAAAGACCTGCACAGAAGTTTTCTGTTCATTTTTTGTTCACCATTTTTTGGTTAAATCGTAACAACTTCTCGTCTGAATTTTCCGTTTTATTCGACACAGAAATCCTTGCTTTCATAAAATAAGTGTGTTAATATATATGCGTTGAAAATAGACCAAATGGTGGAAAGAGAGGAATATAATTATTGAAGGACCTTTCCCTACTTGTTTGGCTCACACAGCTGGGTCTAACCGTTGCCCTCCCGTTGGCTGGGTTCGTGCTGCTTGGTGTCTGGCTGAATAATCGGTTTCATCTCGGAACCTGGGTCATTATCGCAGGCTTGATTGTCGGTTTCTGTTCCGCAATTACCGGTCTGCGTTCATCTCTGCAAATGCTGAACCGCATGGCTCAGGATAAGAAAGATGATGATACGCCACCCCCCGTCTCATTCAACGATCACGACTGATCGGAGGTTATCATGGACTCGCGCAAGATTGTTTTTCAGGAAACTGGAATCGTCCTGCTGGGCGAGATCGTCTGCACCGCCTTGATGTGTGCTGTTTTCGCTCTGCTGGACAAGTTCAATTTATCCGTTCTGTACGGAGGTCTGATTGGTTTGGCACTGGCCACCGGAAATTTCTTTTTCATGGCTCTCAGTACCAGCATGGCCGCAGACAAGGCTCAATCTCAGGATGTAAAGGGTGGACAAGTCATGATCCGCAGTTCGTATATGCTGCGTCTGGTGGTCATGTTCATTATCCTGTTCGCCTGCGGGAAGAGCGGTCTATTTAATGCATTTTCCCTTGTTTTGCCGCTGCTGTTTGTGCGGCCCACCATTACAGTCGCAGAATTTTTCAGAAAGCCAGGTGTAAATAAATCATGAGTGTTAACGTTACTGGTGCATATGTTTATTTCAACATCCCCATTTTCGGCGGTATCCCTGTTACACAGACAACGATCTCGTCCCTGCTGGTGGCGATCCTGCTGTGTACTGCCTTTATCCTGCTGGGAAAAGGTCTGAGCACCCGTCCGGGCAAAGCTCAGGTGCTGGTAGAAAAAGGCGTGGGTATGCTTCAGGGAATGGTCGTTGAAACCATGGGTGCACACAATGCACATTGGACCCCCTTTATCGGCGCCATTTTCCTCAGCTCTATCTTTGGCTCCCTGATCGGCATGACCGGTTTTCTTCGTTCTGCCACCGCAGATCTGAGCACGACCCTGACATGGTCCATTATGGTGAGCGTCATCATCTGGTACAACAATATTAAGAACAACGGTTTCGGCGGTTGGCTGAAGGGCTTTACGGAGCCTATCGTTGTCATGACCCCCATGAACATCATCGGTGAAATCGCGCAGCCCGCTTCCATGGCGTTCCGTCACTTCGGCAACGTGGCAGGCGGCGGTGTTATCACCACGGTTCTGTACACGGGTCTGTCCCTTGCCTCCAGCACTGTATTGAATCTGATCGCATCCAGCGGCGTTGCCGTGGGGATCGTGCTGATGGTTCTGGGTCTGGGACTGTTCATCTGGCATCGGAAGACAAAGAAAGTTGCATCCCTGATTTTCAGCATCGTTGCATTTGCACTGGGTCTGTTTGGCCTGCTGCAGGCTGCCGGCGTTCTTACCGGTGTTCCTCTGCTGACGCTGGGTATTCCCGCTGTGCTTTCTCTGTATTTCGATCTGTTCTCCGGTTTTGTTCAGGCTCTGGTCTTCTCTCTGCTGACCATGGTCTACATCTCCAGCTCTCTGCCCGAGCCTCAGGCTGATGCAGAGTAATTCACTTGTTAGCCCATAAATTTTTATGATATAAAACATTTTAGGAGGAATTATTTATGGATTTGGGTATGGCTATTTTTAAGGCCGGTTGTGCAATCGGTGCTGGTCTGTGTATGGGTATCGGCGCTATCGGCCCTGGTATTGGCGAAGGTAACGCTGTCGGCAAGGCTCTGGAGGGCATGGCTCGTCAGCCCGAAGTTTCCGGCAACCTGCGCAGCACCATGATCATGGGTTGTGCTATCGCTGAGACCACTGGTATTTACTCTCTGCTGATTTCTTTCCTGATCCTGTTTGCTCTGGGTTAATTTCCTTTCTAAATTCAATTGAAAGGAGATTACCAAATTGGAAGGATTTGAAAGCTTTATTGGTGTAGACCCTTGGACTGCCCTGTTTACACTGCTCAACTTCCTGCTGGTATTCTTTGTAGGCAAAAAATTTCTCTTTGGCCCTGTGATGAAGATCATCGCAGACCGCCAGAAGGAAATCGACGACATGTATGACTCTGCCAACAAGGCAAGCCAGCAGGCCAAGGCTCTGGAAGATGAGTATCAGTCCAAGCTGTCCCAGGCCAGAAGCACCAGCGACGAGATCGTGAAGACCGCTGTCGCCCGCGCTCAGGCCAGAGAGGACGAAATCATTCGCCAGGCCAATGCAGACGCTGCCGCCATTTTGGAAAAGGCAAATGCTGACATTGCTCAGGAGAAGAAAAAGGCTCTAAACGACGCCAAAGACGAAATCTCTGGTGTCGCAATGGCTATCGCAGAAAAAGTTGTAGAGCGTCAGCTGAACGAGGCTGACCAGCAGACACTGATTGCCGAGTTTATCGACAATCTGGGAGAAAGCCTATGACAGATGCTGCAAGTCATTACGGTCAGGCTTTGTATGAACTGGCCAAGGATGAAGGCCTGGCCCAGCAGATCCTGTCCGAGCTGAAGGTTCTTGAACAGTCGTTTCAGGCAGAACCCGGTTTCGTGACGCTGCTGAGTACTCCCTCGATCCCCAAACCCGAACGCTGCCAGATTCTGGACAACAGCTTTCGGGGTCAGGTTCACCCCTATGTTCTGAATTTCTTGAAAATTCTTACAGAACGCGGCTATATGCGGCATTTTACCGGCTGCTGTCAGGTTTTTCAGCAGTGCTACAACACAGATAACGGCATCATGGTCGTCACTGCGATCACTGCTCTGCCCCTGTCTGATGCACTGCGCCAAAAACTTACAGGCAAGCTTGCCACCGTTACAGGGAAAACCATCGATCTTCAGTGCAGGGTCGATGCTTCCTGTCTGGGTGGAGTACGGCTTGACTGGGACGGCAAGCAGGTAGACGGTACCGTTCGCCGCAGATTGGAAGATATCCGCGGCGTTCTGAAAAACACCGTACTCTGATCAGAAAGCAGGGACTCAAATGGAATTAAGACCCGAAGAAATAACGAAAATCATCCGTAGTCAGATCAAGAACTACGAAGCCAAGCTGGAAACCAGTGAAACCGGTACCGTCATTGTTGTCGGTGACGGTATTGCTACGGTTTCCGGTCTGGATCAGTGCATGGCCGGTGAGCTGATTGAATTTCCCAACGGCGAATACGGCATGGCACAGAACTTAAACGAAGACACTGTATCCGTTGTTATCCTGGGTGACGACAGCGGCATCAAGGAAGGCGACACTGTTAAGCGTACCGGCCGTGTTGTTTCCGTCCCCGTGGGCAACAGTCTGATTGGCCGTGTTGTCAACGCGCTGGGCGAACCCATCGACGGCAAGGGCTCCATCGAAAACGACGGCTTCCGCCCCATCGAATCTCCGGCTCCCGGTATCATTGACCGTGAGCCTGTTAACAAGCCTCTGCAGACCGGTATCAAGGCAATCGACTCTATGATTCCCATTGGTCGTGGTCAGCGTGAGCTGATCATCGGTGACCGTCAGACCGGTAAGACCACCATCGCTACCGATACCATCCTGAACCAGAAGGGCAAGGATGTCATCTGTATCTATGTTGCTATCGGCCAGAAGCGTTCCACCGTTGCTCAGATCGTAAACAACCTGACTGTTGCCGGCGCTATGGATTACACCATCGTCGTCAGCGCAACTGCTTCCGAGCTGGCTCCCATGCAGTACATTGCCCCCTACTCCGGCTGTACCATGGGTGAATACTTCATGCAGCAGGGCAAAGATGTCCT
>RCNI01001892.1_pt1 | contig 10687 bp, 9 predicted proteins | sample 2041151 | NCBI WGS metagenome assembly RCNI01 (sample SAMN09708214, study PRJNA481090) | feces metagenome | isolation source: feces | place: Antarctica: Albino Rookery
GCTCATCCACTCAGAAAGCTTGGATGAATCTACGATGGTTGGAGTCTCAAGGAACTTGAGGTTATTTACACAATGAGTTGCTGTTCCTTCCTTACCCAATGCCATAAAGCGAGTGGTGAGTGATCTAAATCCAAGCTCCTGAAGCGCATCTTTAACCTCGGTGAGATCATAAGATGGGAAGTGAAGATCTGCAAAGTCAACGTGAACAGGAGCATCGGTGCGAATGATGGCAACCTCACGAGACACACGAGCATCTTCGATGTGAGCACGAAGGTTCTCGCCCATCTTTCCCTTAACCTCATCAGCATGAGCGATGACTCCCTCAAGGCTTCCATACTCCATGATGAGCTCACATGCACGCTTAGGTCCAATTCCTGGAACTCCTGGAATGTTATCTGAGGAATCACCCTTCAAACCGTAGAAATCAGGTACAAGGTCTGGAGTGATACCGTGGTAGATCTTCTCTACAGATTCAGGAGTCATGATAGAGATATCGCTCATACCCTTATGGGTAGATACAATCTTAATGTTATCGGTGGTGAGCTGATACATATCACGATCACCTGTGATGAGATACATATGGTATCCAAGCTCAGCTCCCTGCTTAGCTACGGTACCTAAGATATCGTCGCCTTCCCATCCTTCTTTCTCAAGAACAGGAATGTTCATATCAGCAAGAAGTTTCTTCATGACAGGGAATTGAACGCGAAGTTCCTCATCCATAGACTTACGTTGTGCCTTGTACTGAGGAAGCATCTCCATACGTACCTGAGGACGTCCCTTATCAAAGGCACAAATAACACCATCAGGATTGAAAATTTCAATCATTTTAAGCATCATCGACATAAAGCCAAACAATGCGTTCGTTGGCATTCCATCAGGTGCTTTCATAGAACCTGGTACCGCATGATATGCACGGTGCATCAAGGAATTGCCGTCGACGACACAAATGTTTCTAGGCTTTTGGCTCTCAGCCCCATCAGCAACGTTAGTCTGTGCCATAAGTATCTCCTTTAAAGTTAAGTTATCTCCCCTATTTTAATCGAGTTACCCGCGCATTAAGTCATCACTTCCCATATAACACGTAAAAGCTTGAAACCTTTTGTACGACATTTGATATGTAAAGTGAAATCAATAAACTCATAGAGGCGTCTATTACAAGATAGATACCCATATAAAATGTTCTATAAATATGTACTCGTAAATCTCAACACCTTAAACATCTATACTATATAGGTATACATAAGACTAAACCTACTGCCTGAGGATCTCATAGTAGAGCAAGGCAGTTATATATAAGGAGAACACATGGCAGATCAATATCCTGAAGGCGCACTTGAAAGACTTCAGCAAACTGCTACTGATATTCTTGCAAAGATAGATGAAGTATGTCGCAAACACGACATCACCTATTTTATTGTTGGCGGAACCCTTTTAGGATCTGTACGCCACGGAGGCTTTATTCCTTGGGATGATGATATCGATATTGCAATGCCTTATGAAGACTTCATTCGCTTCGTTGAAATTGCAGATGAGATATTACCTGAGGGATACTCTTGCCATACACCATTTAACACACCAGGATTTAGCACGCTCTGGGCTAAGGTATATAAAGATGGCACTCGCTACATTGCAAAATCAATTGCTCAAGCAGGATGTGAGCAGGGCATCTTTGTAGATGTATTCCCATACATTCCTCTAAGTAAAGATGAGAATGAAGCAAAAAGGCAAATTAGGGGCTTATCTATCGCTCAGAAAAAGCTATATTTGCACTTCATCGCCCATCCCCATATGCCATCTAACACACGTTTTCAAGGTCTTAAGCAGACGCTTTGTGCGATGATCCATCATACAATTGCAAAAGCTTGGACACCAAAACACATTGTAAAAAGTATTAAACCTTACATTCATCCGAAACAACCAGGTGATATGTGGGTAAACTCAGGATATGCAGATTGGGGATCTCATAAGGATTCATCCTTATTCCCAACAATTGAAGTTCCTTTTGGAGAGCTTACTCTTATGGCTCCTCATGTCCCTGAACATTATCTCGAGAAGATTTATGGTGACTACATGACACCACCTCCACTCGACCAAAGAAACTATGATATCCCAATGATCTTGGACTTCGGAGATGGAATAAACGTAATGGAATAGAGGTTATACGATGGATTCAAATAACCCAAAGAACCAAACGCCACAACCTACTCCTGCGGCTCAACAACCGCAGTCAAATCAGTCTCAGCAGGTATCCCAACAGACACCTGTGCCTGAGAGTGTGCAGACACCTCAAGCACAACAAGTGTCGGGGGCAGCACAAGCCCAGACGAATACAAGCACGGCAACTACTACTCCTGCTGCAAGTTCAACTCCGGGACAAGCTCCTCAAGCAGGACTGCCTCAGATGCCAGGAGGAGTTCAAGCACCTCCACCATCTATGCCTGAGCGCATCCGAAGGGACTTCTCCTTTGCTCAGGTACTTGCAAGTGTATTTTCAACTGTAACTTGTATGGTGCTGGCTCCAAAGATTGGTCTTTTGGGAGGATTGCTTGGAGCTGCTATTGGTGCAGGTGTTGCTGCAGTGGCTTCCCAGGTATATAAGAGTATTCTCTATAACACTTCAGATAAGATTAAATATAAGCAAGCTCTCATTATGGCTCACGCTCATCGCAAGGGCACCAAGCAAGATAAGGCTTCATCACAGCCAAATCAACAAGCTTCCCTTACGGGACAAATGAAAGCCATGGCTGAAAATAGTCTCATTAATACTATGGAAGTTGCAGCTCATATAACTGAAGAGCCACCTTCTGAAGTCGAATCATCAACTCCTACGACTACTCCTACTCAAGGACAGGCACCAATTTCTGCTCCTCAGTCAAATGAGAATGTTGAAACAGGTGAGCAAAAAACTCATATCTGGAGATATATCCTTGTAATTGCTGGTGTAACAATGTTGTCCGTTGCCTTATCTGTCGGCGTTATCGACTATCTCACCAAGGGAGAAGGTTGGGGAAAGAAGCCAGAGGTTGTATATATCACAAGGTATATTACCTCTCATGATGATAATGCAGCCCCAGCTGTAGATCAGAGCAACAATTCATCTTCTGCATCTGCTCAGTCACAAGATGCAAATCAGAAAGACAAAAATACACAGCAAGATGATAAAAACCCTGAAGAATCAAACGGTCAGAATGCTGAACAAGGACAAAACCAACAAGGTAGTCAATCTCAAAATGATGGAAAGAATCAAAGTGAAAAAAATCAGACTACTGGCGCTTCGGAGAATAAAGACACTCCACAAAAATCCGTTCAGGCAACCAAATCCGGCCAAGATTCTGGAAGAAACAATTAGTTAAATGTATAGAGCATCTTCTCAGGGGAAGATATAAGAAGTAATTGCATTTAATAATATCGATTTGTACAATAATGGCATACTGGAAATAGTAATTCCGAATGAGAAATTAGAACGTATTAGTACTATAAGGTATCGACGCATCTCGTAAAGGAGAATCATGTCAGAACATCTTATAACATCATATGGCTCTCTTCTTAAAGAAGATGGCTCACTGCGTGAAGAAGGATACGCTAAACATCTTCCTTTTGTGTATGATAAAGCTGCAGTACAAGCACCATTTACACGTATAAAGGAATATGATCTCTATGCGATTGATGACGAGAACTACATCGTAAATATTGGTCTATTCAAGTTCAGTATCATCACAGCTATTGATATCGAAATTTATAATAAGGACGATAAGACCACTCACTTCGCACGAGAGATTCTTCCAGATCCATTGTTCCGCTATCTTCTTCCAACACATGCAGAAACGGGTACCGTTGATTGGAAAACACCAACTGCAAACGTGAAGATTACCGCCAATAAGACTCAGCGACGCCTTTCTGTGAGCTTAAAAAATGCTCAGGATGACATTGAAGTTGAAGCACTTATGAACGTCTTGGATGAAGACATTCTCATTAACTGCATGAAGGTTAATGAAGACAAGCGTCATTTCCATTACGTCATGCGCGCCGATGCTATGCCAACTCGAGGTGGAATTCGCATGGGTGCAACCTTCCATGAGTTCACTGACAACTGCCTCTCCTCCTATAGCTGGGGTCGCGGCGCATGGAATAATACTCGTAGCCTCTGGAGTGCAAATGCTCTAGGTTATCAAGATGGCAAGCGTGTAGCTCTAAATCTTGGTTATGGTATCGGCGATACTACCAAATCAACTCAGAATGCAATCTTTATCGATGGTAAGATTCACAAGCTAGAACATGTAAATATTGGTGTTCGTCGTAATATCAAAGGTGAGCAACTCTACAATGAGCCATGGATTATCAGCGATCCTAACATGAGTGTAAACATTGTATTTACACCTCAACACAATAAGGATTTTGAAACTATCCAATTAGGCGAGATGTTTGAGGCGGATCAATGCCTTGCATATGGAACCTACACTGGAAGCGTTCAGCTAGAAGACGGATCCTATTTCACTATTAGAGATCTTCCTGGTACAGCAATCCACGCTCATCTTATTTTGCCATTTAGCAAAGACAAAAAAATTGTTTAAAAAGAAAGCACGTCAACCATGTGGTTGACGTGCTTTTATTATTATCTACATGCCAAGAGCATCCATTACAGATCTTTTTGTAGCAAGAAACTCTTCGCTCAGCATATATTCTTCCTCGCTTCTATTACCCCTATTGTTGTATATAGGATGCGAAAACTGAGCGCATCCCAGGTCTTGATCATAACTCATAACATATATCTTATCTCCTATAAGACAAGCTTCATCGATATCATGAGATATGGCAATAACACTCTTGTGAGCCTCCCTCACAGCATTAAAAAACCAAGTACGAATATCTAGTCTCGTTATTGCATCAAGTGCTGAAAATGCCTCGTCAAGTAATATAAGCTTATTATCGTTTGCATACGTTCTCAAGAGTGCAACTCTCTGACGCATTCCTCCGCTTAGCTCATAAGGCCATGCATTAGCGTAATCGTCCAGATCAAATTCAATAAGCAAATTAAAGGCTTTTTGACGTGCTGTATCTAAACTATCGCCAGCAATGATATATGGTAGAGCAACATTATCTACAATACGCTTATTAGGCAAAAGCATATCCTTCTGAAGCATATATGATACATGACCAGGAATTCCAGCTATTGATTTTCCGTCTAACTCTATCTCTCCCGATATAGGCTGAGTAAGTCCCGCAAGGGCATGAAATAGGGATGTTTTACCACAACCTGAGCGACCAACTATACAAACAACCTCTTCAATTCCAACGTTAAATGAAAGATTATGAGCAATGAGCTGTGCGCCATAAGAAAGAGTTAGATCTTTAACTTCTAATAATGTTTCCATAGTACTAATTCATAAATGATGTATTGAGACCAATATTATTTGTAAGAGGCACAGAGGTAAGATTGTTGTCATTCATCCAGATATAAAAGTTATTCCACCGCTGAGGATCAATCCTTCCCCACTCACCGTTGTTGTCGGTATATACATCGGCAAGATATTCTTGAGATGCCTCAACAAGACTACGATCAAGTTCAGGTATTGCTCTCATTAATATATCTGCAGCCTCCTCAGGATGCGTTGATGCATATTCATACCCTCGTTTAGTAGCATCTAGAAATTTCTGAACATCTTCAGGATGAGATGCTAGGTACTCATTGGAAGCAATTATGACAGGAGTGTAATAATCAAATACTGGATTTATATCCTTGAAAGCAAAGTAATTACTCTTGAATTGTTGAATTTTTGCATTCTGTCCAGCCCATCCTTCATACACCCAGACACATTGAAAATCACCAGTTCTCAAACTTTGAATTTCATCTGTTGTTGTATAAGGTACAAGTTTTACCTTATCGAATACTCCACCATCGTCCTCGACAACTGTACGCACGATTGCCTGCTCAACTGGAATATTCCATGTCGCATAAATATGATTTTCCATGTCTCGAGGACGAGTAATCTGAGAATCTGAAGAACTCATAATACCCGAGGTATTATGTTGCAAAATAGTAGCTATAGCAGATACAGGAAGAGGATTTTCTGATCCGAGATAGTTCGCCATAACATCTTGATAGCTCACTCCAAACTGAGCTGAGCCTGTTGCAACCATGGCGTCTGCGCCATCCTCCGCAGGTTGCACAATTACAACATCCAGTCCTGCATCCTTGTAATAACCAAGCTCTTGGGCAACATACATACCCGTATGATTTGTATTCGGCGTGTAATCGAGCGCAACAGTTATTTGTTCCGGTTTGGCAGAAGGACGTCTCAACTGTGCCATAACAACCACAAGAACTAAAAGAGCGATAGCAATAATAATTCCAGTGGGCTTTTTCCTTTTTGGTGCCTCGTACTGTTTGGATGAGTCTTTTTGAGCATATGCCTTCTCTTGCGAATCCTTAGTCATTGTTATCCTCCCTTACCGATATCCATGGAAGCGTATATTTCTCAAGTCTATTAACGAGCCACATAAGCAAAATTGAGAGAGCTGATATAACTAAGATCACAGCAAACATACGGTCGTAGGCATAGGATTTTCTAACTCGAGTCATATAGACACCAAGACCATAATAGCCTCCTAGCCATTCGGCAATAACCGCAGCTACAATAGCATAAGTTGAACTGATTTTAAGACCAGAAAAAAATGATTGTGCAGCCATTGGAAGTTTCACGAACTTAAATACTTGCCATGCTGTAGCATTCATTGTTCGCATAAGGTCAATAAGATCTGTGTCTATAGAATTCAATCCGCCACACAAAGCTACCGTTATTGGAAAGAACGTCGTTAGTGCGACTAACACGACCTTAGGTAACGTATCATAGCCGAGCCAAAGAACTAAAAGTGGTGCTATAGCAATTGTTGGTATGGTTTGGGAAACAACAATAAAGGGGTTGAGTGTCTTATATACAAGAGAGAATCTATCCATCAAGACCGCAACAACACATCCAATTAAAATACCTAAAGCTAATCCAAGAAAAGCTTCATAAAGCGTCGTGATGCTATGTGAGATTAAAAGGCTTCTATCAATCCATAGAGCACCCATAACATCAACGGGAGATGGGAGAAGATAACCTGGAACCCATCCACTACTACAAGCCAGCTGCCATAGGGCAATCAAAATCAGAAGCAAAACGAGTGCTGGAGATATCTTAAACATTCTATTATTCATCAATAACCATCGTGTTTCTCTCGAGGTATTTGCCAACCTTTTGCTCTGTTGTCAGCAGACTGCCTTTACTTTTCCAATCAATCTTTGCATAGCACATAACATGATGAGAACCTGCTTCGCGAGCAATTAATTGGGATTGTTTAAGCACATGCATACATGTATCAAAATCACCCTCTATGATTGTCTCAAAGGGACCTACGAAATAAGACACATTACATGATGCAATGTATTCGATAACGGCATCAACAACTCGACATACTTCTGTGTCATCGCAAGCATCCATAGGCAAAATCTGAATAGCTACTGAGCATTCCATTATTTTCTACCTCCATACGAAAAAAGGTTCCAAGCCGCGGCCTGGAACCTTTGTAAAGTCATACTGATACTATAAACTTGTTTGGTCCCTACGCCAGCATTACCTGGATCAGGTTAACGGGTCGAGCATTCGCTCCTCTCAGCCGATCTACATCAGCTCCCCAATAGGTGATTATAGACACCTAAAAATTTAATTTCAAGATATCTTTTGAAATATTGTATAAGCGGTAATAACTACTCACCACTTCTTGCGTCAATAATACGCTGACACATAACATCGTGTGCTTGTGTCTCTGAAGTATCGTCTAGCGGCTCAAGATGAGCCTCTCCATACTTGCGCATAAGAGCTGCCTCAAGCAATGCGTCAGCAAGTTTTGGATTCTTTGGAAGTAAAGGTCCGTGAATATAGGTACCCACGACATTCTTGTAATGAACGCCCTCATCATGGCTCTCACCATCATTTCCACCACCGACAACAACATGGCCAAATGGCTCAACACCCTCACCTAAGTGCGTACGTCCACCATGATTTTCATATCCGACAACTTTATCAGAACACATCGGGCAATCAATAACGATGTTTCCGATGATGCGAGGTGACTTACGATCAGTGTAGAGATCTACGATACCAAGTCCTTCAACTTTCTCATCTCCAAGAAGATAAGACGATCCAAGAAGCTGATAACCACCACATACTGCAAGCAATACACCGTCAGATTCAACGAATTTCTCAATGCTTTCACGTGCGCTTTGGAGCTCATGAGCTACAATCTTTTGCTCACGATCAGTACCTCCACCAATAAAGGCAATGTCGAAATCGTCCAGATTAACTGAATCTCCTGCATGGAATTCAACTACATCGGCATCGATATCGCGCCATTCGAGGCGTTTTTGCAATACCATGATGTTTCCTGTATCGCCATAGAGATTCAGAAGCTCAGGATATAAGTGAGCAATGCGAAGAGATTTCTTTTCCATAGCTTCTACCCTGCCCTTCTCTCAAGCTCAACCTTTACAGGCCACAAAGCTGAATAGTTGGTTAAGACATATACCTTATTGAGATCGCGCATAAGATCATCCATCATCTCATCTGAATTTGAGACGAGTGTTGAATCGAAGCCTGCATACTTCAGACGAACTTGAAGGTCGTTAGCACGTGTTCCTGATACATAAATCTTCTCAGGAGCATGCTCATGCAAGCGTTCAAAATCGATATCCCAAATCCAAGAGATATCGCGTCCATCATTAACGTTATCGTTAATACTAAATAGAGCGTTGTAAGGATCTTGCTCCTCAAGAAGAAGAGAGATGTTCTGGTTGAATCCTGTAGGATTCTTAGCAAGATTCAAGGTAACAGGCTTACCATCAATCTCCATGTGCTGAAGACGTCCGTTTTCAGGATTGTAATTCTCAATTGTCTTCTGGAAAACAGATGGGCTTACACCTGCAAGCGTAGCTGCAGAAAACGCAGCAAGCAGGTTGTAAATCATGTATGCACCACCAAATGGGGCATTGAGACGTACGTCTTCCTTGAGATAATGAGATTTGACAGTAAAGGCAACTGACTTCTTCTCAATAACACAGTCGAAGGCAGCAAAGTCGAGCTGTGGAGTAGCAAAGTCACATGCTGGACATGAGAACTTACCTAGATGAGCATACTGAGTGTATTCATAGTTGAGCTCAGAGCCACATTCAAGACAGAAGCGAGCATCGCTTACACGATCGACTGGCTGCTTTAGATCTTCTGCAATACCAAAGGTAATCACGCGTTTATGAGGTGAGGACCCATCTTGCTGATTCCCATTTTGAATACGACGAGCAATACTGTAGCACATAGGATCATCAGCACATACAATCATTGATGTCTCAGGTGAATCCATCAAAGCAGCAGTGATAACGTCTTGTACGTGATCGATCTCTCCTGCACGATCGAGCTGATCGCGAAAGAGGTTCAATACGAGCATGTAGGTTGGTGTTAGCTGAGAGCATACGATATCAGATGAAAGTTCATCAACTTCCATCACTCCCCAATCTGACTGCTTCGCAGTGAGTAGAGAAGACACAATACCAGGAAGCATATTAGCTCCCACCTTGTTTGATACAACAGTTTGACCTGAAGCCTCAATAGCACTTGCCACAAGGTTATTGGTAGTAGTCTTGCCGTTCGTACCGCATACTACGACAGATCCCTTATCTAACTTATGCTTAAGCTCATCGAGCAAGTGTCCATCTAAAGATAAGGCAACACGTCCAGGAAGCTGCGTCGCTCCTCGACCAGCTACATGGAGTCCCCATGCAACAAACTTACCTACTCCTGATGCAAATCCACCTTTGATACTCATCAGCTGAATTTCCTTTAGTGAAATATGTTCTATACGTTATAAAAATGGAAGCTACAATTAAGCAGCTTCCATTCAATTCAAATTTAAGTGCTTCGAAGAATTAGTTCTCCTCAGCGAGAGCCTCAGCTACCTCTTCAGTTACATCCATTGTGGTGTATACGTTCTGAACATCATCGAGCTCTTCAAGGCGATCGATGAGACGCTGAACTTTCTTAGCATCGTTAAGCTCGAGAGTTGTTGTGGTGGTAGGAACCATAGTAATCTCAGATCCCTTTACCTCAATACCCTGTGCTTCGATACCCTTTACGAGGTCATTGAGTCCGGTGTATGGACACCAAGCTACCCAAACATCACCCTCGTCATCGTAGTCATCTCCGCCAGCCTCAGCTACTACCATCATGAACTCATCTTCGTCAGCGCAGTGCTCTTTCTCAACAGCTACGCGACCCATGCGCTCAAACTGGAATGCAACAGATCCGCTGGTTCCGAGATTTCCACCAGAGTGGTTGAAAGCTGCACGAACATCAGCAGCTGTACGGTTGCGGTTATCGGTCAAGCAATCTACGTATACAGCAATAGAAGCTGGTCCGTATCCTTCATAAGTAATGGTCTCGTATACTGCAGCATCAGCACCAGTACCGAAAGCCTTATCGATTGCAGCCTTGATACGTGCGTTAGGCATTGACTCCATACGAGCCTTTGCAACTGCAGAAGCAAGGGTAGCGTTGTTGTCTGGGTTAGGATCTCCACCCTCTTTAGCTGCAACAGTAATATTACGTGAAAGCTTAGAGAACAAAGCGGAGCGCTTTGCATCCTGTGCTGCTTTACG
>RCNI01001893.1_pt1 | contig 10686 bp, 12 predicted proteins | sample 2041151 | NCBI WGS metagenome assembly RCNI01 (sample SAMN09708214, study PRJNA481090) | feces metagenome | isolation source: feces | place: Antarctica: Albino Rookery
TCTTTGAAAATATGGTAGCAGAATTAGTAGCATTAACAGAAGGAGATTCTAATGTAAAAGTTAGAAGAGCACTTCAAAATTCAAAAATGTTATCATCAGATGTAAGTGCATGCTATGATCCATTATTTGCAGAAGTATTTGAAAAAAGAAGTTCAGCATTCTTAGGAAAAGGTATAACATTCAATAAACATACAGGAGCAAGAGGAAAAAATGGTTCAAATGATGCGAATGCAGAATACCTAGGAGAATTAAGAAGAATAATGGATGAAGCAGACGTAGAATATCAGTTTGTAGAAATGGGAAAAGTAGATGCCGGAGGCGGTGGAACAATCGCATATATAATGGCAAATTACGGAATGCAGGTAATAGACTGTGGAGTAGCAGTATTAAATATGCATGCACCATATGAAGTAGGAAGCAAAGCTGACATATATGAAGCTGTAAGAGCATATAAAGTATTCTTACAGAACGCATAATAAATTTTAAATATAAGAGTATTTATAAAAACTGTTACTAGTGTAACAGTTTTTATTTTTGTAAAAAAAAGAGAAAACATTTAAAATGTTGTAAATTAGTAGTATTATATAAGATGTATTTATAATAATATAAGGAGATTTAAAATGAATAAAAATAAGAAATTTATTTTTTTATTTATTATAATTGCATCAATTATAGTTGCTTTTATGATAAAAAAAGCAAATGATTACACAAGAAGCAAAATATATTCCAATATAGAAGAACTTATAAAAAAAGAAGATTATACCACTTTACAGCTAATGTTTTCAGATGATGAAGAAATTTATAAAATATTGAAAATAAGCAAAAAAGAAGCAGAAGAAATATCTTTCTATTTCAGTTTAAAATCTTCATATTTAGAAGAAGATTTTAATTATATAGCAAGTACTTTAAAACACTTAAAACCAGAACTTTGTTGGAAGTTTAAAAAAGAAGCAAAATTATTTAAGGATTCAGTTATGAAAAGTTCTAAGTATAAGAAAGCTTTAATAGACTTAGAAAATGAAACATTAGAATATGACAAAAAAACAAAAAAATATGATGAATTTAAAAAATGGAGAATAAATCATATTTCAGAAATAGCACCATTTGAAGGAATGAGTGAAGATTTAATAAGAAAAACATGTTTAGGAGAAGAAAATTTTAAATATGTGTCAGAAGATGGATACAATTCAGATGAAGATTTTTTGTATGAAGAACACTATAGTTGGAAAAATGAAGAGTATGAAACTATATGTGATGTTGTTGTTGGAGAATATATAGATGAATCAGAACCTACTGTCAAACGTGTAAATTATAAAGGAAATGATTGGAAAATCGAATCATTATTTGGATATAATGATTTTAAAGTATATAAATATATTGGGAAATTGAAAAAAAATAATAATAAAAAAGAAAATAATTATTCTGATAATAAAAAAGAAAGTGTAGAAGATATAATAAAAGACTATATATCAGAATATGATGTATATGAATATTCTGATGCAGATGAATTTTATTATGACCATAAAGATGATTTTAGTGAATATTATGAAGCAGAACAATATTACGATGATGCGTGGAGCTTGATAGATAAGGATACAGAATATTTAATAGAATAGTTATTAAAAATATAAAAGTGCTGTCATAATAGTAGTTTAATATTTATGATAGCACTTTTTATAATTTAATAAATTAAATATACAAAAATCATTTTAAACTAACATAAAATAAGATTAATATGATATCATATTAAAGAGAAAAAAGAGGGGGGAAAAATTTGAATAAAAAGGATAATACACAGCTACTATTATATGAACCAAATGTATATAAATCATTTATAATCTTAGCATTACCAGTATTTGGAGCTAATTTTATGAAAGCCTTTAATGATTTAGTAGATACATTTTTTATAGGTCAAATGCAAAATTCAGTTGCAGCACAAGCTAGTATTTCTCTTGCTTGGCCTGTAATAAATATATTCGTATCATTCCAAATAGGGCTTTCTATCGCAGGTGTAGCAGTAGTAAGTCAATTTTTAGGGGCGAAGAAAGATGAAGAAGCTAGAGAATATGCGGATATATTATTTGTACTATCTATATTTTTAGGATTATTAATAAATATAATTTTATTTTTAATATGTCCTAAAGTTGTAAGCTTAATGGGTGCAAAAGAAATGGTACATGAGTACACAGTTCAATATATAAGGATTAGGTCTATGGAAATGATTTTTGCATTTATATTTGCGTGTTTCCAAGCTATAAGGCAATCTCAAGGAGATACGGTTACACCAGTTATTTTACAGGTAACAGCTGTTATAATAAATATAGTTCTTACAGGTGTATTTGTATATATTATGAATATGGGAGTATTTGGAGCGGGGCTTGCAACAGTTATAGGACAGATAGTTATTTGTCCTGCTTGCTTATATTATCTATTTATAAAAAAAGGAAATCTAAAACTTAGAAAAAAATACTTGAGACTTAAAAATTGGAATAAAATAAAAAAACTTACATTTATAGCAACTCCATCAGCTGCTAGTCAAGCATTGAGTTCGTTTGGATTTTTGATATTAAACAGTTTAATACTAGATTATGGTGCTGTTGTAACAGCAGCTTTTAGTGTGGGAAATAAAATCTCAAATATGCTACTTATGCCTGTATTAGCAATAGGGTCTGTCTTAGCTGCATATGTCGGTCAAAATATAGGTGCAGGAAATATAAAAAGGGCTAAAAAAGCATATAATGTCAGTAGAAATTTAAGTCTTAGTATAGCTGTAATAGGTAGTATTATAATATTTCCATTTAGAGAACAAGTAATATCTCTTCTTACAAATGATATGAATACTCAAAGAGAAGCAGTTAATTATATAATATGGGTACTTATAACAATGCCATTAATGGCAATGTTCCAAAATTATATAGGAGTTTTTAATGGTTCTGGAAATACAAGATTTTCATTTATAATGGAGACAGCTAGACTTTGGATTATAAGACTTCCTATGATAATTTTATTTAAGAATTTAACAAACTTTGGAAGCAATGGTATATGGTATGCTATGAATATAAGCAATTTAGTAATAATATTATTAGGTGCAATTCTTTTAAAGAAAGTAGATTTTTCAGCAAAAATATCATCAAATAAAGAAGAAGTGATAGTATAAAATATTTTTGAAAAGTTGTATTAAAATTAATAAATTGAAAAAATAAAAAGTCTTGAAATAAAAGTTTTAAGGCTTTTTTTGTATGTAAAAATAAATTAATAATCTAGAAGTAAATATATAAAAAATATATAATTAAAGTAGGTTTGATAAAATTTTTTCAAACTAATATAGGGGAAAAGGGTAATTAGGAGGAAGAAAAATGATAATTTCTGCTAGTAAAATTATTACAGGAGATGGACAGACTGTTTTAAATGATTCAGCAATACTTATAAATAATAGAGGTATTATAGAATCTATTATGACAAAAGAAGAAGCTAAAATAAAATATCCAAATGAAGAAATAAAAGACTTTGGAGATGCTACCATAATGCCAGGAATGTTTGATATGCATGCACATTTAGGATATTGGTATAGTCAACCAGATTCTTTTAATTACAATGATCAAATGATAATGATGTATGCTCTTCAGCATGCACAGTCAGCTTTCACAAAGGGAATAACAAGTATAAGAGATTGTTATTCTCCTCATGGAGTATGTAAAACTTTAAAATTAGCTGAAACAAAAGGATTTATAACAATTCCACGTATAACTCATGTCGATGCAGGTATGTGTATGACTGGGGGACATTGTTGGGATGAAGTAGTACAAGTAGATGGACCTTGGGAAATAAGAAAAGAAATAAGAAAACAGGTAAGAGATGGTGCAGAATGGATAAAAATATTAACAAGCCATAGATCTCATATACCAGAATATACTAAAGAAGAACTAGAAGCTGCAGTAGATGAATGTCATAGAAGAGGTATAAAATGCGTAGTTCATGCAGGTACACATCCATCTATACAAATGTGTATAGATGCTGGATTTGATACAATAGAACATGGAACATTTTTAACTGTTGAACAAGCAGAACAAATGAGAGATAAAGGAATATCATGGACTCCAACTATATTTGCATATACATATTTATATGAAGTTTGTAAAAAAAATATAGAAGAAGGAAATGCAGATGTATTTAGTGATCCAGTAGCTGCAAAAGAACAGAGAGATTATGCATATTATGAACCAGCATATGAAGCATATAGAGATAATTTCAAAAAATTATATGATACAGGTGTAACAGTATGCACAGGTAGTGATATGGTAATGTATGGAGCACCAGTTCTTCCAATAGCAGAAGAAATGACTTATATGGTAAAATATGGAATAACTCCAGTACAAGCAGTACAAACTGCTACATCAAATCCAGCAAAGGTTCTTGGTAGAGGTGATGAACTTGGACTTATAAAAGAAGGATTTATAGCAGATATTACAGTTGTTGACGGAGATTTAAGTAGCAATATAGAATGTATAAAAAATGTAAAAGAAGTTTATTTAAATGGTAAAGTAGTATATTCAGATGGAGTAAGATATATATAATAAAATTTTAAAAGAATCTAGAAATTCTCTGAAGTTGATTAAATATCGACTTCAGAGTTTTTTTATGAAAAAAGAGATACCTAGACAATACATTGACAAATATCGATATATTAAATATAATAGAAATCAATAGGGGGAATATACATGAATTCGTTATATAAAAAAGAAATAAAGATATTTAAGGCTTTAAGCGATGAAAATAGAATAAAGATTTTAGAACTCTTAAAAAACGGAGAAAAATGTGCATGTAAATTACTTGAAGAATTAAAAATAAGTCAGTCTACACTTTCTCACCATATGAAAATTTTGTGTGAATCTGAAATAGTAATTGGAAGAAAAGAGGGAAAGTGGATGCATTATAGTATAGCTGAAAACTCATTTGATTCAGTTTTTGATTTGTTAAGTGATATTATGGCATCTGCTAGATTAAATTCAGATAATAATTTTTGTGAATGTGAAAATAAAAAGTTATAAAAAGTCATCATATAAGGTGACTTTTAAAAAAATATATACATCGATATATATAAATATATAGATATAAATGAAAGGAGATTATATATGTTTTTTCAAAATCAAATACTAGGTATGAAATGGATTAATACATTAGTTGGAAAATTATTAATGTTAATAGGATTAAATGATAAATCAATAATTTATGGTATTTTAAAGTTTTTCATATATGACACTATAAAAATATTTATATTATTATCAGTATTAATATTTTTTATATCATACATTCAGAGCTATTTTCCACCAGAAAAAACGAAAAAAATTCTAGAAAAATTTAAAGGAATAAAAATAAATATTTTAGCAGCACTTTTGGGAACATTAACACCATTTTGTTCATGTTCATCAATACCATTATTTATAGGATTTACAAGTGCGGGAATACCTATTGGAGCAACATTTTCATTTTTAATATCATCACCACTTGTCGATTTAGGTTCATTAGTACTTTTAACAAGTATCTTTGGAATAAAAATAGCAATTGCATATGTTGTGGTTGGTTTGATTTTAGCTGTAATAGGAGGAATTATTATAGAAAAATCTAATATGGAAAATCAAATAGAAGAATTTATTCGAAAAGCTCCAAATGTGGATATAGAAATAAAAAATCCATCAATAAAAGAACGATTATTATTTGCTAGAGAAAAAGTTGTTGATACAGTAAAAAATGTAGCACCATATATATTTATAGGTGTATTTATAGGAGCTATAATACACAATGTAATACCGTCTGTTTTTATAGAAAAAATACTTGGATCGGAAAAATGGTATTCAGTACCTATAGCTACAATTGTTGGAGTACCAATATATGCAGATATCTTTGGAACAGTACCAATAGCCGAAAGTTTATTTAATAAAGGGGCAGGACTTGGAACAGTACTATCATTTATGATGGGCGTAACAGCAATATCTTTTCCTTCAATGATAATGCTAAGAAAGGCAGTTAAACCAAAGTTATTAACATTATTTTTTGTAATTGTAACAATGGGTATATTATTTATAGGATATATATTTAATATATTTGGATATATGTTAATATAATGTTGAGAATGTTGATAAAAATAGATAAATATTATAAAGATATATAAAATTTATAACAAAGGTGGATAATAAATATGGGAATTTTAGGATTTGGGAAAAATAAAAAATCGTATACAAAAGAAACAGAAGAAGAATTAGATAAAATTGTAGATGAAAAAGAAAATATAGATTTACAAGGTAAAAAAATTAGTATAAAAGTACTTGGTGAAGGTTGTGAAAAGTGCGATAAGGTAAATGATAGTGTAAAAGAAGCTATTAAAATACTAAATATTGATGCTGATATTGAAAAAATTGAAGATTTAATAGAAATTGTTACCTATGGTGTTATGTCTACACCAGGAATTGTAATAAATGAAAAAGTAGTATATATTGGAAGAATATTAAATACAGAAGAAATTATAAAGTTGATAAAAGAGAATATTTAATAAATTATATAATTATAAAAATTATTTGTAGAGTTTCAATAAATAATGGGGTGAGAATATGTTAAAAGTAGCTTTTGTAGATATAAGTAATTTAGCTAGAAGTCAAATAGCAGCAGCAATTTGTAAAAAATTAGCACCAGATATTTTTGAAGTATATTCAGTGGGAAAAGAATTAAAAAGTATAGATAAAAATATAAAAAAATCATGAAAGAGATTTATGATATAGATATGGATAAAAATCAATATACAAAGCTAATATCCGAAATACCTAAAGTAGATATAATTGTATCCACAGGAGGTGAAACTTTTTTGGATAATAGTAGAAAATTTGATGAGAAATTTAAATTAAAAGATATTGATGGAAAGAATGAAGATGAATTGAAAGAGATAATTTTTAATATAGAAGAAAAAGTTATAAAATTTATAAAAAAATATGAAAAGTATGAAAGAGCAAATCATACATTTGAACCAATATATGATGAAAATTCAAGAATTTTGATTCTTGGAAGTTTTCCATCTGTAAAATCTAGAGAAGAGAGTTTTTATTATGGACATCCGAGAAATAGATTCTGGGAAGTAGTTTCAAAGATTACAAAAACAGAACTTCCTCATAATATAGATGAAAAAAAATCTATGTTATTAAAAAATAATATAGCAATTTGGGATGTTATAAAATCATGTATAATAAAAGGCTCTAGTGATAGCAGTATAAAAGATGTAGAAGTAAATGATATAAATAGCATTATAAAAAATAGTAAAGTAGAAAAATTATATGCAAATGGTGACAAAGCTTTTAAATTATATAATAAATACTGTAAAAATGATATAGGTATAGAAATAGAAAAATTACCTTCAACTAGCCCAGCAAATGCAGCATACTCTATGGAAAAATTGATTGATGAATGGAAAATAATTAAATAAAAGGACACTGAATATTCAGTGTCCTTTTTATTTAAAGTATTATTTTTTTTGAAATTAAGCTAATATCATTTTAGTTAAGTCCATAGGATTAACTATTTCTCCATCTTTGTAAACTCTCATGTTACCAGATGCTATTTCATCTATTAATATAACTTCATCATTGTAGAATCCGAATTCAAATTTTATATCATATAATTCTAATCCTTTTTCTTCTAAGTCTTTAGCAACAACAGCAGTTATTTTTCTAGTTCTTTCTTTCATCTGATCGAACTGAGCCTGAGTCATTATACCTAAAGCTTCTAAACCTTCAGAAGTTACTAATGGGTCACATCTTTCATCATCTTTTAATGTAACTTCAACGTAAGCATCTAATTTAGTTCCATTTTCTATATAGTCACCATATCTTCTTATGAAACTTCCTACTGCTCTGTAACGGCATATAACTTCTACACCTTTACCGAAAACTTTAGCTGGTAATACTTCCATAGTAGAATTTTCTATATTAGCACTAACGTAATGAGTTTTTATTCCTGCTTCTTTTAATAATTCGAAGTAGTGAACAGAAGTTTTTAAGTTTTCTCTACCTATACCTTCTATTGTTAAACCTATTGAGTTTTCACCTGGATCGAATACTCCGTCTTTACCAGTACAATCATCTTTGAATAATAATTCAAAATTACCATTTTCTAATTCAAAAACGTCTTTAGTTTTTCCTGTGTATACTTTTTTCATGCCTTTTCCTCCAATGATATATAAAAATTAAATATAGTCTTTTTTATAAAAACCAAAAAATTCGGGTTTTATTATTTTGTTTCCCTTTTGCAAATATATTATAACACAAAATGGACAAAAAATTGAACTATTTTTTAAAAAAATTAAAAAAAGTTCAGAGAATATAAATCTGTTCTTCTATGTTTCAATAAAGGAAGTTCGTTTCTAGTCTTATCAATAATAGATTTGTCTATATCAGCATATAGGATACATTCTTTTTCATCTGCAGCGGCTATTATATTCCCCCAAGGGTCTGAAACCATTGAATTTCCAAAAGCTACATAAGAAGCAGAATTATCTCTAGCAGGTGCTGCACCAACAAAATAAACTTGATTATCAAGAGCTCTCATCCTAATAGAAAGTTCCCAATGTGCAGGACCAGTAGTCATATTAAATGCGGCTGGAAGTATAATTAGTTCGGCACCTTCGAGAGACATTATACGAGAAAGTTCGGGAAAACGAATATCATAACAAATTGCAATACCTATTTTCCCAAACTCAGTATCTACAATGGTAAAATTTTTACCAGCAGAAAGTGTATCAGATTCTTTAAATGAAACACCATTTTTTATATCAATATCAAATAAATGCATTTTTTGATGCTTTCCAATTAAATCTCCATTTCGATTAAATACAAATGAAGTATTATATATTTTTCCATTTTCTAACTCAGGAATACTACCACCAACAAGATAAATAGAATTTTTTTTAGCAGAATTTTTTAATGCATTAGTTGTTTTATCAAGATATGTTTCAGCAAATATTGGAAAATATTTATTTTGATAAGGACAATTGAACATCTCTGGCAAAATTACAATATCAGCATTATTCTTAGAGGCTTCATCTATCATTTCTAAGGCATGAGATATGTTTTTATCTTTATCATTACAAACTTTCATTTGACAAATAGCTATTTTCATATAAAAAATCCTCCTAAGTAAAATAAAAAATATTTTTTTAATTTTTAAAATATTTGTATTATATGTATTATATCATAGAAAATGATTTCCAAATAATGATTTCTAAAAAATATATTATTAAAGTAGAGAAAAATTAATAATAATGAAAAATTACTATAGATAAGTAAAAAATTACATAGAAAAAAATATTGACAAATGTTGTATAATAGTTGAGTATTATTTAAATATTAGTAGTTTATGAATATAAAAGGAGGTTAAAATGGAGAGAGATTTTGAAGACATCGATAGAATTTTAAATTTTGCAGCAGAAGCTGGAAGAGTGATGCTAAAATGTGGTGGAGAGATATATAGAGTAGAAGAAACTATACAAAGATTATGTATGGCATTTGATATAAATGAAGCAGAAGTTTTTGCAACACCAACAACACTATTATTATCGGTGTATAAAAATAACAAAGTTTATTCTGTAGTAAAAAGAATTAATGAAAGATCTACAGATTTAAATATGATGAAGAAAGTAAATGCTTTATCTAGAGGTATATCATATAAAAAAATGAGCATAGAAGAATGTGAAAAAAAATTAGAAAAAATATCTCAAAAAGATGATTATTCAAATATAATAACTATTTTATCATCAGGATTAGTTACATCTTCTTTTTCTATATTATTTGGAGGAGGAATAAAAGACTTTATAGTATCATTTTTAGCTGGGATAATGACAAAAATTTTAAATGATTATTTAGTAAAAATGAGACTTAATGAATTTTTTGTAAATATAATTTCGGCAGCATTTATAGCAATAATGTCAGTTATATTTGTAGAAGTTGGAATACTTTCAAACATGGATTACATAATAGCAGGAGTTATAATGCTTTTAGTACCAGGATTTGCACTTACAAATGCAATAAGAGATATATTAGATGGTCAGTTAGTAGCAGGAACAGCTAAGTTATCAGAAGTTTTATTTATAGGAACATCAATAGCTATTGGTATGTCACTAGTACTGAATTGGTATCTTAAAGGAGGTTTTTTTAAATGTTAAGAATATTAATTGAAACAATAGCAGCATTTGGAGTAGCTGTAGGATTCGGAATACTTTTTAATATAAAAGGAAAATCACTTATTATTGCAGGAATAGGGGGTGCTATTGGATGGTTTGTATATAAAATTACAGTAGTATATATGAATTTTGCTCCAGGAGCAGCATTTTTTAGTGCTGGAATAGCGTTTAATATTTATTGTGAAATTTGTGCAAGGATATATATGATACCATCTACTATTTTAAGTGCTTGTGCACTTATAGTTTTAGTACCAGGATTCGGTGTTTATCGTACAATATATGAATTTATACTAGAACATTATGTAATAGCAGGAAATCTACTTACAGAAACACTAGCTTCAGCAGGTGCATTAGCATTATCCTTAGTATTTATAACATCTATTTTTAGGAATTTTAACTTATCAAAGTTTTTAAAGAAAACTTTCAATATAAATTTAAAAAAGAAAGATATATAAATTAAATTTATT
>RCNI01002068.1_pt1 | contig 10685 bp, 10 predicted proteins | sample 2041151 | NCBI WGS metagenome assembly RCNI01 (sample SAMN09708214, study PRJNA481090) | feces metagenome | isolation source: feces | place: Antarctica: Albino Rookery
TTTTCTTAAAGAATATGGAGCTAAAGTTACTAAGCAGTGCATAGAAAAATGTTTGGAAACAGTAGTTGAATATAATCCTCGGTTTCCGGAAGAAGGCTCCTTAGATGAGGAGACTTGGGTCCGAGTGAAAAATAATGTCTTGAAGGCTATGAGACAGGGTGAAACGATTCCCCTTGATTTCTGGCCCATTTCGTCTTTAGTATGAGTGGTGATCAATACTATGGAAACTAGGGATAAGTTATCCCCGGCTGAAGTTGCTACAAAAGCTGTTGGCTGAAGATGGTGTCATCTTCATCAGTATTGATGAAATTGAGCATCGCTATCTTGAACTGATTATGGATGAAATCTTTGGTGCATCCAATCGCATTGATACTTTTGTATGGCAAAACAACTATGGTGGTGGTGCTAAGAGTAAACATGCACGAGTATGTTCTTTGTTTTGCTAAAAATATTTCTACTGTTGGAAAGATCGAGCTTCCACCTGATGAAAAGGTCTTGAAATACTACAAATATAAAGATGACAAATTCGAAACTCGAGGACCCTATCGTTTACAGCCGTTGGCTACAACAAGCATGGATGACCGCCCGAACTTAAAATATCCGCTTTATTACCACGGGCACGAAGTGTGGCCGGCCAAACAATGGCTTTGGGCAAAGGAAAGAAGCACAAGAACGGGACGAACTCGTTTTTTCGGAAAAGAATGGTAAATGGACTGTCAATTATAAGCAATATCTGAATGGTGCTGATGGTTCACAAAGGAAAAGCAAACCTTACTCACTAATCACTGGTATATACACACAGGCTGGAACAAAGGCAATCAAGGAAATTATGGGAGATGGAAAAGCCTTCGACTTTCCAAAACCGCCTGATTTGATTATGTATTTTATTCAAATGGTCACCGAAAAGGATGATATTATCTTGGATTCCTTCGGAGGATCTGGCACCACGGCCCATGCTGTACTGAACATGAACAAAGCAGACGGCGGACACCGCAAGTTCATTCTGGTGGAAATGATGGACTATGCCGACAGTCTTACTGCCGAGCGAGTAAAGCGTGTGATTGACGGCTACGGAGAGGGAAATAAAGCTATTGCCGGTACCGGCGGGAATTTCAGCTTTTATGATCTGGGAGAACCCCTGCTTTTGGGGGAGAACCTGAATGAAGCTGTCGCCCCGGAAAAGATCCGGGAATACATCTGGTTCATGGAAACCAAGGCTCCCTATCTCCCTGCAGAAACCGGCCACCCCTATCTGCTGGGTACCCACAATTATGCTGCTTACTACTTCTACTATGAGCCGCAGCAGGTCACAATTCTGGACTATGCTTTCCTTGCAACCATCCGGGAAAAGGCAGATACCACCATCATCTACGCTGACCGCTGCTCCATCAGCGACGAGAAGCTCTCCCAGATGGGGGTCGTTTTCAAAAAAATCCCCAGAGATATTTCCAGACTGTGAGGTTTTGTCATGGGTATTGACTATGATGATAGATTGCTTTCAGATGGATTCAGAATGAACGATTCACACCAGTTACAGGTAAAAGAGCGTCTTGCCAATAAGCGCTTTTTGCCCACATTTAACGGCGACAATACAGATCGTAAAAAATATCACTACACATCCCCAGAAGGATTAAAGGGGATCATGGAGAATCGCACTTTCTTTTTTACAGACAGCCAGTTTCTGAACGACTTTCGAGAGAAAATCAACATTAATGACGAACTCACTGCTTTTTGGAAGCACTCTCAAAAAAGTTATGAGAAAGAATTCAGTAATCTGTTGCGAAAGATTCGGGTTGAGGAATATGAGGACAGCGGCTTTTCATATATTTTGGATCAATCCGAAACAAAATGCCGCTATTTTGTTTTCTCCTTGTCCATGGATGGGGATAGCCTCTCCATGTGGAAATACTACGCAAAAAATAATAGTTATGATGGATATTGCATTGGACTGTTTAGCTACGCCTTGGTAGACGAATGGATTGACACCGTTTCCGGCGTTTCTGTTATAGCGAGCCAAGTTGAATATCATTCAGAAGACAAACAAGCTATCATTAAAAAAGTTGTTGATCGATTGTACAGCATCTGGAAGTCTTATGAAATCTCAGATCTGCTGAATGAAAAAATCATAAAAGAGTTTTCTTCCTGGATTTCTGTTGAAGCGCTGTTTTTTAAGGATGAATGCTTTGAAGATGAAAGGGAAACTCGGTATGTCGCTATTGCACCTGTCGATTCGCTGCAAAATCTTCAATATACTTATAAAGGACATACTTACAAAATGTATGACTTTCGTTCTGTAAATGGTGTCCTTACTCCCTACATAAAAATGCCTTTCTCAGATTGGAATCGGGAAACATGCTGGGCTATTGACCACATTGGTATTGGCCCTTCCCCCAATGCACAGCAAAAAGAAGCAGGGCTCCGGCAATTTATCCGTTCCCTGGATTATAAATTGGAGCATTGCAATATTGCAAAATCCAAAATACCTGTTCGATATTGAAAGGACAGCTTGATATGGAACTTAAAAATTACCAGAAGCAGGTATTAAAGGACTTGTCCCACTACCTGGAACTTCTGAACCTGACACACAACTACAAGTATGCGTTCCAGTTCTTCTGGAACGAAAAGAGCGCCCCTTCTCTGGGCCATTATCAGGACATCATGCCCGGTGTACCCAATCTCTGCTTCAAGGTTCCCACCGGCGGTGGTAAAACCTTCATGGCCTGCAATTCTATCCGCCCGATTTTCGATGCACTGCCTGTCACCAAGACAAAGGCTGTGGTTTGGCTGGTGCCGTCTGACGCCATTCTGACCCAGACCATTCAGGCACTGAAAGATCCCCGGCATCCGTACCGCCAGAAAATCGACGTGGATTTTGGCGGCCGTGTAGAGGTTTATTCCAAACAGGAACTGCTGAACGGTCAGAACTTTAACCCCACCACCGTAACGGAACAGCTGTCCATCATGGTCCTTTCCTATGACTCCTTCCGGGGCCGTGGCAAAGAAGGCCTGAAAGCCTATCAGGAAAACAGCAATCTGGCAGAATTTGCGAAGGTTCTGGGCACACCGGAACAGAAAATTGAAAATGCAGACGACACCGCTCTGTTCCAGATTATCAATCAGCTGTCCCCGCTCGTCATCGTGGACGAAAGCCACCACGCCCGTTCCGATCTGAGCCTGGAAATGCTTACAAACTTCAATCCGTGCTTTGTGCTGGATCTGACGGCTACCCCCAAGAAGGAAAGCAACATCATTTCCTATGTGGATGCCGTTCAGCTCAAGCGGGAAAACATGGTCAAGCTTCCGGTGATTGTCTACAACCGCAGCAGCCAGGGGGAAGTTCTTGCCGATACCATCGACCTGCGGTGCAAGCTGGAAGAACTGGCAATGGCGGAAGAAAGCCGCACAGGCCGCTACATTCGCCCCATTGCCCTGTTCCAGGCCCAGCCTCACGGAAAAGAGGACAGCACTACCTTTGAAAAACTCCGGGAAAAGCTGGTAGATTCTGGCATTCCGGCCCAGCAGATTGCCATTCGTACGGCTGATGTGAACGAGCTGAAAAATGTCAATCTTATGTCCCGGGACTGCCCCATTCGATACATTATCACGGTCAACGCCCTGAAAGAAGGCTGGGACTGTCCCTTTGCCTATATTCTGTCCTCTCTGGCCAACAAAACCAGCCAGGTGGATGTGGAACAGATTCTGGGACGCATTCTGCGCCAGCCCCATACGGTACAGCACAGACAGCCTGCCCTGAATATGTCCTATGTGCTGACTTCGTCCAATCATTTTAACGAAACAGTTCAGAAAATCATTAAGGGTCTGAACAACGCCGGCTTTACGGACAAGGATTATCGGCTTGCTACACCGGAAGCTTCTGTGGCTCCTGAACCCAATCCTGTTCAGTTGGAAATCCCTGAGCCGTCCGATGAGGAACAGCCCGAAGAAGAGTTCCTGGACTTTGATCCCGATGCTGTCAGCCAGGAACTGGAGCGGCGTCAGGCTGCCGAGCAGGCGGCAGGTGCCGATGGAACTGTCAGCAAAGCTGACACCATGTTGCAGGAGGGAGCCGCAGCCTACGAATCCCACAATCAGCAAATGGAAGAGGCTGCGTCCGATCCCTTTATGCAGGATACTCCCTGGGAGGTGCGTGAAAAATTGAACTCATTCTATGTGAAATCCGATTTTGAACAGGACATTGAAACGCTGAGAATTCCGCAGTTTTTCATTTCTATTCCCGATAGCTTGTTTACTGAGGGGATGGAGCTGCTTCTGGAAAAAGAGCAGCTGGCCGAGGGCTTTACCCTGAAAGGCAAGGCTTACGATATTGACTTTGGTTCTGCCGACGACGAAATTGCCAAGGTCGATGTCCAGCAGGGAGAAGGCGGTCTGCCGAAAGTATTCAAAATGTCCAGCGCAGATCAGCAGTATTTTAAGCAATACTTCAATTCCCTGCCTCCGGAGGGCCGTGTCCGGCAGTGCAAGAGCATGATGTTCAAGGAACTTAACAAAATCAATGCAGTCGATGCCGGAGAATTGCAGGAGTATCTGGAGCTGATTGTTGGCAGCATGAATAAAGCACAGCTTGAAGCCATGGAAAAATCCCCCAGAGGCTTCGCCCTGAAGATCAAAGAAAAGATCAGAAATCTGCTGGAGGAGCATTATCTGGTTACATTCCGCAACTGGATTGAAACTGGTCGTGTTATTTGTAAACCGCACTATGTCCTTCCGCAGGCCATTCACCCTGCTGTCAGTACCGATATGTACAGCGGTACGCTGTATCAGGCCGAGGATGGTGATTTAACTGCCCCAGAGAAGAAACTGGCTCTGAATCTGACCGGCATTGAGAATGTCCGCTGGTGGCACCGTAACATTTCCCAGAGCGGTTTCTGTATCAACGGGTTCATCAATCATTACCCTGACTTTATCATCATGACGAACTCCGGAAAAATCGTCATGGCTGAGACAAAAGGCCCGCAGCTTGACAACTCCGGAAGCCGGCAGCGAATCGAAGTCGGCAAAGCCTGGCAGCATGCTGCAGGTGGTCAATATCGCTATTATATGATATTTGAAAGCGACGAAAATTTGCCGGACGGCGCTGTCAGTATGCAACATTTCCTAAGTATTCTAAAGGATCTATAAAAATTCTTGTATTTCAGGAGGGTGTATGATGGACAGTTTGCAACTACATAATTTTCGAGTGGCATTAGGTTCCTCTCAATATCAAAATACCCTTATGGAATTAGTCGACATTCAAAAGTTTATTGCTGACATGGGTTATCTTTCCTTTGGAAGAGACTATATCATGTGTCGAAATAAGGTTTTTTCACTTCAGACTGTTATGACATCCGTAGAATTTACTCTCGGAAATATTTATCATTGTTGCGAATACGCATGTTTTGCTGATGCCAACACATTAACTCGAAAATATCGAGATGATCTATTTTTCTACTTATATCTGACAGTCTATAATTCGTGTAGAAATCTAGGATACTCAAGCAAAACCCTGGATATAATGGAAAATAACATTGACGCTTGGCTTACAGATGGACTCAGAGACCTGCATATAGGTGACGTTTTAAAAGCTATTTCATCCATGAAAAAGTTAGGAACCGCATCGAAAAAGTACAATTTACAAACCAGTTTCGACAGCATTCGTGAAAGGCTAAACAATTTTGTTCATAGTAACGGTCGTTCCTTTTATAATCAGAACGCCCTTGCATATCAGAATAATGGTCTCGAAGAAGAGCTAAATAAGATTGTTAACGATGTGAAATACATCACAACAACCTTTATGTTTCTATTGGTTCTTTGTTCCCCTGGATTAGCTATGTCACCTGACTATGTTGATTACCTAGATTGTCAAATGGAACCGCCGGATGGTTCTCAATATTGGGTAGCCCCATTTATAGAGAGGTTTTTCCATGACAATATACAGTGCATTGATGATACTTGCCTAAAATATCTTCGTGAAAATACTCCCATGCAATTCTAATAAAATAGCTTACCTAGGTAGAATACTCCCATGCTAAAAAAGCAGGCAGATAGCATTCCTTCAAGAATGCAATCTACCTGCTTTTGTTCGTTATCAAGAGAAATGCTGTATATCATGTTCAAGCTTTTGAATTTCTCGGAACATGAGAATATTGAATCGTTCATCGATCTCATTGGGATCCTCTGGAACTATCTTATTGGGGAGAACTGCTGCGATTATACTTTTCTTCTTTTCTGTATCATAATGATCAGTATTTATAAGATATGTAGACTGGCTTACATTATTTATAATTTCATAATATGTACGAACAAACCTCTTTACTTTTAAACCGGGCTGGATCTTAAATCGATCAAACTGTTTGGAAATATACCAATCTAAATGATACAAAACTTTTAGATCTGTCAGTTGGGAATAGAAAAATAGCCACCCATACTTTTCAGCTTCAAAAATGCATCCGCTTATTTTTAGATTCAGCCGCCACAAGAATAATTCCTTCCCTATAACTTTTCTGCTGTATAATCTGAAGAGTAATTCTATTGAGGTCTCTAATTTCTGTACTGCAGATGATCTGACACCAATTCGATTGTCAAAAAATTCGTAGCCTAAGAAAATAACACCCTCAGAAAGCTTTCCGTGTTTGGTTTTTTCCGTGTTAACATCAAGTTTATAGGTGCTTTTAATATATTTAATAATATCTGCTTGTATGGAGAAAGCATCTGATTCCTTACAAAGGATCAAAATATCATCTACATATCGAAAATAAGCGATAGGATACTTGTTCAGCATAATTTTTTTAAGATCTGACAGATAAATATTAGCTAATATGTTAGAAATGGATAGGCCTTCTGGTACACCTTTTTCGTTATGTAGATTTTTAGCAAGGACTGAATCATTTGGCACTGTAGCAGTAGAAATTGCATTTTTTAAAAGCGACAATGCACGTTCATCCGTGATCTTTTTTTTAAGTTTACTCATCAAGATTTCATGATTTATACTGGCGTAAAACCGTCGAACATCTACTTTAACATAACTATCGTACTTCTTTGTTTCGATTCCTTTTTTGACCTCACTAATGACACTGTGCAGCAAAGGTTCTTCAATCTCATCATGAAAGCTTTCTTGAAGATACTTGTGAAGCGTTGCCAAGGTTAACTTATCCCTTATCGTAGGGATGGAAATTACCCTAGGGGCTCTATCTCTTCCTTTAGAGACAAGCAACTCCTTATAATGTGTAAAACTATAACTGCCCGAAAGCACTTTACGAGAAATAAGTGCAATATTTTTCTCAAGTTCTTTGTGAAAGACAGCTGGTATAACTCGATCCATGCCTACTGATGCCCTGTGTATTATTTTATCGTAATAAACTTTCTTTAGATGATCTTCTGTAAAGTGGTTCTCAAAATTGAAATTCATATCATTCTCCTTATCTTAACAGGAAAATGATTCCGATAGCAGGCAGTAGGACAAGAAGAATTTTCCAAAACCAATGCCAAATATTGTATAACACATAGTAAGTCCAATTTGCCCCAGACATGGGATGCTCAGATATCTTATTCTGACGGATCACATTAACGAAATCAATTGGTTGATGGTTTTCGACGATATCTAACAAGGATACGTATTTTTTCTCCATCTCTAGCAATTTCTCTCCGTTGTCTATATTTATAGTACTAAGCTCTGCCAAGAGGAACTGTAAATCGATATAATTCTTTTTCAGATCCAAGGCTCGCTGACGATACTTCAACGAATTGGCGAAGATGATTGATATTGTCAGAGCAACCGAACCAGCGATGCTCATATAGGAAATTTCATCTGCTCTGTTTTTTAAGAACGGGGACACCCCAAGCAGAGAAAATAGGATCACCACTATAGAATAATAAACATTGATAAATTCAACATAATTTGCAGATCTCAGCAGTCGCTCAGATGCACATATCCGATTTTTGCGAGTTAGCCAAATATTAGATTTCAATTTCTCCTTCTCTTTTTTTAATTCAGTAATCTCCTCTGTACTCTCAGCATTGCAAGCAGACAAAATAATCACCTCGTCATAAAATCTGGAGAGACCGCTTGAATATTACAACAAAGGCCGATAATTTATTACCAGGCTCCTGAAGAAGGACAAAGTTTAATTAGTTTAGGAATTCCCACAGGGAATCATACATAAAGTATAAGCGGTCTCCCCATAAATTACATTTTATCAGCAAATTAAACAAAAATCAACATAATCCGTATGACATTATTCGATATATAAACGACCCATAATTCAGAGATAGCGGCTTAGCTACCGTTGAGGTGTACATGTTATCCACCCCCCGAATATCCTCATCGTACTCAATTATCAATCATAGTATAAGGTATAAGTTCAATTTCCTGCACCATACATTCGTCAAAAGAAACCTCCATTGCTATGATAGGAGCAGCAAAGGAGGTTTTGTTATGAAATCGTTATTTGAAGAAATGGGTGGCACATATTCTCAGCAGGGGGACTATCTGCTGCCGGATGTTAAACTCCCGCCACAGGGAGAACGGCCCATCGGCATTTGGGGCCAGCGGCGCAGGGAGTTTCTCAAGAGCCGCCACAGAGTAAAATACTACAACATGCTCACAAAATGTACTCTGAATGCCCATCTGGCGGATGTTAGCGAAGAAGCCGAAGCCATGGAAGAGCGGCTCACCCGGCAGTTTAAAGAGCAGGAGGGTATCACAGAAGCACTGAAGGCTACCGATCCGATGGCCTGGGTAAGTGCCATGAACAGCATCGCCGCCAGAGTCAGGGAGATCATTTACGCCGAACTCATTGACTGTTAGGAGGGCAGCATATGATTCTGGAAGCACTCTGCAGAGGAAATTACTCGCCGCCGGATCTGATCACGCCCTCTGATCCCGACTACTGGGACCTCAATCATCAGGTGGGGCAGATGATGGATCTGCTGAAATCTCAGCTCAGGGAACCGCACTACAAGCTTGTGGAGCAGTTGGTGGACACCATTTACAAAGCTCAGCGCTTTGAGTGTGAAGCCTATTATAAGCTGGGTTTTACCACCGGTATGGCGATTGAGCGTGAAGTACGAGCAATTGAAAGATATTTTTTATCTGATAAAGAGTATGAATTGCTATCGCAAATTCTAATCTGAAAATAAAAAACGGGCGGTTCAAAATGAACTGCCCGTTTTCATTCCCGCAGGACTACAATTCGATTATTCCTTTAAGGATTGCGTGATCCGGTAATCCTGAAATATTTAAAAAATCATGTTTTGTTTTATCACCATAACCATTTGCTTGTGAAACAAAACTCCAGTCATATGTTGCGAACGGACTATTTTTTTGATCTTGATATGGATTATAGATTTTTTGAATTCCTTTAGTAATCACCCAATCCAATCCCTGAGAATAATTATCTTCAAAAACATAACTGAAATATCCATTAGGCATACGGGGACCATAAACATCCAGAGTGTTACCCATTTTTTGTTGTAATGTCTTTGATGTACAATTAAAATCGCCAACACATAGAATATTTTCCGAACATTCTATGCATTTCTTGAGAAAATCATATTGAGCGGGTTTACTATTCCCTTGTGTTTTAATTCGTGTACCAATGATACTAAGCGTTTTATCATCAATCTTTACATCTAGCTGTAAAAACTCTGGAATATTTTTGTTGAAAACATTGTTGACCCAAATATTTTCAATTTTTATATTTCTGTTACGACGCAATGCAATACATACCTGATTGAAATGATCTGAAACATACGGAGAAACACACAATATATATTCTGGTTCTAGTTTGCTTCTAAATTCATACCAATTAGTACCACTTTGAAATTCCACCAGAACCGCAATATCTACACTTTTGATGCAATCTATAACAAATGGTGGAATGGTGTAGTTGATATAATTTCCCCTGGCGTTTAAATTCCACTCTAAATATTTTAGTTGTACTGGCATAGGTGCTCCTTTCCATTTGTAATTTGCTCTATTTATTTTCATGTAATCAGCCGGTAAGTTCACCATTACTATTAGGAGACAACTTCACAGGAGGATTCAACTACATTGTATCTGATACCATAAATGAAAGCAAAAATAAAATGGCCCAATTCCGTAATTTACGTGACTTTTCGCTTTATATCACGGAACATCTGATCAGCTGATCTTCCTCCCCAAATTCTTCCCAGGGATGGAGGGCTTTCCGGAGCTTCTCAATGGCCTTGTCGTAGACTTTTGCCGCTGCCTTTGGGGTCAGGCCATAGAAGATCGCCAGATCTTCAAAATATTCCCGCTGACGGTTGCTGCCGTCAGCATTTTTTGTATTCAGGCACTTGGGGCAGAAGCCCAGATGGGACGCCACAATATCCTGCTCCCGGTAACTTAAAGCACCGAAGGCCTCAAACAGCTTTTCCTCCCGCTCCATCCGCAGCAGCCGCCGGGCAGGATTGGCAGAATAGTCCGGGGTAGGAATGTGGGTAATTTCTCCATCCTCGTCTCCGTTTTCATGCATTTCCATGGGAACCAGAGACATATTCCGCATGCCGGCCTGCAGATATTCACTGACCCTCTTTTCGGAAAGTCCGGTTTCTTCTGAAATCTGCTTTATGGGATTCGGCTCCTGCTTCTGCCGCAGGTCCTGATACATCCACATGATTTTTCGGAGGGTATCGTATTCATCCTTGCTCTGCACCGAAAAGCCGGG
>RCNI01001894.1_pt1 | contig 10682 bp, 13 predicted proteins | sample 2041151 | NCBI WGS metagenome assembly RCNI01 (sample SAMN09708214, study PRJNA481090) | feces metagenome | isolation source: feces | place: Antarctica: Albino Rookery
CAAGAGTTATACTCCGGTAGGTAAGGCTACCGCGGGGATAAGGACTGCTGCCGCGAAGTGGTGGAGACACCACAAGATGGTTTGAACAGGCGATATCGAATCCAAGGTATCATCTAATGCAGTTTCACCGCCCCGCGATGCTAAAGCTTGTAACGGGGAGCCGCCTTTGGTTGGTTGTGTTTTTTTCTCCACGTTGCGCACTCCTGCAGGAGCTGCCAGACGTGGATTTTTTATTTTTTTGAAGGGAGGCATCGGCGTATGTTTGATCACGACGAGGATCTGGAGCGCTTTGTAGAAAAAATTGAGGAGATGATCCGCAATAAACAATACGCTCAGCTGCGCGATTTGTTCCTGCCCTTGGAGCCTGCTGACATCGCCGAAGCTCTGGAAGAGGCCGGCGAGGAATATATGCCCCTCTTGTACCGCCTGCTGCCTAAGGAAATCGCGGCAGAGGTATTCGTGGAACTGGAAAGCGACAGTCAGGAAATGCTCATCAACGGCTTTTCCAACAATGAGCTGAAGGAAGTGCTGGATGAGCTGTATCTGGACGACGCCGTAGATATCGTGGAGGAGATGCCTGCCAGCGTGGTGATCCGCATTCTGGATCGCGCCACACCGGAGATGCGCAAGTCCATCAATGAGATTCTGAAATACCCGGAGGACTCCGCAGGCTCCATCATGAATATGGAGTTTTTGTCCTTGAAAAAGGACATGACCGTAGCCGACGCCTTTAAGCGTATCCGCCGCATCGGCGGCGATATGGAGACCATCAACATTCTGTATGTGACCGACCCGCGGCGCAAGCTGCTGGGCGTTCTCTCTGTGCGTGACCTGCTGCTGGCTGACGAGGACGATCTCATTGAGGAGATCATGGACCCCAATCTGGTGTGGGCCACCACTATGGACGACAAGGAGGATGTGGCACAGGCGCTGAACAAGTACGGTTTCCTCGCCCTCCCCATTGTGGACTTAGAGAGCCGTCTGGTCGGTATCGTCACCGTGGATGACGCTATGGACGTCATTGAGGAGGCCACCACGGAGGACTTCGAAAAGATGGCCGCTATGCTGCCTTCGGATAAGCCCTACCTGCGCACCAGCGTCATTTCCACATGGAAGGCACGTCTGCCGTGGCTGATGATCCTCATGCTTTCGGCCACTTTCACCGGCATGATCCTCAACCACTACGAAAAGGCTCTGGCTGCCTGCCTTATTCTCAACGCCTACATTCCCATGCTCTCCGGTACCGGCGGAAACTCCGGCACACAGGCCAGCGTGGCCGTGATTCGTGCGCTGAGTCTGGACGAGGTGGACTTCTCCGATCTGCTGGCCGTCCTGTGGAAGGAACTGCAGGTTTCGTTCCTGTGCGGTGCGTGCCTGGCCAGTGCCAACTTTGCGAAAATGCTGCTCATTGATCGGATGCTGCTGGGGAATGCCGCCGTAACCTTGCCTGTGTGCCTTGTGGTCTGCCTGACCATCTTCTTCGTGGTGGTCTTTGCCAAGTGCGTGGGCTGCAGCCTGCCGCTGCTGGCAGAAAAGATTGGCCTTGACCCCGCCGTCATGGCCAGCCCCTTTATTTCCACCATCGTGGACGCCACCAGCCTGCTCATCTATTTCCAGCTGGCCTCTGCACTGCTGGGGATATAGCCTCTCTTTAAAAAATAAGGAAAACGCTGTCCGGCCGGACGGCGTTTTTTTGCATATTGCAAGGCGATGCGGGCAAACTATCCACAGGCGCTTGCGCCTTTATCTTTTGTAGGAGGGTTTTACTATGTCCAAGAACTGTACCAATGACGGTTGCGCATGCACCCCCAACTCCGCCATCCACTGCACCGTGACCAACTGCGCTCACCACTGCCAGGATACGTCTATGTGCGGCCTCAACATCATCCAGGTCGGCAAGAAAGACCAGACGTCTTCTGCCAACCAGTGTACCGACTGTCAGAACTTCCGGCAGATGTAAGCCCCAGCCATTTGGGCCATCCGGCACTGCGCCGGGTGGCTACATAAAAAAGGAGGTGCGGCGTATGACACGGCCTTGGAAGCTGCGCTGGAGCGGGGCAGCAGCCGGCCTTTTGAACGGAATCTTTGGTGGTGGCGGCGGTGCCGTACTCCTGCCCCTGCTGCAAAAATGTGATGTAGAGGGGCGCCGTGCCTTCGCCACCAGTCTGGCAGTGATCCTCCCCCTCAGCGCTCTGAGCGCCCTCATCTACTGGCAGAAAACCGATCTTTCCCTGTGGACAGCCCTCCCCTATCTGCTGGGCGGGCTGGCAGGCGGATTGACAGGCGGGGTGCTGATGGGGCGCGTCAGCGTGCTGTGGCTGCGACGGCTTTTTGCCCTGCTTCTTCTATACGGCGGCGTGAGGTATCTCCTATGACAGATTTTATCATTGCGCTGCTGTCCGGTTTTGGGGCCGGAATGCTTTCGGCATGGGGAGTGGGCGGCGGCACTCTCCTCTTGCTGGTGATGACCCTCTTTCTCCATGTGGAGCAGCAGACGGCGCAGGCCATCAACCTGCTCTTCTTTCTGCCTGCCGCCGGGGCAGGATTACTGCTGCACCAGAAAAACGGTTTGGTCGATAAAGAAGCCGTTCACCATGCCCTGCCTTTCGGTCTCGCTGCGGCCGCTGCAGGCGCGTGGATCTCCACGGCCATCTCCCCGGAGGTTTTACGCAAGCCTTTCGGTCTTTTGCTGCTTTGCACCGGTATATCCGTGCTTTGGCAGACTTTCCGGCAAAAAAAGTGAGTGTTCCAAAGAGGAACACTCACTTTTTTAATCGTCCAATTCACGGTCAGAGTAGAGCATTACATCCAGCTCCAGAATCTCCTCCTCGCGCTGGATGGTCAGATGTACCGTGTCGCCCACCTGATGCGTTCTGCGGATTACAAGGAGATCATCCACCGTATAGATCTCCTGCCCATCGGCTGCAATCAGCAAATCACCGGTCTGCACCCCGGCCTCCTCTGCGCCGCTTCCCTTGCTCACAGAATGAACCACCACGCCGGTGCCGCCGTCTTCCATGTCCACCGTGATCACAGTGACACCCAGGACAGGGACACCGCGATAGTGACCCAGAGCAATGAGATCGTTGACAGCAAAGGTCAAGTCGGTAATGGGAAGAGCAAAGCCCAACCCCTCCACCGTACTCTCATTGTCCAGATCCGTGTTGCTCATTTTCATGGTATTGATGCCGATGACCTGGCCATAGGCATTGATCAACGGGCCGCCGGAGTTGCCGGAATTCAGCGCCGCCGTGGTCTGCAGCATCGTCATAGACACACCGTCCATATCCACCGTTCGTCCCACGGCCGAGAGCATACCGTCGGTCATTGTCCCGCGCAGCTCCAAGCCCAGTGGGTTGCCGATAGCATATACGGTATCGCCCACGATCGCACGGTTGGAATCTCCGAATTCAGCCGGGGGAAGCTCCACCTCCTCCACCGTCTTTAAAACCGCCAGATCCTGCCGCTCATCAAAGCCCACCAGATCCACATCATAGGTGACACCGGTATCCATGGCGATCCATGCGCTTTTGGCACCGGAGATCACATGGGCATTGGTGAGGATATAGCCGTCAGCTGTCATAATGATGCCGGTACCCACAGAGGCACCGTCGCTCTCTTCCGCCACCACTGTCACCACCGAGGGATTCACGCGGCGATAGATCTCCTGCGCAGAGAGCTCCGGTCCGCGCTTCTGGGTGATCTGCAGCTTCACACTGGGATCCCCCTGTACCACATGGATGGAAGTCTCCACCTCGCCCACATGCACGATACTGCTGGGGTTTTCCCCGTCATCGGGCGTTTTATCGCGGCCGGATTCGCCCCCGGACAGCAGACCGGCCACAAGCACAACGATCAGCAGAGCGCCCAGACAGCCCAGGAAAATCCACAGGCCGCGGCGTCTTTTTTTCGGTGCCGGACGGGGCGGGTGCGGAGGATGCGGCTCCCACGCATTTTTCGGCAGGGGTCGTTCCTGCACGAAATAGCTGACTACCTCCGGCCCCTCCTTCTCAGTAGGGGTATACCAGGAAACTACCTCCTGCGGCATCTCTGCCGCAGGCTGCGTGTTCTGTTCTTTTTCCCCACCCTGTTCCGGGGCAAACATATCTCTCTTTTCTTCAAACATAGTTATCCTCTTATACGGTTGGGTTAGTGTAGTGCGCCATCTGCATGGTAAAGCTGAAGGTCGTAACGCCGTTTTCACTGGTCACGGTGATACTCTCCTTGTGCTGGGTCAGAATCGTCTTGACCACATAGAGTCCCAGACCGTAGCCATCCTTATCCACACTGCGGGACTTGTCCGTTTTATGGAACCGCTCAAAGAGGAGCGGGATCTCCTCCGGCGGAATGGTATGGCCCTCATTGCGAACCGTCACCACCGCCTTCTCTCCGTTCACGGAAAGGCCCAGATAGAGCGCCGACTTGGGAGAGGCGAACTTCGTGGCGTTCTCCAGAAGATTGTAGACCACCTGCGTAATCAGGTCGTTATCGCCCTCTACCATCACGGAGTCGTCGGGGATTTCCGCCTCCACATCCAGCCCACGCTTCAGGATCTGCTGCTCCATACTCAAAAGAGCCAGACGCATACTCTCGCACAGGTCAAACTCCTCGTGCTTCACCTCTTGGGACTGGATCTGAGAGATATCCAGCATCCGGCGCACCAAACGACTCAGCCGCCGGCTCTCATCGGAAATAATCTGTAAATACTGTTTTTCCTTGCTGGGAGGAATCGTTCCATCCAGAATACCGTCGGTATAGCCGGCGATGGTGGTCATGGGTGTTTTCAGCTCGTGGGATACGTTGGCGATGAAGTCGCGGCGCTGCCGCTCCGTCTCTGCCAGCGAATCAGCCATGGCATTAAAGGAGGTGGCCAACTCCTCAAATTCCTCACTCATCCCCTCCGCCGGGATGCGCACATCAAATTCTCCGGAACCGTAGGCACGGGTAGCCCGCACCATCTCCCGGATCGGCCGGATCTGCCGTGCCGAGAGGAAGGATGTTGCCATAAAGGAGATCACAAGAATAATCATGGAGGTCATAAAGAAAAGGCCGATAAAGGAGCGCCACATCTCTGTCAGCTCCGAGGCGTCCATCACAGCCAGCACAATGCCCACCAGATGTCCGCCGTTATCTGTTACCGGCACACCCACCACGAACTGGCGGCTGGCGTAGACGCCCACTGTGCTGCGGCCCTCATACCCGCCCTCTGTTGCTACGGCGGTGACGATCTTCTCCGGCAGGGTTACCACATGACCGACCAGCCTCTCATCCGAAGTGAGGATCACATGTCCCTGCTCATTGCAGATGAGAAAATCCACATCCGACATCTGGGCGGCCACACCGGCCAAACTCCGCAGATCCTCCTTCTGCCCTGCGCTCTGGGCTTCATTGCGCAGATAATCCCGGGAGAGGTGGCCTACCAGATTGGCACGCTCCCGCATTTCGCTGCGGTTTTCATTGACGGTATAGTTGTAGCTGACCGCATAGAAAGCCACGCCCAGCAGTGCCATCGTCAGCAGCACCAGTCCCGCCGTCAGCATGAACTGCTGCCAGTAGAGACTCTGCTGTTTCTTTTTTTTCTTATTTTTCGCCATCTTATTTCACTTCAAACTTGTAGCCAACGCCCCAAACGGTCTTCAGCTCCCACTGGTCGGAGACACCCTCCACCTTTTCACGCAGACGCTTGATATGGACATCCACCGTCCGGGAGTCGCCGAAGTAATCAAAGCCCCACACCTCATCGAGCAGTTGGTTACGGGTATACACACGGTTGGGCGTGGAAGCCAAATGGTAGAGAAGCTCCAGCTCCTTGGGCGGCGTATCCACCTTCTTGCCATCCACCAGCAGCTCATAGCTGTCCAGATTGATGACCAGCTTATCAAAGGTCAGCTTTTTCTTCGTGTCATCGGGGATCTCACTGCGGCGCAGCACCGCATTGATCCGCGCCATCAGTTCCTTCATCTCAAAGGGCTTGACCAGATAGTCGTCTGCGCCCATCTCCAGACCGGTGATACGGTCGTTGACCTCGCTCTTGGCCGTCAGCATGATGATCGGGGTCTGCGACTTTTCACGGATGCGTGCGCACACCGCCCAGCCGTCCATGACAGGCAGCATAATGTCCAACAGTACCAGATCCGGCCGGCGATCCTCAAATTCCTCCACGGCCTTGCCGCCATCATAGGCAATGCGGACCTCAAAGCCCTCTTTTTCCAGATACATACGGATCAAATCCGAAATGTTGCGGTCATCCTCCACAACCAGAATATTGCGTGCCATAAGCTGCCTCCCACTGTCATTTTCGTATTTTCTTACATATTCCGTATTATAGTCTCTTAACTGCTGCTTTCCCTGAACATTTTGTAAATTTCAGAGCACTTTAACTGTGTAATTATACCACATATCAAGATGCTTGTACAGTATGCGGACGGTAGCTGTCCAGCCGGACGCCGGTATAGTACCACTGCAGAATCTCCTGCCACGTCTTGCCCTGCCGCGCCATCTCATTGGCTCCGTACTGGCTCATACCCACGCCGTGGCCGTAGCCGGTAACGCGGAAGGTCACTTTCTCGTTGCCCGTCTCCACTGTAAAGCTGGCAGAGCGCAGGCCGAAGATGCTGCGCACCTCCGTTCCCTCCACGTTGACGCCGCCAATGGTGATCGTCTCCACGCGTCCCGAATCGTTGTGTACCGGTGCACCGATCCATGACGCTGCATCCTCCGGAAATACAGCCTCCGGGTGGGCGGCAAGGAAGGTCGCCTTAAATTCTGCCAATGGGATCTCCTTCACGCTGTAGTAGTTGGGCACATTGCTCTCCCCCTCCGGGCTTGCCACACTGGTGAGATAGGGAAGGTTGGAAAACCAGACATCCCCGGAGTTCGCTGTCACACCATCGGAGGAGGAGTGGAACGCCGCCAGAATGGGCTGATCCTCATAAAGCATCACCTGCCCGTCTGTGGCCTTCACCGCCTCTTGGATGCGGGCCTCATACTCCTCTGCCTTGTCGCCCCAGCGCTCCGCTGCCTTGTCCGCCGGAGTATAGGCATTGCAGCAGGCAGGCGACATACACACATCGGCGTCCGGGTGGTTCTCTTTTCCGCCTGTCTCTATTTTATAATAGATGTAGGTGCGCTCTGCCACCGCCTGCGCCTTCAGCGCTTCCAGTTCAAAGGTGGCCGGCATCTCTCCGCGCACCACACCGGGCAGATACTCCGCCACGGTCATCTCCTGTGTTTTTTCCCCGTCCCAAACCCGCAGCACCACATTGGCATCGGCTGACAGCGCTTCTCCCTCCACTGACTCATCCGCCGGCTCCTCCGCGGGCGGCACAGCCGGTCCCTCTACTTTCGCCGTCAGCCACGGCAGACCGAATAACAAAAGCAGCACCGCAAGACTTGCAGAAATACAAGCGCGCATATGATCGTCTCCTTTCGGCTTATCTTATGCACGCCTTGTCCCAAAAAGTCCCCTAAAAAGCTGAAAAGCAGAGAGCCAATGGCTCTCTGCTTTTCAAGGGTAGGAAGATTAATGAAAAAAGTTTGTTTCTTGCAAGTATTATATTAGCAAGCTGTTGTTACAAAAGTTCGGGGGTAAATATTACAAAAGTATTAAATAAACTCGAAGATAGTGTAACATACCCTCCCGATTCTTTTACTCGCCTTTCTTCTTCCGTAAATCCCGGAAAAAATCCGTCAGCACGGCACGGCACTCGCTCTCCAAAATACCGCCCACCAGCGCCGGATGGTGGGGGAAATCCTCCATAAAGAGGTTGATGACGCCGCCGCAGGCACCCATCTCCCGGTCCCGTGCGCCGTAGTAGACCCGGGGAATCCGGGCATTGATGATGGCTCCGGCACACATGGGGCACGGCTCCAGCGTCACATAGAGGGTACACTCATCCAGCCGCCAAGAGCCCAGCGCACGGTTGGCCTCGGCCATCGCCTCCATCTCCGCATGGGAGAATACGGCGTTTTTCTCCTCCCGGCGGTTTCGACCCCGACCGATCACCTCGCCGTGATGTACGATCACGCAGCCCACCGGCACTTCGCCGTGGGCCGCCGCCTCCGCCGCCAGCGCCAGCGCTTGGCGCATATACACTTCATGCTCCACGAAAACACCTCCTATTGGGAAATTTTCTTCTCCTGTAAGATTAAACTCTGGCATATTTGTCCAAACTAATCGTAAACATATGGTATTAGGAGGGACACACCATGGGTAAACATCCGTTGGATCCCGATGCTGCACGGCATGCAGAGCTGCGCCGCGAGCTGGGCGAAACCACGCAGGCACTCCACAGCGCCTACGAAAAATTCAACTATGTCAGCGAGCCGGAAATGGTCGATGCCTGCATCTATGAGATCAACGCGCTCAAATCCCGCTACAGCTATCTTTTGCGCTGCATCAAGGGGAACACAGCGCCGCAGCCGTCGCCCGCCCCGGCAGAAGCGCCCTGCGCAGCGGCAGCCGCTATGAAAGGAGGCGAGCTATGTCAACTGTAGAAAAAGTTGCTCTGGGTCTGGTCATCGCCTTTTTGGCGATGGCCGCTCTGCGCCTGTTGTCCGGGCCCTTGAAAACGACCCTGCGGGTGGTAGGCAACACGGTCTTAGGCTTTTGCGCCCTGTGGCTTCTCAACCTCACCACCGGCTTTACCGGCCTCCATTTAGGGCTCAACCTTTTCAACGCCCTCACTGTGGGCATTCTGGGGCTGCCCGGTTTCGGACTGCTGGTTCTTTTGCAATGGGTTCTTACATAGCTTTACACGCCGCCTAAGATCTCCCGGCAGTACCGCTCCGGGTCAAAAGGATCCAAGGCGGCGTCCTTGCGCAGATACAAGGGGTGGTGGGGATGGCCCTTCTTGGAGATCGGCCCGGCGGTGAACCACGAGGCGTGGAACTCCCGGCTCAGTCGAATCTGATCCATGAGGCAATCCCGCAGATAGGGGCGTTTTTCAATGATGGCACCCCACGCCGCCCACACGCAGGGCTCCGGGTTCAGCGAGAGAAGGTAGCGCAGTGCCGCCAGATTCTCCTGATGGAGCTGGGGGTTGCACGCTTTTTCCATCGCGTTGGGGTCGGTGGCACGCTGAGCGTACACATTGAACATCAAAAAGCTGTCAAATCCGTTGCCGAGGGCAATCCGCTCCACGGATTTGAGGGTATTATCCAGTGCATTGGGCGCTGCGGTGGAGGGATTGATCCCCATGCAGATGAGGGGCTTTTTCCCCCGCGTTCCTAAAATATATCGGTATTCCCCATAAGCATGGGGAACGTAGAGCCAGCGCTCCACATCGTAGTCTGTCTGGGGCGCCAGCGCCTCCTGCAGCGCCTTCGAAAAGGGGACAAGCTGCAGCGCAGCCGTATCGCCGTCGGGTATATGAGCCATGGTATCTTACCTCACAATCACAAGTTTCGCGGTGCGCTCTCAGCGCTCCTCTTTATTCACATCCCATCCGTAGAGGGGGTAGCGCTGGATCGCGCCGAAAATTTTCTTCTTCAGGTTGGGATAGCGCTCCTCCAGCTCCACCAGCAGCTCCTTGATCTCCTGTCGACGGCTGGCACCATCTGCCGGGCAGGTGTTGGAAGTCACCGGCAGCTGCAGCCGTTTGGCAGCCCGGCGCAGCTCCTCCTCTTGGCAGTAGAGGAGGGGGCGGATCTGGGTCACCTGCGTCCGGTCGAGGTAAGTCACGGGCTGGAAACAGCCGATACGGCCTTCAAAGAGAAGGTTCATCAGCATCGTCTCCACCGCGTCATCGTAGTGGTGGCCCAAAGCGATCTTGTGAATCCCCCGCTCCACCAGCGCCGTGTTGAGGCTGCCCCGCCGCATTTTAGCGCACAGCGCACAGGGATTTTTCTCCTTCCGCTCTTCAAAGACGATTTGATAGACCGGCACCTGGATGCGGGTATAGGGCACCTCCAAAGAGGCGCAGTAATCCGCCACGGCAGAAAAATCCATCCCCGGCATCCCCATCTCCAGCGTGATAGCCTCCAGCTGGAAAGGCACCGGGTAGAAGCGCCGCAGCTGTGCCAGTGCCGCCAGACACATCAGACTATCCTTACCGCCGGACACGCCCACGGCAATGGTCTCCCCCGCTTCGATCATATGATAATCCTCCACACACCGTCGTGTGAGGCCTAAAATGTGCTGCATTGTCAATCCTCCGCGTTCAAATTTCATATTTGCGTTTTAAGAAAACAAGAGATATCAAGAGAATAGAAGAGAAAACAGTAGATGTTTATATTCTAAATGAAATTGCTGTTGACATTCTCCCGTACCTATGGTATAAATATGCTTGCGCTGTTGCGCAGGCTCTGTGTCGATTTTAGCAAGAGCCGCAGAAAAAGTAAAGCAATACATTATATAAACTGGAGGAATACACCATGTCCACTTATATGGAAAAGAAGGGCGCCGTCGTCCGCAAGTGGTACGTCGTTGATGCCGCCGGCAAGCCCCTGGGCAAGACCGCTGTCATCGTCGCCGACCTGCTGCGCGGCAAGGGCAAAGTTACCTATACCCCCCACGCCGACTGCGGTGACAACGTCATCGTCATCAACGCTGCCAAGGCAGTGCTGACCGGCAACAAGATGGAGGACAAGTACTATCGCACTCACTCCGGCTGGGTTGGCGGTCTGAAGGAGACCAAGTACCGCATCCTGATGCAGGAGAAGCCCGAGCTGGCTATGCGCGT
>RCNI01001926.1_pt1 | contig 10677 bp, 10 predicted proteins | sample 2041151 | NCBI WGS metagenome assembly RCNI01 (sample SAMN09708214, study PRJNA481090) | feces metagenome | isolation source: feces | place: Antarctica: Albino Rookery
GTTCCGGACGGCACTTTGTTCATTGATGGACACGATGTAAACCACATTCCTATCCGGCAGGTGCGGGACAGCTGCGCTTATGTGCCGCAGGATAACTTCCTGTTCTCCGATACCATTGAGAATAACATCGGCTTCGGCGTAGATCAGCTGGATCGGGTTTCCGTGATCAAGGCGGCCTGCCTTGCAGACGTGGACAGCAATATTCAGGAATTTAAGGATGGCTATGATACGGTACTGGGCGAGCGGGGTGTTACCGTCTCCGGTGGTCAGAAACAGCGTATCTCCATTGCCCGGGCACTGATGCGGGACGCTGCCATTCTGATTCTGGATGATTCCGTTTCTGCGGTGGATACCAAGACGGAAAGAAACATTCTGCAAAATCTTCGTGAGACCCGGGCAGGGAAGACCACGATCCTGATTGCACACCGGATTTCTACCATCGAGCAGATGGATAAGATCCTGTTTATCGATGAGGGACGGGTGGCTGCTTTCGGAACGCACAACGAATTGTATGAAACCAGTCGGGAATACCGGAAGATGGTAGATCTGCAGCGACTGGAAGAAGAAGGAGGCGAGGATAATGACTGAGTATCTTCCGCTTTTGATCGTAGGTGCAGTCATTGGTGCCTTCTCCATTCTGTTCCTTGCGGCAGATTTTGCCGTTAGCCGCCGGAGAGAAGCGCTGGGACTGGACAGAAATATGTCAGACAGGGAATTGATCCGCCGTCTGATGGTATATGGAAAGCCCTACTGGAAGGAATTTTTGCTGGTAGCAGTGATTACGCTGCTGTCCATTGTCTATGACTTGGCGTCCCCATTGCTGATTGGTCGCATTCAGGGCGTTTTGAAGGGAACATTTACCCTGGATTATCTGTTCACTCTGGTTGCGGTGTATGCGGGTATCCTGATTGTCAGTCTGGTCTGTACTTATTTCCAGGCGATGATCCTGCAAAAGACCGGACAGAAGATTCTGTCTCAGCTGCGGATGGACATTTTTACCCATATTGAATACCTGTCCCACGAGCAGCTGAATCAGATTCCTGTGGGCAAGCTGGTGACCCGGGTCTGCAACGATACCAATGCGATTTCCTATATGTTTACCAACATTCTGGTGAACATGCTGAAAAACTGTGCGGTGATTGTGGGCGTCCTGGGAGCCATGTTGGTTCTCAATTATGCACTGACACTGATGGTCATGTGCTTCGTTCCCTTCGTGGTGCTGTTTACCATTGTTTTCCGTAAGTTCTCCCGTATGGCAAATCTGCGGGTGAAGGACGGCACAGCGGAGGTCAATGCCTATTTGTCGGAAAATCTGTCCGGTATGAAGATCACCCAGATCTTCAATCGGGAAGATCAGAAAATGCAGGGCTTTTTGGAGCGCAGCCGGAAGCTGCAGCGAGCCAAGCGGGATCAGCAGTTTGTGTTTTCCATATTCCGCCCCATGGTGTATATGCTCTATATCAGCTCTGTGCTGTGCCTGCTGTACTTCGGCGGCAAGGGCTACATCGAAGATCGGCTGTTTATGGGACAGCGGATCACCAGTGAGATCGTAGTTTCCTTCTATATGTTTATTTCCAAGTTCTTTAACCCCATCCAGTCTCTGGCAGAGCAGTTCAATGCCCTCCAGTCCGCTTTCGCCTCAGCGGAGCGGATCTTCTCCCTGATGGATAAGAAAGCGGAGCTCCAGGATGAACCGGATGCTATTGAGCTGAAGGAAATCAAGGGCGAGATCGAGTTTAAGGATGTGTGGTTTGCCTACAAACCCGGTGAATGGGTATTAAAGGGCGTTTCCTTCCATGTGGAACCGAAACAGACGGTGGCGTTTGTTGGTTCCACCGGCTCCGGAAAGACCACGATTCTGTCCCTGATCTGCCGGAATTACGACATTCAGAAGGGGCAGATCCTGATTGACGGTGTGGATATTCGGAAAATCAAGATGGCATCTCTGCGCCGTCATTTCGGTCAGATGCTTCAGGATGTGTTCCTGTTCTCCGGCACCATCCGCAGCAATATTCTGCTGCGGGAGGAGGGCATCAGCGATGAAGAGGTAATGGATGCCTGCCGGTATGTGAATGCCGACACCTTCATTAACCGTCTGGAACATGGTCTGGACGAGCAGGTGCGGGAGCGGGGCAACAACTTCTCTGCCGGACAGCGGCAGCTGCTGAGCTTTGCCAGAACCATCGTCCACAAGCCGTCGGTGATGATTCTGGATGAGGCAACCGCCAACATCGACACAGAAACCGAAATTCTTATTCAGGATTCGCTGGAAAAGATGAAGAACATCGGTACCATGCTGATTGTGGCACATCGTCTGTCCACCGTGCAGCATGCGGATAATATCATCCTCCTGTCCAAGGGACAGATTATGGAGCAGGGTAACCATCAGGAACTGCTGCAGAAAAAGGGTCGGTATTATCAGCTGTATACCTTGCAGTATCATAAACAGCAGCTGCGCAGCAGCTGATTTCCTGTCCGCCGACGATTGTCGGCGGACAATGCTTGTTCGTCGGTTTGACGGAAAGTTCTTGCATATTTAGACTTATGTCTGTATAATAAGCATAGATTCTAGAGCGGAGGATTTTAATGGCAAAGCTTTATTTCAAGTACGGCGCAATGGGCTCCAGTAAAACGGCTCAGGCACTGATTACTAAGTACAATTATGAAGAGAATGGACTGAAAGTCTGGCTGCTGAAGCCCAGTGCAGATGTGCGGGACGGCGTAAATGTTCTTCGCAGCCGGATCGGTCTGGAGGCTGAGGTGGACATTGTGCTGCCGCAGGCTGATATTTATGAGACGTTTTGCAAAACCAAGCAAGATGCCTGCCATGTGATCATTGTGGATGAATGCCAGTTCCTAAGCCCGGAGCAGATTGATCAGCTGCGGGCTATTGTTAACGACTTTAATGTTCCGGTGATTTGCTTCGGTCTGCGTACCGATTTCCGGACCCATCTGTTCCCCGGCAGCCTGCGGCTGATGGAAGTAGCAGATACCATTCAGGAAATTAAAACCATTTGTGACTGTGGTGCTAAGGCAACGGTCAATGCCCGAATTGACGGCGCCGGTCATATTGTGACGAAAGGCGCACAGGTGTTCCTTGGCGGCAATGATGCCTACATCGCCATGTGTCATAAATGCTATATCCGGGGCATTCGGGAGCACCGGGTCATCAAGCTCCATGGATCGGACAAATGATAAAAAGTGAGGATACTGTTATGAATATTTCAGAAATTTTGGAAAAATGCGACCACACTCTGCTGGCACAGACTGCCACCTGGAAGGATATTCAGGGAATCTGTGATGACGGCATCAAGTACCATACTGCATCTGTCTGCATTCCTGCTTCTTTCGTTAAGCAGGCAAAGGAATATGTAGGCGATCGCCTGTCCATCTGCACCGTCATCGGTTTCCCCAACGGCTACGATACCACCGCAAGCAAGTGTTTCATGGCATCCGATGCCGTGGACAACGGAGCAGACGAAGTGGATATGGTCATTAACCTTGGCTGGGTGAAGGAAGGCCGGTATGACGCTGTTCGGGACGAGATCGCAGCCATCAAGAAAAGCTGCAAGGGCAAGCTCCTCAAGGTCATCATTGAGACCTGCCTGCTGACGGACGAAGAGAAGATTGAAATGTGCAAGGTCGTCTCCGAATCCGGTGCAGACTATATTAAGACTTCTACCGGATTCTCCAAGGCCGGTGCTACCTTCCACGATGTGGAGCTGTTTGCAAAGCATGTGGCGCCCCATGTGAAGATCAAGGCTGCCGGTGGCATCTCCAGTCTTGCGGATGCAGAAAAGTTCATTGAGCTGGGCGCATCCCGTCTGGGTACTTCCCGGGTGGTAAAGCTTGCCAAGGCTATGGAAGCCGGGAAAGAAGCCAAGAACGACGGCAGCTATTAAGTAAACAACCTGTAAGGAGGACATCAATATTATGCTAGCTACACCTACTCCCCATATCGCCGCAAAGCCCGGCGATTTCGCAAAAACCGTACTGATGCCCGGAGATCCTCTGCGTTCCAAGTTTATTGCAGAAAATTTCCTTGAAAACCCGGTGCTTGTCAACAATGTCCGTGGTGTTCATGGCTACACCGGCACCTACAAGGGTGTGAAGGTTTCCGTCATGGCTTCCGGCATGGGTATGCCGGCAATCGGCATCTATTCCCACGAGCTGTTTAACGGCTACGGCGTGGAAAATATTATCCGCGTGGGCTCTGCCGGCGCAATTCAGGAGGACATCAACCTCTATGATCTGGTGCTGGCACAGGGTGCCTGCACAGACTCCAATTTTGCAGCCCAGTTCCACCTGCCCGGTACCTTTGCTCCCATCGCTTCCTATGAGCTGCTGTCTGCCGCTGTAGAGGCTGCCAAGGCAAACGGCGCTGTATATCATGTGGGCAACGTGAACTCTTCCGATGTGTTCTACGGCGACCACGAAGGTGTGCCTGAGGGACTGGACAGCGTATACGGTCTTAAGAAGATGGGCGTTATGGCTCTGGAAATGGAAGCTGCTGCCCTCTATATGAACGCTGCCCGCTATGGAAAGCGTGCTCTGTGCATCTGCACCATTTCCGACCATGTTCTGAAGGGAGACGTTACCACTTCCGAGGAGCGCCAGAAGTCCTTTACCACCATGATGAAGGTGGCTCTGGATGTCGCTGTCGCTATGGACAATAAGTAAGTCTTTCTCTGCTATTTCCCGGGAGATTCCCGAAAATCGAGGTTATAATTATGAAACGAGTATTCCTGTTTGTTCTGGATTCCTGCGGCATCGGTCAGATGCCGGATGCAGAATCCTTTGGAGATGTGGGTGTTAATACCCTGAAGTCCTGCGCCACCTCTCCTGAACTGAATATTGCCAATATGGTGGCTGCCGGACTTGGCAACGCAGACGGTGTGGATTACCTTCCCAAGACGGATGCTCCCACCGGTGCTGTGTGCCGCCTGCAGGAAAAGTCCATGGGTAAGGACACCACCATTGGCCACTGGGAGATTGCAGGTGTTGTATCTCCTGATCCGCTGCCTACCTATCCCAACGGCTTCCCCGAGGAAGTGCTGGAACCTTTCCGCAAGGCAACCGGCCGCGGCGTGCTTGCCAACGCCCCCTGGTCCGGTACGGAAGTCATTCAGAAGTACGGCGATGAGCATGTGCGCACCGGCGACCTGATTGTCTACACCTCTGCAGATTCCGTGTTCCAGATTGCCGCACACGAGGATGTGGTGCCGCTGGAAAAGCTCTATGAGTACTGCCACATTGCCAGAAATATTCTGCAGGGTAAGCATGGCGTGGGTCGTGTCATTGCCCGCCCCTTTGTGGGTACCAGCGGAAATTATACCCGTACCTCCAACCGGCACGACTATTCTCTGGAGCCTCCCAAGGAGACCCTGCTGGATGCCGTGAAGGCTGCCGGTCTTGACAGCATTGCTGTCGGCAAGATCTTCGACATTTTTGCCGGACGGGGTACCACTGAGCATGTCTATAACAAGAGCAACGAAGATGGCATGGCTCATGCCATGGACTATGCCCAGAAGGACTTCCACGGTCTGTGCTTCGTAAATCTGGTGGACTTTGATATGCTCTATGGTCATCGCCGGGATATTCCCGGTTACGCAAAGGCACTGACGGTGTTCGATCAGTGGCTTCCCGGCTTTATGGAGAAGCTGGGGGATGAGGACCTGGTGATGATCACCGCTGATCATGGCTGCGATCCTGCTTATCTGGCAACCACCGACCATACCCGGGAGTATGTACCCCTGCTGATCCTGGGCAAGGGCGTGAAGCCTGTGAATCTGGGCACCAGAGGCAGCTTCTCTGATATTGCTGCTACCATTGCAGAGCTGCTGGATGTGAAGCTGGACACCCCCGGTGAGAGCTTCGCAAAGGAAATCCTGAAGTAAAAACCAAACTTTAGACCGGGGAGACGGAATGCTCCCCGGTCATATTATCCAAGGAGGGACAAACTGTGACACCGGAAAAACTGATTGAGCTGGCAAAGGAAGCAATGGGACATGCCTATGCGCCTTACTCCGGCTTCTTTGTGGGCGCAGCACTGCTGTGCAAGGATGGGACGGTGTATCAGGGCTGCAACATTGAAAATGCATCCTACGGTCCTACTGTATGCGCAGAGCGCACTGCGTTTTTTAAAGCTGTGTATGATGGTCACCGGGACTTCACTGCCATTGCCGTATGCGGTGGCAAGGAAGGAAAGATCAGCGGTTTCTTCCCGCCCTGCGGTGTGTGCCGGCAGGTGATGCGGGAGTTCTGTCAGGATGATTTTATCATCTACATGGTGGGTCCCGACAATCAGTATGAAACCCATACGCTCAAAGAGGTTTTACCCTTTAGCTTCTCTGCAAAAGAGCATATGCAGTAAATTGCTGCCTCTCCGGTAACTTGCCGGAGAGGCAGGTTTTTGCGTCTTCGTGAATATTCCCAAAATGTGGGACTGACACAAATGTAAAATTGGCAGGGAATATGCAGGGAGATGCTTGCATTTCTCGGGAGATAAAGGTATAATCTATAAGAATTTTGACGATAATGAGAAAGGAGAATCGGAACCCCTGCGTGGCCGGTTCTCTTTTTTCATGCCCGTCGACAGGTAGAGAAAGGATGTTATCTCATGGAAAACAATCTTCAAAAGGATGAGGCAATCTATGATGCCAGACCTCTGGGACGTTCCAAGATGTTCGTTCTGGGTCTGCAGCATATGTTTGCCATGTTCGGCGCAACGGTTCTCGTCCCTGCGCTGACCGGACTCAATGTATCCACCACTCTTGCATTTGCCGGTATCGGTACCCTGATCTTCCATCTGGTCACCGGTGGCAAAGTTCCTGCGTTTCTGGGCTCCTCCTTTGCATTTTTGGGCGCCTACGGTCTGGTTACAGCAACCGGACGGGACATTCCGCTGACTTACTCCGGCTTCGGTGTTGCCATGGCAGGTCTTGTGTATCTGCTTCTGGCTCTGCTCTTTAAGTTCTTTGGCGCTAAGAAAGTCATGCGCTTCTTCCCGCCCATTGTTACCGGCCCTGTGATTATCTGCATCGGTCTTACACTGGCAGGCACGGCAGTTAATAACTGCACCACCAACTGGTGGGTGGCACTGGTTGCCATTCTGGTAGTGGTTGCATGCAACATCTGGGGTAAGGGAATGGTAAAGATCATCCCCATTCTGCTGGGTGTGGTGGCATCCTACCTGTTTGCGATGATTATCGATCCTGCTGCCCGTGCCAATGTGGTTCAGAAAGTCTCTGAAGCAGAGTGGTTCGGCTTGCCTGTGATCTGGGAAAACACGGTTTTCTCCATCTTTAATGAAAATCTGGATGTGGGCATGCTGGTGACGGCGGTGATTACCATTGCTCCCATTTCTCTTGCTACCATTATGGAGCATGTGGGCGATATGTGCGCAATTTCCTCCACTGTGGGCAAGAACTTTGTGGAAGAGCCCGGTCTGCACCGTACTCTGGTGGGTGACGGCCTTGCAACCACTCTGGCAGCCATGTTCGGCGGCCCTGCAAACACTACCTACGGTGAAAACACCGGTGTTCTGGCACTGAGCAAGGTCTACGATCCTAAGGTAGTGCGGCTGGCAGCAGTATTTGCCATTGTGCTGTCCTTCTGCCCCAAGTTCGCTGCACTGATCGTTGCCATGCCTTTCGCCACCATGGGCGGCGTAAGTCTGGTGCTTTACGGTATGATCTCTGCCGTGGGTGTTCGGAATGTGGTAGAAAATCAGGTGGACTTCACCAAGAGCCGGAATGTTCTGATTGCAGCCATGATTATGGGTCTGGCCATTGGCGTTTCCTATAACGGTGCCATTGTCATTCCCATGGGTGCTGTTCATATCAGCCTGTCCGGTCTGGCAGTTGCTGCTCTGGTGGGCATTGTGATGAATGCAGTCCTGCCCGGCAAGGATTACGAGTTTGGTGCCAACCAGCAGGGTGACACCTCCGTAAACTTCGGTACACGGGCAAAGTAAACAGAAATAAACAGAAAAACAGCCGGGAAGATCATTCTTCCCGGCTGAACTTATTCGTTTTCGGAATCGCTTAGCTCCTGCCGCAGTGCCTCACAGTATTTATCTAAGTAGAATTTATAGGCAACGGTCACAATGGTGTTTCGGAGCATGAATTTCTGATCGGAATCTTCGGTACCAACCACTTCAATGGTATCTTTGAGACCAAAGGTGTAGAAAAGAAGGTTTTCAAGCTCAGAACAGAAGTAGTTATAGGCAACTTCCGTGGAGTATGTCTGCTCTTGCAGCTTCAGCATCATGTGAATATCATCGATGGACAGAACAATCTTGGCAACAGCAATGAAGATCAGGTGAGCAATCTGATCCCGGTCATACTGTTTCTTTACCGGGTTGGCAACCAGACCTTTTTTTACATAGTTGCTGATCATGGAGCCGGTCAGGGGAAAGGACCCCAGACAGTTTAAATACTCGGAGATATATTTTGCAGTCTGCTCCAGATACAGCCCCACGTTGGGAATCTCATGGTAGCGGGGCAGATGAAAATCGGCGATAGACTGAGAAAGCTGCTGTTTGGAAATCGGATTCATATGGTTCACCTCTTGGAGCATTGTACTATAGAACGAGAAAAGTGTCAAGAAAACCTGTGACAGGTTCTTGAAAACCGTATAAGGAAAGTATAATCCGGGCAGCATCAGGGGTGCTGCCCGGAAGTCATTTGTTTCAGCAGTCCTGACGGAAGACGAAGCCGTGCTCGTCTGCCTGATCGATAATGACCAGAGACTCCACCCGATAGCCTTCTGCCCGGAGATTATCGCCGCCGTGTTGAAAGCCTTTCTCAACGGCAGCACCGATGCCCACCAGTTCCGCACCGGCTTGCTCCACAATGCTGATGAGTCCCCGGATGTCGATACAGTTTGCCAGAAAATCGTCCAGAATCAGCACTTTATCGTCGGGGTGAATCCATTCCTTGGCGCACAGGAGAGTGGAACCGTTTTGGCAGCTATAGGCATAGGTGGCACTTTGAAACAGTCCGCCTTCGATATTGTCAGATTTTGCTTTCTTGGCAAAGACCATGGGAATGCCGGTTTTATAAGCGCAGATGGCGGCAAGGGGAATGCCGCTGGCTTCTGCGGTGAGAATCTTGGTTACACGGGACATATCAAATCTCCGTGCAAATTCATCGGACAGCTCGCCCAGAAAAGCGGCGTCAATGCAGTGATTCAAAAAACCGTCTACCTTTACAATGCCGCCGGGAAGGATTTTTCCTTCTTTGCGAATACGATCCTGCAATGCTTTCATGGCTTTGCCTCCTCAAAGTATAATTACCCAATATTATCCCCCTTATGTTACCGAAAAGCAATAGGTATCTCTGTACAAAAGGGAGGAGGTGGGATTGTGAGGAATGACAAAATTACAGGGGCAGGGGAATCTTGGAATGAATTTCCAGTACCTCGCCGGAAATGGGGTGTGTAAATCGGATGGTGTATGCCTGCAGCACCTGCGTGTGGAGATCGTGCTCCAGAGAAAATGCCTGGGATTCCGGGGAAAAATACTGGGGATCTCCCAGAATGGGACAGCCAAGATACTGGCAGTGAAGCCGCAGCTGGTGGGTCCTGCCGGTGACGGGCGTGAGATGCAGCAGACTGTAGCCGGGAAAGCGGTCTGTAACGGTGTACTGAGTCACTGAAGGTTTGCCATCAGGACGGATTTCCCGCAGAAGACTGGGAAGCGGTTTCCGGGCAATGGGGGCTTCAACGGTGCCCTGCGCCTCTGGCGGACATCCAAAGACCAACGCCCGGTAGGACTTTTGCACCTTGCCTTCCTTGCGGAGCTGATCCAGAGCTGCGTGCATATAGGAATTCTTTGCCAGCAGTACCACGCCGAAAGTGTCTCTGTCCAGACGGGTCAGGGGGTGGAATGCGGACTTCTGTCCGGTTGCCTCGTAGTAGCCCTTCACAAAATTGGCGAGAGTACCGGTGTTGCGGTTCCGGGACGGGTGGATCAGGATTCCGGCGGGTTTATCCACTGCCAGAATGTGCGCATCCTCATAGAGAATGGAAAGGTGGCCCTCTTCTCCCGGATAGTCCGGCTCCGGCTCATCGAGGAGTACAGTAATTCGGTCACCGGGGCAAACCGGATAGTCGGTGTGCTGTGGGATGCCGTTGACAAACAGCAGATTCTGCCACTTGAGCCGGTTCATGAGACCGCTGGACATATGCAGTTCTCCTTTTAAAAAGGAGGAAAGCCGCCCAGAGCGGGCAGCGATGTGTGTAAGTTCCATAGTGATCCTCTTATCCGGATAAAAAGACAAGCCCCGCCGTTCGGCAGGGCTTGCAATATGCGCTTCTTAGTTCAGAGCAGCCTTAGCCTTCTCAACAATAGCGGAGAAAGCGGCAGCGTCCTGGATAGCCATCTCGGACAGGCTCTTGCGGTTCAGCTCGATGCCAGCCTTCTTAACACCGTTCATGAAGGTGGAGTAGTTCAGACCGTAGGGAGCGACAGCTGCGCTGATACGGGTGATCCACAGGCGGCGGAAATCACGCTTCTTAGCCTTACGGCCGACGAATGCGTAGTTACCGGACTTCATAACGGCCTGCTTAGCCATCTTAAAGTGGGTGGACTTGGAACCCCAATAGCCCTTAGCCAGCTTCAGGGTGCTGTTTCTTCTCTTGCGCGTCATCATTGCGCCTTTAACTCTTGCCATT
>RCNI01001896.1_pt1 | contig 10676 bp, 8 predicted proteins | sample 2041151 | NCBI WGS metagenome assembly RCNI01 (sample SAMN09708214, study PRJNA481090) | feces metagenome | isolation source: feces | place: Antarctica: Albino Rookery
CCTGAGAGCTGAGATCATCTTCAGGAGATATAAAATGAAAAATTTAAAGAATTCTACCGGCGAACAGGAGAACGTACAGGTTCTTGTTGCCACAATGGGGCAGACTGATTTTTCAAAGCTTTCGGAAATGAATATTCAGACGGATGTTATTTTTGCCAATCAGTCTGATTCTACTGGATATGAAGAGCTGATCTGTAATGGCAGTTCTGCCAGTATGTTTACCACTGCCACACATGGAGTCGGAAAAAACCGTAATTTTGCATTGCTTTACGCTACCGGAGATTACCTTCTCTTCTCAGATGATGATCTGCGCTATGTGGATGGGTATGGGGATGTTGTAAGAAAGGCGTTTCATGACATTCCCGATGCGGATGGAATAATTTTCAATGTAGAGGGTCCTGTAAAAAGCGGTGAATCCCCCAGAATGAACCAGGAGATTTCAAGAGTCCATTGGTATAACTGCCTGAATTACGGTGCGGTCAGACTTGCTGTGAAAAGAACATCCATTGTCCGGGAGAACATTACATTTTCTACCAGCTTCGGCGGAGGTACCATTTACTCCAACGGAGAAGATTCTCTTTTTATCTGGGAGATGCTTCAGAAGGGCCTGAAGCTATATACCTATCCTGCAACCACGGCTTACCTGAATGAAGACAGTGAATCAACCTGGTTTAAGGGATATGGGCCAAAGTATTATTACGACAGAGGGGCACTTTTTCAGGCACTCAGTCCCAGATGGGCGCTGTTGCTGGGCCTTCAGGATCTGCTGAGACACAAGAACTATAAAAGTGCAGGGCTCAGCTTTCAGGATGCATTCAAACAGATCCAAAGGGGAATTCAAGGCTATAAAGAGTTGAAGCCTTTCGATGCGCACACTGAGAATTTATAAAACGTTTGTATTCAATTGGGATAATTGAATGTCTTCTATAAGGTGTTTTCCTTCGACAGAAGGCAGATTGCAGCGTATCCTGAGCGAAGTAATTCTATTTTAAGGAGCTGTATATGGAAAGTTCACCGCGTGTTCTGGTTTTATCCAATAGTTGTTTCTGCAGTACAGATTCCAACGGCCGCACACTGGCCAAATTATTTCAGCATCTTCCGGCAGATCATCTGGCACAGTTCTTTACATATGGAATTCCAGATTTTCAGGTTTGCAAAAACTATTATCAGGTTTCGGATCGTGATGCGCTTTCTTCCTTTCTGAAACACAGACCATATGGAGGTGCTGTTTCAGCTCCGTCAGAAATTGCGGAGTCTGATACAGCATCCAACAAAGCCCCCAAGCCTGGCATTCAAAAGAATCCTGTCACAGTGCTTGCCAGAGAATTTGCCTGGAAATTTGGATTTTGGAAAGCGGAGTCCCTTTATCAATGGGTCAGCGATTTTAACCCCAGTTGTGTTTTTGTGTGTGCTTCAGATAATATTTTTCTCCTTGATTTGGCTGGAGAGCTCGGAAAGAAACAGGGAATTCCGGTTGTTCTTTATTCAACAGAGGATTATTATTTTAAAAAATATAATTACCTCACAAGGAAGAAGTCGGCTGCTTATTGTATTTTTCACAGGATGCTTCAAAAAGCTTATCACAGAGTCGAACCTTTTGTTTCTCTGGGCATATTCAATTCAGAGTTTCTGAAACAGGATTATGCGAGAGCTTTTTCTTTTCCCTGCCGTGTCGTTTATCCTAAAAGTGATGTTTCCTTTGTAAAAAACAGTCAGGTACCGGAGAATCCTCAGGATTTAGTGGTTTCCTATTTGGGAAATCTTGTCCTTAACCGTCATAAGGCACTGATGGAAATCGCAGATACTATGGCTGAAATTGTACCAGGACTCAGATTGAATGTATATGGAAAAATACCGGATAATATCAAAGATGAGTTTCTGGGAAATGCAAACATTCATTATTGTGGCTTTGTGCCTTATGATGAAGTAGTCAGAGTCATGCACAGCAGTTCTCTGCTGCTGCACGCAGAATATAATGACCCCTTTTACAATGAGGATTTAAAGCACGCTTTCTCTACCAAGATAGCCGACAGCATAAGCTGCGGCACGCCGTTTTTCCTGTATGCTCCTGGTATGCTGACGGAGACACAGTTCATACAGAAACATAAATGTGGATTTTGTGCCACTTCAAAAGATGAATTGAAAGAGACACTGAGAACAGCTCTTTTTAACTGTCATGCAAGAGAGTTGGTTTTATCTGCAGCGCAAAGTACCGCAGAAGCCCTTTTCAGAGATAATAAGACAACGGAGAATCAGTAATGGAAAGTTCCTTTCATGTTGAACAGCCTGGTAAGGTATATTTTATTTCGGCTGTTTGTCCCCCCACAGGAGAAGCTTCTTCAACCGATATTATGACCAACAATATCCTTGCTGGCATTAAAAAGAATCACATCCATACCATTTTACTGGCTGTATGCAAACCTAAGGACGACCAAGCTGCTATTACAGAGTATTATTCGTCTCTTGTTGATGAAGTGATTCTTGTAAAAAGTATGTTTCCTGAAGAGAAACCCGGAAGAGCAGCCTATCTGTATCAGTGCTTCTGGAAGGGCTGTCATCTGAAAGCTTATTCTGATGTACTGGGTCAGCTGAATCTCAATCTAATGAGCGGAGATCTTGTTCTTGCCAATAAGGTATATTCTGATGAGATTATGTATGGAGCGGCACTAAAAAAAGCTTTTCCTAAGGCGCTGTATTATCAGTATTGGAGTGACCCTATGACGCTCTCCGGAATTCTTCCGGAGGCGCTGAAACATACTCCCAGAAGATGGCCTTTCTGGTTTATTGAACGGAAATATCTGAAATTTGCAAATCACATCATTTACGGTACAAAAGTTCTGATGCAGTTTCAGCGAAGGCTTTATCCTAAGCTGGCGTCGAAAATGAAATATGTAGATGTCAGTTATACAGAGAATAATGAGACTGTATCTGGGTCTTATTCGACCATTCCCAATTCCATCGTTTACTCTGGAAACTATTTTTCAAATATCCGGAACATCCGTCCGCTGCTTGAAGCAGTGGGGGCATTGCCAGAGTGTCATCTTGATGTATACGGATCAGGTGACGTTCTACAGCCGGAAGCCCATAATATCTGTATGCACGGTCGCATTTCCCCTGATGAATTGTGTGAAATAGAAAAGAAGTATGCAGTGAACGTGTGTATTCTGAACCATGGCTGCATTCAAATCCCAGGAAAAGTATTTTACCACTCAAACCAGCCAGCTCCATGCCTGGTGATTGTTGACGGTCCCTATGCAGATTTGATTATAGAATACCTAAACGATATGGGGTGCTACACTATTTGTCGTAACGAAAAAAAAGACATTGTTTCTGCGCTCCGTCAGGTTTTGACAGCAAAGTCTGTTGATCGGTCTGCAGAGTTTCTTGAGAGATATTCCTCAAAACGTATTTCAATGGATCTGATAAATGGCGGTCTTGATTAACCAGATGCCATAAGCACTCTTCTTACGGAATGTCTGGACGTTTAATTTTGAAGGAGGACCCGTTTGAGTAATTTCACTTTAAAAGAAAAAGGCAGTGGGCAGAATTGCGTTTATAACACCCCAATATGGAATGAACGGATCTCTAATCTGATTGTTTTTCACATTGCACTCATGTTCTGTAAAAATGTGATTGTTTCAAACAGTCAGACACTTCTTTCTATAAATGGAAAATTGAATCTTGCAGTGATCGTGATATATGCGGTATTGTATCTCAGAGAATTTATTCGCTCGGATGTTATACTTCATATTAACTTAAGGGCATACATTGTAGTGTTTCTGACAGCAATATATATTGTAATAACTGCAATATTGGACCCGAAGCTGTTTTCCTATCATGAGTTCCCGTATAACTATGTTTCTATCCAGCTGCGTATGTACATAGCCTATGCACTGCCATTGTTCCTTTTCATCTCGGCATTGCATGATACCGACTATCTTTTAACGACATTGTTCAGGTGCACCCCTATTTTGTTTTCAGCTGCAACTGTAGGACTGCTTGTGTTTTTTGTAGACCGAGGCGAGATGGTCTACAATATGTCCTATGGCTATAATGTCCTTTTTCTGATTGTCCTTTACATTTTTAAATATAAAGAGACAGGAAAAACAAAGGTGCTTATTGCCATGTTTTTAAGCATTGGATACGTTCTGGCTGCCGGCTCCAGAGGGCCGCTGATGTGTATTGCAGTTGCTCTGGGCTATGCAGTTCTGACAGCAAAGCCAAGTCGGAGCAAAGCATTTTGGATTCAGTTAGGCGTTGTCGCTGCTGCGCTGATTTTGCCAAGAGCAAGATTCTTGTTATTATGGCTGTATGCAACTTTGAAGAGCTTTGGAATTAACAGCAGAACCATTTATATGCTGGCTCAGGGAAATATTTCGTATGACTCCGGTAGAAACGAATATCACACAGTCCTAATGCAGAAGTTAAATGAACATCCGTTTACCGGCCTTGGTGCATTTGCCGGAGAGCGTACAGTCGGACTGTCTCACGGATTTTATCTGGATGTTATAGCCAACTTCGGTTATATATTAGGAATAATCCTTCTTATTGTTCTTTTTTATAATGTAATCAAAATCTGCATTCAAAAGAAGGGAACATCCCAGGCTGTCCTTCTTTCTATTTTCTCAATTATCCAATTTTCTAAGGGAATTTTTGATGGTACAATTTTCGGAGATAAAGAAATCTGGATTATTCTGGCGCTTATTCTGGTAAAATTCGAAAACAAAAAATCATTTTGCCGGAATAAGTAGCATTTCGCATTGTTAGCTGTGACCTAAACAATGACAAGTTCGTGGCCAAGAGCCATGTGAATCCCCAAGCAGACAAGAGCTGCACCAGCCACAACACCAACCGACTGGATAAAACAAGAAATGAAGATGGCGACAAGGAGTTTATGGGACGTATAACCACAGCGGACAGCGGAAGCCGGGTTTTGTCTTTTCATTTGCTGAACGATATACTTCAGGGGACGGATAGCCTGAAAGACCTATTATAGAAGCACTGACTCAGAGGCTTTCGGGGTATCTGTATTGGAACTTGAAAATTATGGCTCAGAATGGTATTATTACTTAGTTATAGATCTCCTCGCATATTTTCGAAAAAGCGAGCGGATAAATAGAGTGATTCAGGTTGCATTACCATATCAAGCATTATGTTCTGGCCGGCATTCAGTGACATTGATGTCTGGTATTATTTGGCAGGAGATATTCTAATGAAAATAATGAGCATTAATTCGGTTAATTATGGAAGCACAGGGAATATCATGTTGCAAATAAACAGGCAGGCAGGACAATGCGGTATGGAGACTAAGGCTGCATATATGAAATGCAGAACCAACCTTAAAAAGAAAGCGGACAATGATCTTCTGATCGGCACCATTCTGGAAAACAATCTGCATCTGCAGCTCGGACGATTAACTGGGTATAATGGGTGCTTTTCCCAACTGGGGACCTGGCTGTTTCTGCGAAAAGTTTCTAAGTTTAAGCCGGATCTGATTCACCTGCATAATCTTCACAACTGTTATATAAATCTTCCCATGCTGTTTTCCTATATCAAGCGGAATCATATTCCTGTAGTATGGACACTGCATGATTGCTGGGCATTTACCGGCCAATGTCCGCATTTTACAATGGCAGCCTGTTCCAGATGGAAAACTGGCTGCGGCAATTGCAGCCAGTATAAAATGTATCCTGCTGCCCGTGTAGACCGGACAAAGCGTATGTGGGAACTTAAAAGAAATTGGTTTACAGGTGTCGAAAACCTGACGATCGTAACACCATCCCAATGGCTGGCAGATCTGGTAAAAGAGTCATTTTTAAAAGAATATCCTGTCAAGGTTATCAATAATGGTATTGATTTAAGTGTATTTAAACCGACAAAGAGTAATTTCAGAGAAATGTATCATCTTGAAAACAAAAAAGTGATACTGGGAGTTGCCTTTGGCTGGGGCGAAAAAAAAGGCCTTGATGCGTTTATAGATCTTTGCGATCGCCTTCCAGAGGATTATAGGGGCGTTTTGGTCGGTACGGATGACAATATTGACAGAGTGATTCCTGAGAAGATTTTGTCCATTCATAGGACGAGCAATCCGCAGGAGCTGGCAGAAATATACACAGCAGCGGATGTATTCTTTAATCCAACCAGAGAAGAAAATTATCCTACAGTAAATATGGAGGCATTGGCCTGCGGCACACCAGTCGTTACATTCCGTACAGGGGGCAGTGCGGAAATCATTGATGAGCACTGCGGAATTTCAGTTCCCTGTGATGACTTGGATGCTGCTGAAAGAGCAGTAAGGAGCATTTGCGAGAAGAACACGATCTCAAGAGATGCGTGCCTTTCAAGAGCTGGCAGCTTTGACGCCTCTGTTCATTTCAAAGAATATGTGGAGTTATATTCTGCATTTGAAAATATGGCCTGAAAGTATTTAATGATGATTATTTATCCACAGGAGGATATATCGTTGATTGATGGAATTAAAAAAGTTATTCTTGAGAATAAGTACCTGTTAAAATTGAAAAATCTCATTTATGATCCCATCCGTGACAGGAAAAAATACCGGGCCATTCAGCATACCATCTTCAAGTGTGATCCTGCCAGACCTACGATTTACTATTTGGGAATTCCCATGCACGCCAATCTGGGCGATCTTGCACAGGGGGTATGCATCAGGAAATGGATTGAAAAGCATTTCGCAGACTGGAATGTGGTGGAGATTGAGACAAATTCCCTGGTCAATACTACATATTCTGCCTTACCTCTTCTGAAAAAATCCTACAGAAATCAGGACTTTATCATTTTTCAGAGCGGCTATACAACGACTGATCTGGGCGGATATGCAGATGAAATGCATCGAGCTGTTATGGAGACTTTACCGGAGGCCAGATGTTTGATGATGCCTCAGACCATCTTCTTTGAAAGAGAAGAAAATAAGCAGCGTACAGCTCAGGCATACAATGCCATGAATCATATGCTTTATCTGGCCAGAGATGAAGTTTCCTATCACATGGCGCTGGATATGTTCCCGGATATTCCGGTTCGGCTGTATCCGGACATTGTAACGACCCTGATCGGCTCTATGCATTTTGACAATGAGCGCAGCGGTATTATGATGTGCTTCCGGGATGATACAGAAAAGTTTTATTCTGACCAGGAGCTGTCTGTTTTAGCTGATCGATGCAGAAAAATTGCGCACGTGGAAATGACAGACACGACAAAGAAAGCAGACTGCGCAGAGATTGTTGCTCATGCAAAAGAATACATCGAGAAAGAGGTAGAGAAATATTCCCATTATAAGGTGATGATAACAGATCGTTACCATGGCACCATTCTTTCTCTTGTAGCCGGTACTCCCGTTATTATCATAAAAACAACAGACCACAAAGTAACAACAGGAGCCAATTGGTTCCGGGGTGTTTACGATGACTATGTGTTTCTTGCAGATAATCTGGAGGAAGCTTATCAGTTGGCAGACCAGCTCTGTCATAAGGATTTGTCATATGATCTGAAACCTTATTTTGAAAGGGAATACTATGATAAGCTGCCCGCACTTCTGGATCTGGTGAAATAGGAGAGATTATGGATATTTGTGACTTTACCCATTGTACAGGTTGCGGAATGTGCAGTAATGTTTGCCCCAAAAATGCGATTACCATGAAAAAGAAGGAGAACGGTTTCATCTATCCTGAAATAAACGAATCATTATGCGTACAATGTCATTTATGTGAGGAAAGATGTCCGGCAAATTGCTCTCTTGAAAGTAATCCTACGGAGCCGCAAGCCTTTGCAGCCTGGAGCCGTGACAGGGAAATCCGCAGACAATCTACCTCCGGCGGCGTTTTTTCCACGTTGGCAAAGTATGTTCTTAATCAAGGGGGAGCAGTTGTTGGTGTCCGATGGACAGAGAATTTTAATGCAGCCCACGTTATGATAGAAGATATTTCGGAGCTTTCTATGTTCAGAGGCTCTAAATATGTCCAGAGCGACACGGGCGACATCTACAAGCAGGTCTTAAAGCAGCTGAATACAGGACGTCTGGTCCTTTTTTCCGGCACACCTTGTCAAAACCATGCACTGAAGCAGTTTTTAAAGAGAGAATATGACAATCTGCTTCTTGTGGATGTTGTTTGCCACGGTGTTCCCTCCCAGGAAATGTTTTTAAAGCATCAGCAGGAGGTCAATCAATTCGGTGTCCCGATTCAGAACATCCGTCTGCGTTATAAAAATCCCTATTGGGATTATTGTAATGTGCGGATTGATTTCCAGAATGGGCAATCCTATCAGAAAACCACCATGGATGATGCCTATTTTAACCTGTTTAATATAGGTTATTCTCTGAGACAGTCATGCCACAGCTGTAAATATACCTCTACGGATCGATGCAGTGACATTACACTGGCGGACTTTTGGGGATATCATCTGAAGTCTTTTAAGATGAGAGATTATCAGAAGGGAACAAGTCTGATCCTGGTTAATTCTCCCAAAGGCAAACTGGCTTTGGAAAAGATTTCGACGGAATTGGTGATAGAACGAGCATCCCTGGATGAGGCTGTGGGCGGCAATAAAAGTCTGAAAGAGCCATTCCAGTTAGCACCTGAAAAGGAGGCGGCTTTTTGGGAGGATTACCGAAGTGGTATGACTGTAAGTGAACTGGATCACAAATACACACAGGGTACATTCCATCTTCCTAACCTGCTCTTTTTAAGAAGACTGAAGAACCGCTGGAGATGGGTGAAAAAACATGGCTAATTCCAGAAGTAAAAACGCTTTTTTAAATGTTTATATCGGATATTTCTCGCAGATTATTACCTTAATACTCACCTTTGTAAGCCGGAAGATATTCCTGCATTATCTGTCTATTGACTACCTTGGTATCAATGGACTTTATAGTAACATTCTTTCGATACTTTCTCTGGCAGAGCTGGGACTGGACACCGCTTTTCTTTTTTCTCTGTATAAGCCTGTAGCCGAAAACAACTATCCGCTTATTAATTCGCTGATATATTTCTTTAAAAAGATTTATTATTGTGTAGCAGCGGCAATTTTCATATTGGGCGTGTGCCTGATTCCCTTCCTGCATTTGATCATTAACAGCGATCTTAATAACAGAGAATTGATCCTGTATTATCTGCTTTTCCTGATAAACACGGTTGTCAGCTATTTGGCAGCTCATAAGATGGCAATTCTATCGGCCTATCAGGAGCAGAGAATTCAGAAGTTAGTTTCACTTTGCAGTAACTTTTTATTGCAGTTCCTGCATATGTTCATACTGGTTATATTTAAAAATTATTACCTGTATCTGTTGGCCAATATTGTAACTACTCTGTTTAATAACTGGATTCTGTCGGTTGTATGTGACAAACATCACAGGGAAATCAAAGGCGACCGGGAATATGTTAAATTTGATAAAAAGCCGATTGTTCAGCGAATTAAAGCAACCTTTTTATATAAGCTTGGCGCAGTCGCTATTAACAATACAGACAATGTTTTAATATCTACTATTGTAAGCACTGCTGCGGTTGGCTTGTATGCAAATTACCTGTCAATTACGCAAGCTGTCCAGGGCTTGATTTCGATAATCAATGTTTCTCTGATCAGCGGTATTGGTAATCTCCATGCCTGCGGAGAAAAAAAACGCCAGTATGAAGTTTTTAATATACTTCTCTTCTTTTACCATTATATCGCTGCCTTAGGCTTTATTGGCTTTGGCCTCATTATGAATGATGTTATCAAGATATGGCTCGGAAAAGATTATCTTATGAGTAATTGGACAGTCTTTACGATTGCATTGAATTTTTATCTCATAAATGCAGTGTCTCCTATTTGGATGTTCCGTGAGGCAGGAGGGCTGTTTGAGCAGGTAAAGTATCTGATGTTTGTTAGAGCTGCCTTAAATATTGTTTTTTCCATTCTTCTTGGTTATTGGTTTGGAACGACAGGTATTTTAATGGCAACAGCTGTCAGTCTGCTCCTAACCAATTTCTGGTATGAGCCCAGAGTGTTATTCCGTAAATTATTTGATTCTGATTCCCAGACGTACTGGGTTAATCAGCTTCGTTATTTCCTTTTAACGGCTTTATCTGGGAGCATTGTTTATTTCTTAATCAGAAATCTTGGGGATACGATACTTGATGTTGTTTTAAAAATTGTAATTACAATCCTTATTGTGACAGTTAGCTTTGTTGCAGCTCAGTGGAAATCGAGTGAAGTACATGAAATAATGGGGTTTGGTAAAAGAATTCTGAAAAGGGGCACTACAACAGATCTGTAAAGCATATATTAAATCCTCTTTTCTCAAATATGCCTCAAATATATGATAAAGGGAGTCTTATTATGTCCGCATTTTCTGGAGCAACTTTAATGATTACCGGTGGTACCGGTTCTTTCGGTAATACCGTTCTCAAGCACTTTCTGACCACCGATATCGGTCAGATCCGCATTTTCTCCCGTGACGAGAAAAAGCAGGATGATATGCGTCACGATCTGCAGGCCCGGTATCCTGAGTATGCAGGAAAGGTCAAGTTCTACATCGGCGATGTCCGGAATCCCCAGTCTATTGCCGATGCCATGCCCGGCGTTGACTATATTTTCCATGCAGCCGCTCTCAAGCAGGTTCCTTCCTGTGAGTTCTTCCCCATGGAGGCTGTCCGTACCAATATTATAGGTACGGATAATAT
>RCNI01001897.1_pt1 | contig 10668 bp, 11 predicted proteins | sample 2041151 | NCBI WGS metagenome assembly RCNI01 (sample SAMN09708214, study PRJNA481090) | feces metagenome | isolation source: feces | place: Antarctica: Albino Rookery
TGTCCTGTGGGACAGCGGCGCTTTTAAAATATTTTAATAAAAAGTGTGCATCATCGTGCGGATAGCCTCTTGATAGGAAAGCTGCAGATGGTCGGCCAGCAGCGTACAGGATTTTTCCAGATCTTGATCGAGAATGGCGTCCAAAATAGCAATATGCTCCAAGTTACTGGCGCGATAGCGGGCGGGCTGCCAAGTGGTAACTTGAATGAGATTGAGGTAGTTCACAAGGCTGCGTAGCAGATCAGAGACATACTGGTTATGCAGTGTATCCACCAGCTCCAAGTGAAACCGATTGTCCAGATCAATCAGAGCCATGGCGGTTTCACCCGTATTGCCGGCGCTGTCATTATTGTGCTGCATTAGCAGTGCGCGCATATCCATAGTCCACTGCAAATCTACCAGGGAGAAGCACTGCCGCAGTACAATAGGTTCCAAAAGTCTGCGGATCTCAAAGATATCGTGTACGTCTTTAGGAGTGGGCAGTGTGATTTCAATGCCCTTTCTGGGGTGAACCGTCAGCAGATGATCCTGTGCCAAAATTAAAACTGCCTCACGGATAGGGGTACGACCAATCCCCAGCAGCTCTTGCAGCTGCGATTCATTGATGATCTGTCCGGGCAGCAGATCTTTGTGGAGAATCATACTTTTGATTTGACTATAAGCAATCTGGGAAAGACTTTCGCGACCTTTAACGGGAAGTTTTGGCATGGTAGTCCTCCTGTGAGTTTGTATTAGCTGATATATCTTGTGTACGAAAATTAACGAGAAATAATATATCACCGATGGTGTTAGTATAGCCCTGGTAGTGCGGAAAGTCAATAATGATAGTGCGATTTTAGCGAATTCGTAAAATTATAGCGGGAAGCTAAAAAAGCAGGTTGACACACAGTTCGGAAGATGGTATCATTCAAGTAATATATCACAAATATATCATACCATCCCGGAGACAAATTGTGCAAAAAGTAACAATGTTTTCTGCGGCAGCAGTGGGAAGTCCCACTGTGGAGGACGGAGGCCACACAACGAGTAGACGTGGTGTCTCTGTAGTTGCGGAGGGATCCGGATTTGGCAAACGGGAGGCAAAAGGTTATGAGTATGATCAGTGTCAAGGGACTTCGCAAGAGCTTTGGGAAAAATGAGGTTCTCAAGGGAATCGACATTGAGATCCAGCCCGGCGAAGTGGTGGCTATTGTAGGGCCTTCCGGCTGTGGAAAATCTACGTTTTTGCGCTGCCTCAACCTGCTGGAAAAGCCTACAGGCGGCGAGATCATCTATCATGATGTGGATTTGGTGAAGGCGAATGCTAAAGAGGCCGGCAAAGTGCTCTTGGGCATGGGCATGGTGTTCCAGCAGTTCAACCTCTTTCCCCACAAAACGGTGATCGACAACATTACGATGGCACCTACACAGGTGCAGAAGGTAGACAAGGCTGCGGCGGAAGCTAAGGCGATGGAACTTTTGAAGATTGTAGGGTTGGAGGACAAGCGTGACGCTTATCCCAACCAGCTCTCCGGTGGTCAGCAGCAGCGAATTGCCATTGCTCGTGCGCTGGCCCTGCAGCCCGAGGTGGTTTTGTTTGATGAGCCGACCTCCGCACTGGATCCTGAAATGGTGGGCGAGGTGCTGGACGTTATGAAGAAGCTGGCTGCTGAGGGTATGACCATGTTGGTAGTTACCCACGAGATGGGCTTTGCCCGTGAGGCGGCAGACCGTGTGATCTTTATTGACGGCGGCGTCATCGTGGAGGACAGTGTGCCGGAGGAGTTTTTCTCAAACCCCAAGAATAAGCGCCTGCAGGAATTCCTAAGTAAGATGCTTTAATAAAAGTTTATAAGATCGAGTGCAACAAGATAGTAAAAAGAAATCGGACAAATAGGAGGAAGAAATTATGTCTCTCATTCAGGTGGCTCGCTACAGCGATGTAAAGTATGATTTTAAAGATGGCTTTGCCAGTGTTCCTGTTCTGGTGGACGCCTTTGATCAGGCTCATTTCGCACACTGTGCTCTGCAGCCCGGTCATTCCATTACCCCGGATATCTATTCTGCTACTGAACATAATCAGTTGTTCATTTTCACTAAGGGCAAGGGCTATATTACGACCCCTCGCCGTGCATGGAATGTGACGGAGCCCGGTGTTTTTGTTCCTGAGTTTGACAAGGAGAACTTCACCATCACCTGCTCCACCGACAGCAAGGAACCTCTGGAGTTCCTGCACATCATCACCGAGCTGAATGATTACGACAAGACCTGCTTGGTGGAGTCCCGCATGACCCTGCCTCGCTTCCGTACCATCAGTCAGGGATGGACTTATGAGGAGGACTTTAAGGATAACTCTACCACTACCTCCATGATTTTGCTGGAGCACCGCAATCTGGGACGTCTGTCCATGGGCTGCGTCAAGGGTACCGGTCCTATCGAGATCGGCCAGCACATCCACAATGAGCTGGCACAGTGGTACTTCCCTCTGCCCGGTTCCGAGTTCATCTACACGGCCGGCGGTGAGAGCGTTGCCATGAGCGGCGGCGACCTGTCTTATACCCCCACCGGCTTCTGGCACGGCAGTAAGGTAGAGGCTGGTAAGCAGTGCGATTACATCTGGTTTGAGATGTGCATTGACGGTTATCCCGGAGAGATCAAGTAATTCATGGACCACAGGGATCGGATTCTTGGCTCCAACACGCAGTACATTCGCTATCCGCTGGAGTTTTTCCTTGCGGAGATGGAACGTATGGGAATCCATCGGCTGGATTTTACGCCGAGAGTGCCCCACTTCTTTTGCAGTGGAAATGAGTGTACCCCGGTAGATGGTTTACTTGCGGCATTGGACAGGTATCGCTTACAAGTAAGCGCCGTAACGCCGCCGCCATACCGATACTCGATTACGGCCCCAGAGGGTGAGCAGCGGCAGCACACGGAGCAGTACTACAGAACCTGCATTGATTTGACGGCCCGGCTGGGCTGCGGATGCATGGTGCTGGATAGCTCCGGCGCGTGCTGGGATCTCCCGGCACAGGAACTGATGGACAATGCTGAAAGAATGCTCCGAGGTCTCTGCGAGGAAGCGCAGGAGCGAAACGTGAAGATCTTGCTTGCTCCTGTTATGGGGGCGGATACGCCGCTGATTGCAGAGGCACCGATTCTCAATACAGCGCAGGATTTGCAGCAGATGTTGCAGCGTGTAGATCACAGGAATCTAGGAGTCTGTTTGGATACCAATGTGATGAGCACCTGTGGCGATACCGTTGCCGGCTGGTTTGCACGCCTGGGCGAAAAGACACAGCTGGTGCGGCTGTGCGACGGCAATTACCACGGGTGGCGTGCATGGGGAGAAGGTGTTCTCCCTATGGAAAAGTACCTTCGAGAGCTGGACAGCGTGGGCTATAGAGGGGATCTTTCCCTCTACTTAGGCGGTGAGCGTTATGTAGAGCGGCCTTCACAGGCGACTATGCAGACGCTTACGGCGCTTTTCGGGGAGGGATGAGCGTGGCAGGCATCAAGCGTAAGCAGCTGGTGAATATGAACCAGCACTACCGTCGCTTTTCTCTGGACTACTTTCTGGACTGCCAGCAGCGTCTGGGAATTGAACAGATAGAACTCTGGTGTGGAGCCTCCCATTTTTGGCTGGACCATGAGGGATGGGGTGACGTGCAGAGACTCAAGCAGCAACTGCAGACGCACAATGTCCGTGTAGTGTCACTGACCGCTCCCAGTATGGCGTATCAGTACCAGTTTGCGGCCCAAGAGCCGGAAAATCTGGAATATTCCTACCGCTATTTTTCCAATGGAATCCGGCTGGCAGCTGCGTTGGGTGCTGACCGTATGACCATCAATTCTGGATGGGGGTATCTCAATGAGAACCATGCGACCATGTGGAATCGCTGCCGTGACCATTTAGGTCGTCTGTGTCGGGTGGCAGAGCGGGAGGGTGTCTATTTGGTGATGGAATCCCTCCGTGATGACGAGAGCAATCTGGTCTATAATCTGGAGAGTGCCCGGCAGATGTTCAAAGAGATCGACCATCCTAATTTTAAGATGATGGTGGATAATATTGCCACAGGTGCAGCCGGAGAGTCCTTGGCGGATTGGTTCGACGTCTTCGGTGAAGATTTGATCCATATGCATTTTCTGGACGGCGATCCGTGGCTTCATAATGTGTGGGGGGATGGGAATACCTCCCTTATAGAGCAAATTTCAATCATGGAGAACCACTGCTTTACCGGATATCTGGTACAAGAGGTGGCTGATGAACATTACTTCAGTGATCCGTATGCAGCGGATAGAAGAAACTTCCGCATTTTGGAACAGTTTGTGGAAGACTGATTTGTATTTCTCAGTTGTAAAGCTGAAAATAAATAACAAAGAAAAGGTGGAAAACAAAATGAAGAAATTTCTTGCTCTGATTCTTGCCCTCGTAATGGCGCTGTCTTTGGTTGCCTGCGGCGGCACTGGAAACAAGGACAACGAGGAGAAGAAAGAGGACAACTCTTTGCAGCGCGTTCTGGATGCCGGCAAGCTGACTGTCGGTGCTGAGGGCAACTGGATTCCCTATGTCTACAATGAAGAGGGAACCGGCGAGGCTACCGGCTTTGAGGTGGAAATCGCCAAAGAGATTGCTAAGCGCCTGGGCGTAGAGGTTGACTTCCAGATTTCCGACAGCTGGGATCCTGTCATGGCTGGTCTGGATGCTGCCCGCTATGATATTGTTATCTGCGGCTGCAACCCCAACCCTGAGCGTCAGGAAAAGTATGCTCTTACCGCTTCCTATGCAGAGAACCCCTACTGCATGGTCACCGCTGCCGACAACACCGAGGTCACCAAGTTTGAGGACCTGGAGGGCAAGCTGGTTATCGACTCTCCCGCTTCTGCTGCAGGCAAGATCGCACAGAGCTATGGTGCTACCGTGGCTGATGGTGACCTGACTGCTGCTATAGATCAGATTTCTACCGGTCGTGCTGTTGCCACCATTAATAATGTGGCTGCTGTGGACGCTTATATGAAGAGCCGTCCCGAGGTTGCTGTGAAGATTGCTGCTGTGTACGAGCCTGCTGCAGGTGAGGAGTACATGGTGGAGTCCGCCGGCGTTCTGCGTAAGGACGATCAGGCACTGGCTGAAAAAATCAGCGAGATCATCGGCGAGATGATCAAGGATGGTACCTGCTACGATTTGACCGTTAAGTACTTCGGCACAACTGTTGCTGACAATGTCAGCCTGTACAAGTAAGCCGTAACTATTTCCGGGGTGCCGTCCTTGGACGGCGCCCCTTTTTTACCAAACAAGGAGGCAGGCTGCCATGGAAAACTTGCAATTGTTACTTGAATCGTTTTGGCCGATGTTCAAGGCAGGACTTATGATCTCTGTCCCGCTGATGTTGGTCTCTTTTGCGCTGGGTCTGGTGTTGGCTTTTGTTCTGGCGCTGATGCGTATGTCTAAAATCGCGCCCTTTAAGGCCATCGCATGGTTTGTGGTGTGGGTTATCCGCGGTACGCCTCTGCTGGTCCAGATTTTTGTCATTTACTTTGGCCTACCCAGTGTGGGTATTATATTAAAGCCAATCCCCTCTGCTATTCTGGCACTGGTCATTAGCCAGGGTGCCTATAACTCTGAGGTCATTCGTGCTGCGCTGAGTTCTATCCCGAAGGGACAGTTTGAAGCCTGCCATACGCTGGGCCTCAATAAATGGCAGACCATGATCAAAGTGATCATTCCGCAGGCGGCACTGGTCGCCGTTCCTTCTCTGGCCAACTCTTTTATCAGCCTTTTGAAGGATACCTCTTTGGTGGCATCTATCACCGTGCCGGAGATTTTGATGACCGCCAAGGGAATTATTGCTGTTAAGTTCGAGCCTTTGCTGCTGTACTGCGAGGCTGCGATTGTTTATCTGATTTTCAGCACCGTGCTCACGCAGCTGCAGGGTATGCTGGAAAAGCGTCTTGGAAAGCATCTGGTGGATTCCAGAACCTAACAAGAAGGAACGTCTTTACTGGCCATTTTCAGAAGAGAGCCTATTTGTCGTTAGACGGAAACTTTGATCTCTATGAGATTATATAGGCGTTACGCAATGCGGGCTTTGACGGATATATCCAGCCCAACCATGGGGGATGATCCGGAATGAGCAGAGACGCTGGGTATGGGCTCTATGACCGAGCGCTGGGCGCTGTCTGTCTGGATGGCTTGTGGCAGACTATTGAAAAAAAGAAAAAGAAATACACCGCATTCGTGCGCCCCCCGGTAAGCCGGACGGATTGGCGTGGAATGCGGTGTATTTTATTTAAAGCGCGGGGACAATGCGTGCAATATTAGAAGGATAGGTATTGCGCCGGTGATCTCCGTTGAAGATGCAGCCAAAACGATACCGTTGACAAAGGCTTTGGGTGACAGGGGCTGCCTGCGGCGGAAATCATATTCCGTATTGTCGCTGTGGAGGCGGCTATGCGCGCTACCATGGCACAGGCACCGGAGATGCTGGTGGGGCAGGTACTGTACTGATCGGGCAGCAGCAATGAGGACAGCCTTACAAAGTATCTCCACTTTTCAGAGGGATGCTCTTTTATTCTGATTTAGGAAAGTGGTTCTGACTTCTCGGAGGAAGCCTTGTCGGGGAGATGGAACTTCTGAATGATGCCAATCAACTGACCGGAGAGAATCACGGTGAGCAGGGAGTAAACCATGCGCCGAGCCGGGATATAGCTCAAAGACAGGGCCAGCACCACCAGATCGCTGATAAGATAGATCCACTGGATGGGCAGAGGTGTGATCTTGGCAAGACTCATGGCCAGCGCATCATCACCGCTGGGAGCTCCGCCAACGCGGACACACAGACCCGCGCCTACACCGACAAAGACAGCGCCCAGAATGGTGGCGGTCAGCGGCATATTGGCGATTTGCGGATATACCGGCGGGAACTGCTCAAAAATCCAGTAGGAGACGGAGAAGCCGGCAGTAGCCACGCCGGAGTAGACGATAAACTTTCGGCCCAGTGTCCGCCAGCCTAAAATATAGCACATAAGACTCATGACAAAGCTGGAAAGAGCGGGGGAGATACGAAACCAGTATTCCAGCAACAGTGTCATACCCAGCACGCCGCCCTCTGTAACTCCGGAAAGGGAGTGGATATTGTAGATGCCAAAAGAGAGAATGGCACTGCCCAACAGTGCGATCAGACACGAGCGGAGAGAAATACCATCCAGCAATTTTTGAAACAGCTGGCGAAGTTTTGTGATGCTGCGGGAGATCATTTTAATCGGAATCCTTTCTGTTGATGATACTATTATTGCACATTTAGTATAAACTCTGGTATAATACCAGAGTCAAGAGGGGGAGGGAGAAAATGCGGAAATATTTTCGAATTGGTGAAATATCCCGGCTATATCACATCGGTGTGGACTCTCTGCGCTACTATGAAGAACTGGGCTTGATCCATCCTGCCCGTGGGGAGAGCGGCTATCGGATGTACAGCATTGACGATATATGGCGCCTGAATGTGATTCGTGAGCTGCGGGAACTGGGGTTCCCTATGGATCGAATCCGTCAGTATCTGGACTGTCACACAGTAGGTACGACGATGGAACTTCTGCAAGAGGAGCAGACCATGCTGCAGCAGAAGTTGGAGCGCCTGTGGAAAACCCAGGCCAATGTGGCACATCGCATGGAAATCCTCCGACAGGCACAGGAGCGTCCTCTGGAGCAGATCGCCGTGGAACAATATGAGGCGCGACGCTTTTACTCCATCCACGAGGGATATTCCGAGGAGCACGAGATGGATGTGCTCATCAAACGTCTTGTAAACATGGATCAGGAGCACTTCTATGTGATCGGCAATAATCAGATCGGTACGCTGGTGTCTCGGAAGATAGCGGAGCAGACGGGAAAACTGCAGTACGAGGCGGTATTCCTTATGGACGAGGGCGGCACCGGCGTCTTGCCCGGCGGCACATATCTGACCGTCAGCTATCAGGGGCCTTATGCCCAGAGCGAAATTTGGGTGCAGAGGCTGCTGGACTATGCCAAAGACAACGGATGGACGCCTGTGGGCGATATTTTGGAAGTGCTGTGGGTGGATATCCACACCTCCGAACGGGTGGAAGAGCACATTACGGAGCTGCAGCTCCGAGTAGAACGGTAAAAAAGTGGGAGACCAACGCTGCTGCGCTGGTCTCCTTTTCTATTATAGTATAGATAGGAAAATTATTGAGCCATCATGGTGCGCTGGCGGGTATAGCGGCGGAAGATAATGACGAAAGCTACGATTTGCAGCAGGAAGGTAACGAGCCACGACAGGGGATAGGTGAAGTAGAGGGACTGGGGAGAGTGGAATGCGGGCAGACGGAAAATGGTGGCGATCCAAAGGATACGCAGGCCGCACACACCCAGAATACAGAGGATCATGGGCGTGATGGAAGAACCGATGCCGCGCAGCATTCCGGTGGCTACATCCATGAGGCCGCAGATGAAATAGGGCAGGCACACATAGGATAGACGAATCATGCCGTATTTAATGGCTTCCGTGGAATCCGTAATGTAGATGCGCAGCAGCCACGGGCCAAAGAACCAGGCGGCGAAGCCTGCGATCAGACCGGCCACAGAGACGCAGACAAGGCACAGGCAGGAGATTTTCTTGACACGCTCGTACTTGCCCGCAGCAACGTTTTGCGCGGTATAATTAACTGCCGTCTGGGCGAAGGAGTCCAAAATGGCATAAACAAAGCAGTCGATGTTGGCGGCTGCGGCATTGGCGGAAACAACCGTGCCGCCAAAAGAGTTGATCGATGCCTGGATCATCACATTGGAGATGGAGAAAAGAGCGCCCTGCAATCCGGCGGGAATGCCGATGCGCAGGATTTTCAGCAGCGGTGCCTTATAAATATGCATTTTGGACAGCGTCAGCTTACAATCATCGTCGCGCAGCATCAGTGCCCGAACCACCAGTACGGCGGACACGGCCTGAGAGATGACCGTGGCAAGTGCCACGCCCTCTACGCTCATATTAAATACAACGACAAACAGCAGGTTGAGCACCACATTGATACAGCCGGACAGTGTGAGGAAGAGCAGCGGCTTCTTGGTGTCGCCGGCTGCCCGGAGAATGGCGGCGCAGAAGTTATAAATCATGGTGAAGGTGATGCCGCCGAAGTAGATTTTCATGTAAAGGGCGGACAAGGGGAGCTGCTGGGCGGGCGTACCCATCATACGAAGCAGAGGCTCGGAGAACAAGACACCGATCACCGTGAGGAAAATACCGCTGATCACTGCGGCGGGCAGTACTGTGTGGATCGTCTCGTGCTGTGCCTGTGTGCGGCGGCTGCCGATGGCATGGGCCACCGATACGCCGGCACCGATGGAAAGTCCAATGAAGAGGTTGACGATCAGTGTGGTGATGGCGCCGGTAGCGCCCACGGCACCCACCGTCAGACTGCCGCGAAAACGACCCACGACCACCAGATCCGCTGCATTGAAAAGCAGCTGCAATACGCTGGTCAGGATAATCGGGATGGTATAGGAGAGAATCCCGGATAAGAGAGAGCCGCTGAGCATATTATTTGAACTTTTTTTCATGACAACCACCCACCACTGTCTAAAATTAAAAATGGACACAATAAAAAGCCAGCCCTGAGGCTGACCCAACATATTAAGTATAACTTTTCTAACATATAATGTCAACAAAATAGAGGAGTTACAACGCTGAATCTGCGTTTTATACAAGTTATTTCTAATTATTTATATAAGTTTGTGACTTGCGAACAGACCACCCCTGTGCTATATTGTAGTCAGAAAGGGTGATACCGATGTACAGGTAAAAAAACGAGGAGATCCGTCAGAAAAGAGGGAAGCAACGAAGAGCACAGAAGTCAGAACGTGAGCCTTTGCAAGTGCAGGGGTAGGCGGGAAAACAGCAGTGCTGTACAGCAGACGGATCAGGCTTCCGAACATTGACTTTCGGCTGGTGAAACTGTCCCGACATATAAGTATCTCGCTTACGAGAAAAATCAGGAAAACATGAGTGCATCCGAATAGATTTGGAGCCGGGAAGGACGATGTTCGAGACTGTAGAAAGTGAGGTTAACCATATAGTGGAACCCAACAATTTAAAGAACTGACCCTTGACTGATTTTAGGTGGCGATTTAGCTTCAGTCGAGGGTCAGTTCTATTTTTATGGGTAGCTGCCGAAAGGCAGCTTTATTGTTTTTTCAACTGTACACGGAAAAGAAAACGAGACGATGTTTTCCGCTTGTGCACAAAAGAGTTGCTAAAAGTACGCCATTGGGGGATAGATGGTCAATTTCACAAGAAAAAACTGTGGATTTTGACAGAATAAACGGTTTTTTATTGACAGTGAAATCGGAAATCTATATAATATTAAATTGTGTAAACCGATTTTTTCGGTAAAGATTTTTTAAGGAAGTTGAGAAAGGAGAAATCAATGGAAGAAAAGAAATTCCAGCCGTTCGTCCCTGCGGACAAAGTGGTTCCTGAATTCACAGTGTTCTCTGTGATCCTGGGCGCTATCTTGGCCGTGGTGTTCGGCGGTGCGAACGCCTATCTGGGCCTGCGCGTGGGTATGACCGTTTCGGCCTCCATCCCCGCAGCCGTTATTTCTATGGGCGTCATTCGTAAGATTCTCAAGCGTGACTCTATTCTGGAGAACAACATGGTGCAGACCATCGGTTCT
>RCNI01001898.1_pt1 | contig 10667 bp, 7 predicted proteins | sample 2041151 | NCBI WGS metagenome assembly RCNI01 (sample SAMN09708214, study PRJNA481090) | feces metagenome | isolation source: feces | place: Antarctica: Albino Rookery
TGCCATAAATATAACCTCTTTAATTTTTATACCATTATTATAACATTTACAAAAAAAGACTGCTGACCTTTTGTCAACAGTCTGAGACACTATATATAAGGTGTCTTTTTTATTTTATAAGGAAAATTATAAAAAAAAGACAATGGATGAAGAAATCATATCAAAAGTATAGTATAATAATGCGGAGGTGATTTTGTGTCGTTATTAGATAATTTAAACAAACAACAAAGAGAAGCATGTGAAGTCGTTGATCAGCATTTACGTATTATTGCAGGTGCTGGTAGTGGAAAAACTAGAGTGGTAACGACAAGAATCGCATATTTAATTGAAGAATTAAATGTACTTCCAAATAAAATTTTAGCAATTACGTTTACTAATAAAGCAGCAAGGGAAATGAAAGAGCGTGTAGAGAGTATGTTAGGAGATATTGCACAAGCTGTTCGAATTTCGACTATTCACTCTTTTTGTGTACGTTTATTAAGAGAAGATATTCTAGAATTAGGGTATCCACGTAATTTTACAATAGTAGATAGTGATGATCAAAAAAGTATTTTAAGAGATGCATACAAACAGATGAATATTGATGTTAAAAGCTATAGTTATGCATCTGTTTTAGGGTATATTAGTGCTAATAAAACAAATTTTGTAGATCCAATTATGGCTAAGGCAAATGCTGGAGTGTGGGCACAAGAACAAATTAAGGCGGATGTATATGCTTTTTATGAAAAACGATTAAAAGAAATGTATGCACTTGACTTTGATGATTTATTAATTTTTACTTATCATATTTTAAATGAATATTCAGAAGTACGAAATAAGTGGCAACGTAGATTTACTTATTTACATGTAGATGAATTCCAGGATGTAGATATGTTACAATATTCGATTATTCGCTTATTAACTGGAAAAGATAGCTTTTTATGTGTAGTTGGAGATCCAGATCAAACAATTTATACATGGCGTGGAGCTCAAGTGGATATCATTATGAATTTTCAGAAAGATTTTAAAAATAGCAAAACCGTAGTTTTGAATGAAAATTATCGTTCTACACAGACAATTTTGGATTGTGCGAATATGCTGATAAAAAATAACCGAAATCGTGTAGATAAAGATTTATTTACTAATCGTGGAAAGGGAGAATCGGTAGTTCATTTTACCGCAACAGATGATGCTAGTGAGCCATTATGGGTAGCAAGTCGAATTATGGAAATTCATCATCAAAATATTCCTTATCGAGAAATTGCTGTATTATATCGTTCCAATTATTTATCAAGAGGACTTGAAAAATCATTATTAAATTTACATATTCCTTATCGTATTTATGGAGGCGTTCGATTCTATGATCGAGCTGAAATAAAGGATTCTTTAAGTTATTTAAGGTTACTTGCGCCAAAACATGCGCGAGATGATAAAGAATTATATAAGAATTTATCAATCAAACGTATCATCAATATGCCAAAACGTGGAATTGGTGCAAAGACAATGGAATTAATCGAAGCACAAGCAGAGCATGATGAAACGAATATGTATGAAATTATTAAAAACTATGAAATTGGTAAAGGAAAAGCAAAAGCAAATATTCAGGCGTTTGTTGAATTAATTGAAAAATATCGTAGTTTGGTAGATACAATTTCAATTGATCAAATCTTAGAACAATTACTTGAAGAGAGTGGTTACATTGCAATGTTGCAAGAAGATAAGGAAATTGAACGTTTAGAAAATATTAAGGAATTAATTAGCGATATTGCAAAATATGTAGAAGATCATCCAGATGGTACGCTTGATGATTATTTACAAGAAATTGCATTATATACAGATAAAGAGGCAGAAGAAAAAGGGGATTATGTACAATTAATGACCATTCATGCTGCCAAAGGATTAGAGTTTAATTATGTATTTGTATATAGTTTGTCTGAAGGAATTTTCCCTAGTGAAAAAAGTGTTGCTGAGGGAGGAAATCAAGCATTAGAGGAAGAAAGACGTTTGGCTTATGTTGCTTTCACTCGTGCTAAGAAACAATTATTTTTATCAAATTCTTATGGATATAGCTATGTACTAGATAAAGTAAAAACTCCATCAAGATTTATTCTAGAATTACCACAAGAGTATATTCAAGAAGTAGGTGCAAAACCACAGAATCGTTTTGAAAGTCATTCGGGATTTAGTGGAAATGATTTCTTTGCACAACAGAATAAAAATTATGTAAGAACACAAACAATACATCAAGATGTTTTACAAAAACAAGAAGAAATTATAAAACCTAAGAAAAAAGGAAAAATACGTAAAGGGGACTTAGTTACCCATGTATCTTTTGGAGATGGAGTTGTTATTAAAGTAGAAGATTCACTTGCAACCATTGCATTTGATAAAAAATTCGGTATTCGAAAAATTGACATTCATCATCCATCAATTCAAAAAAAATAGGAGGTATACATATGGATATACAGCAACGAATTTTAGAATTAAGATCCTTACTGGATCGATATGCCTATGAATATTATGTTTTAGATCATCCGAGTGTACCAGATTCAGAATATGATCAAGCATATTTAGAATTAGTAAAATTAGAAGACGAATATCCAGAATATAGAGATCCTAACTCAATCACACAAAGAGTTGGAGGCGTTGTATTAGACGCTTTTGAAAAAGTAACGCATAAACAACAAATGCTATCTTTAAGTAATGCGTTTAGCTTAGAAGATTTAAAAGCATTTGATGAGCGTGTAAGAAATGCGGTAGGAAAAGTAAGTTATGTAGTAGAGTTAAAAATGGATGGTTTAGCAATATCTTTACATTATCGTAATGGACGATTTATACAAGCAGTTACTCGAGGTGATGGATTAGTTGGAGAAGATGTGACTAATAATGTGCGTACAATTGGCTCTATTCCAATGCATATTGATTATGAAGGAGATCTTGAAGTACGTGGCGAAGTTTTTATGCCAAAGAAAAGTTTTGAAGAATTGAATAAAAAACGCGTAGAAAATGGTGAAGAAGAATTCGCAAATCCAAGAAATGCAGCTGCTGGAAGCATCCGTCAATTAGATAGTAGCATTGCAGCACAACGAAAATTAGATGCCTATCTTTATTATTTTGAGGACGCTTATACACGTGGAGTAAAAACACATGAAGAAGCACTTCAAACAATGAGTAATTTACATTTAAAAGTAAATCCGAAACGAAAACTTTGTAATACTATTCAAGAGGTATGGGACTTTATTCAAGAAATGAGTGAAAAACGAAGTTCATTGCCTTATGAAATTGATGGTATGGTAATTAAAGTGAACGATTTATCTGCCTGGGAAACTTTAGGTACAACAGTAAAAGCACCAAGATATGCTATTGCATATAAATTCCCTGCAGAGGAAGTTGTTACGGAATTATTGGATATTGTAGTAACGGTAGGAAGAACAGGAAGAATCACACCAAATGCAGTATTAACACCGGTTCGTGTCGCTGGTACAACAGTTTCAGCAGCTCAACTTCATAATGAAGATATGATTAAAGAAAAAGATATAAGAATTCATGATGCTGTTGTAGTGCGTAAAGCTGGAGATATTATTCCAGAAGTCGTAAGACCGATTATAGAAAGAAGGGATGGAACACAAGCGGTTTTCCAATTTCCTAAAACTTGTCCAATTTGTGGAAGTACTTTAGTACGTTTCCAAGATGAAGCAGCACATTATTGTATTAATCAAGATTGTCCTGCACGTGTTGTGGAGAGTATTATTCATTTTGCATGTCGCGATGCTATGAATATCGATACATTAGGAGATAAAAAAGTAGAGTTATTTCATCAAAAAGGATTATTAAGTTCTATTGAAGATATTTACCGTTTAAAAGATCATAAAGACGATATTATTCAAATGGAAGGATTTAAAGATAAATCTTATCAAAAATTAATTGATGCAATTGAAAATAGTAAGCAGCATCCATTAGAAGATTTAATTTATGGATTAGGAATTCGTCAAGTAGGAAAAAAAGCTGCTAAAATACTTGCTAAACACTTCTTAACAATGGAAGCATTGATGAATGCATCATTAGAAGATTTAGTTGCTATTAAAGATATTGGAGAAATTACTGCACAAAGTATTATGGCTTTCTTTAAAGAACCTAAAAATATACTTTTAATTGATCAATTAAAAGCATTTGGTTTATGTATGGAGACTGAAAAAGAAGAAATACAAGAAAGTATGTTTACCGGAAAAACAGTAGTTTTAACTGGTACATTGCAACACATGACAAGAAATGAAGCAAAGGAAATTCTTGAATCATTGGGTGCAAATGTAAGTGGTTCAGTTTCAAAGAAAACAGATTATGTAATTTATGGAGAGGCAGCTGGAAGTAAATTAACAAAGGCACAATCTCTAGGAGTTGCAACCATGGATGAAGAAGCATTTCTACAGGAGGTGAATGTAGAATGAGGCGAAAAGCATTAGGGTGTATTACATTAGCTACTGTACTTGCTCTTAGTGGATGTGGAAAGCATCATACAGGCAATAGTAATAACACGGAATCAACAACGGTTATTAATAGTGATGATTATGCTGCAATGTTGCCATTTGAATCTAGTAGTTCTCGCTATAAACATTCTTCATTAAATACAGATTTAAGAGAAAATATGATTATTGGATCAGGGTTAATGGAATTATCAAAACAATATTTTTCACCAAGTAAATATGCATATCGTGAAGGAGAATTTTTAACTTATGATGCCTTAGACGCTACAGGAATTGATGGTGTTGGGTTATTAGGAAGAACAAGTGAGAAGAATCCAAATGGAATGAATTTACCTGTTGATACAGAAGTTGAAACTGACCATGGAATTAAAAAAATTAGTCCAATGGACGTATTATTGATTGATATTTATGAAATAGATTGGTATGATGATAAGGATTTGGGTGGAATATCATTGGCAATTGTTCTGAATGATAAAGTTGGAAGTTCAGAAAAACCAGATATTGTAAGTGATTCACAATTAAGTGCTTATGGTCAAGAAGTAGGACGTAAAACCGTAAGTTATTTACGTAAAACACATCCAGAAATTAAATCAAAAATGCCAATATATGTTGCTTTATATAAGCAAGGTGGAGTGAATACCACATTACCTGGAACATTTATTGAAGAAGCGAATTTTGTATCAAAAACGAATGGAACTTATTCTAAAATAAATGAAGATTGGGCAATTTTTCCAAGTGAAAAAGCGGATCATTTAGATCGTAATAACAATACCTTATTTCAACAATTCGCAAGTGAAATTAAAAAGTTTTTTCCAGAAGATACATCAGTTATAGGGACTGGAAAATTTAAGGATGAAAATTTAACTTCTTTATCTATTGATATTGGAATGCATGCGAAAACTTGGTCTGAGGCAAATGCAATGATTCAAAAAGTGAATTCATTACTATCCGTTTTTAGTGATAAAAATGTGAAATTAAAAGTTGTTATGAAAAGTGATGGAAATTTAATTGCTGCAATTGAAAGAGAAAAAGGAAGTAGTAGCACTAAGGTGATTCAGCTACAAGAATAGGAGGAGCTTATGGAAGAATATAGTGTAGAGTATTTTAAAAAACTTGCGCACGATATCATGTTTGATATTAGTGATCAAGAAGCTTTAGAATTACAAGATGATTTTAAAGAATTAGTATCAGAAATCAATGTTTTAGATGAAATTAATACAGAAGGTGTAGAAGAAATGGTATATCCATTTGAAATGGAAACACATTTTTTACGTGAAGATGTTGTAGAAAATGTAATTTCTCAAACAGATGCATTAAGTAATGCAAAATCAGTAAAAGCTGGACATGTACATGTTCCAAAGGTGGTGAAATAAAATGGATTTTGAAAGAGCTAGAAAAGAAGATGTGAATGCACGTATTCATGTTGCATTAGAAAAAGCAAAAGCAAAACAAGCAGATTTAAATGCAGTAGTTTCATTTGTTAATGTTGAAAGTCAAATAGAGGGATTGAAAGATATTGATGAAAATCAGCCATTTTATGGTATGCCAATCGTATTAAAAGATAACGTTAATATGAAAGGTGTAAGAACGACAGCTAGTTCTCGTATTTTAAATAACTATGTTTCTATTTATGATGCACATATTACAACAAAATTAAAAGAAGCTGGTGCAGTTGTAATTGCTAAAGCAAGTATGGATGAATTAGGTATGGGTGGTACAAATGAAAATGCCTATACTGGACCTGTATGTAATCCATGGGATACATCAAGAATTTCAGGAGGAAGTTCAGGAGGAAGTGCTGTTTTAGTTTCTAGTGGTGTTGTTCCATTTGCTATTGGTACAGATACTGGAGATAGTATTCGTAAACCAGCAGCATTTAATGGAATTATTGGTATGAAACCAACATATGGTCGTATTTCTCGTTATGGAGTTATTCCATATGCAAGTAGCTTAGACCATGTTGGATATTTCACTACTTCAATAAAAGATGCAGCAGTAGCTTTAGAAGTATTAGCAGGTAGAGATGATCGTGATATGACATCATCTTATAAAGAAGTTGAAAACTATGCAGAGCAATTAAATAGTGATTTACATGATAAGAAAATTGCTATCTTAGATAATGTTCAAAATGCAATTACAAATGAAGAGATTAAAGATAATTTTAATTCTTTAATGGCAAAATTAGAAGCACGTGGAGCTACTATTGAACATGTTTCATTAGATGATAAATTAATGCATGCATTATTACCAGTTTACTACATTATTGCGAATGCAGAAGCAACAGCAAATCACTCTAATTTAGATGGAATTCGCTTTGGTGAAAGAGAAGATGGCGAAAGTGTTGAAGATGTTATGATTAATTCTCGTACAAAAGGATTAAGTTCTAATGTACGTAAACGTTTTGTGATTGGAAGTTATTCATTATTTGCGGCAAATCAAGAAAAAATCTTCCGTAAAGCACAAAAAGTACGTCGTTTAATTGTTGAAGAATTAAAACGTGTATTAGATCAATATGATGTTGTTATTGCAGATGCATCTGCAACAATTGCACCTAAATTTAAAGAAAAAGTACAAGCTGGAAATGATGATATCGTAACAGAAAATTACATGGTATTAGGAAACTTCTCAGGATATCCAAGTATTACAGTTCCAACAGGATTTGTAGAAGGTATGCCAATTGGTATTAATATGACTGCAAAACCATTTGAAGAACAAACATTATTTAATATTGGTTTAGCAATTGAAGAAGAAACAGGATTAAAAGGAAATGATGTGGAGGTGGACGCATGAATTACGAAACAATCATAGGAATTGAAATCCACTGTGAATTAAAAACTAAAACTAAAATGTTCTCATCTGCTCCAGTAACATTTGGAGAAATGGCAAATACATGTGTAAATGAAATTGATTTAGGACATCCAGGAACATTGCCTTGTGTAAATAAAGAGGCAGTAAGACTTGCAATTAAAGCAGCAACAGCAATGAATTGTGAAATTGATCCATTAGTAAAATTTGATCGTAAAAACTATTATTATTCAGATTTACCAAAAGGTTATCAAATAACACAACAATTCCATCCATTAGGAAGAAATGGACATGTTACAATCGAAACGAAAGATGGTGTAACAAAAGATATTCGTATTAATCGAATTCATATGGAAGAAGATACTGCTAAACAGTTCCACTCAGATGCAGGATCATTAATTGACTTTAACCGTGCTGGGACACCATTAATTGAAATTGTAAGTGAACCAGATATCCGTAATGGTGCAGAGGCTGCAGCGTATGTAGAAAAACTTAGAACCCTATTATATTATTTAGGAGTTTCAGATGTTAAGATGGAAGAAGGAAGCATGCGTTGTGACGTAAACGTTTCTATTCGTGAAGAAGGAAGCGAAACATTCGGTACAAAAACAGAAGTTAAAAACTTAAACTCTATTTCTAATGTACAAAAAGCAATTGATGCAGAAGTACAACGTCAAATTGAATTAGTAAGTAATGGAGAAAGAGTTATTCAGGCAACTCGTCGTTATGATGAAACACAAAAAACTACTGTATTAATGCGAAAAAAAGAAGGCGATGTTGATTACAAGTTCTTCCCAGATCCAAACATCACTCCAATTCGTTTAGATGATGCATGGATTAAAGATATTCAAGATTCAATGGAAGAATTACCTGATGAAAGAAAAGCACGTTATATGAGTGATTATGGATTAAAAGACTATGACGCTGGTGTTTTGGTTGCTAATCGTGAATTAGGAGATTTCTTTGACGAAGTATGTAAGTATACAGAAAACTATAAAAAAGCAGCAAACTGGGTTATTGTTGAATTAACAGCAGCATTGAATAAAGACAATATTAAATTTGAAAATAATCCATGTAATCCTAAATATTTAGCTGATATGGTTAATATGGTTGAAAAAGGCGAAATTAGCGGAAAACAAGCTAAAGAAGTTTTTGAAGAAATCATGAAAGGAAAAGACCCTAAAAAAGTTGTAGAAGAAAAAGGAATGAAACAAATGAGTGACAGTTCTGAATTATTAGCTGTTGTAACATCTGTTTTAGATGCAAATCCTCAATCAATTGAAGACTTTAAAAATGGTAAAGATCGTGCTGTTGGATTCTTAATGGGTCAAGTTATGAAAGCAAGTAAAGGACAAGCAAATCCAAAAATTGCAAATCAATTAATTCAAGAAGAATTAAAGAAAAGATAGATTTTTATAAAAAAATCAAGTACAATGGTTAATGTCAGGAGTGATTTATATGGCTAAAAAAAGCAAAAAAACAAATGTTAAAAAGACAACTGATAAAAAATCTAAAATTTTATACTGGTTAGCAGCAATTGTTATTGGGCTTCCATTAATACTTCTTGCATTTATCTATTTAACGACAAAGGAACAAGCAGGAACACCAACTGTTGGGAACCGATTTAAGAATTCACTAGACCCAGAAATCACAGAAAAGCAAATTACACAAATAAAAGATGATTTGAAATTTGATGGTATGGATGATGTGGAAATTAATCTACAGAGTGCGACATTGCACATTACCATTGATTTAGATGATAAGGCGAACAATAATCGAGTATCATCTGTATTAAATCAAGCTTATGATAAAGTGAGTGCTGTATTACCAGTTGATAAATATTTTACAAATCGTAAAGATGTAAAAATGTACGATTTAGATATTCATGTGTATAATTTTATACCAGAAGGTGATGATACAACTGGTTGGGTTTATAAAGAAAAAATAAAAAATGCAGCAAGTAAAAACGCAGTTGTAGATACATTAAGTAAACCTCGTAATAACGAAGTTTCACAATCATTATTAGATGGTCAAAAAGAAGCTGCAACAGCAAACGATAAAAAATAAAAAAGGGCTACACGCCCTTTTTTAAGGAGATATTTATGAAAAAGAATGAGAAAATCATAGGGATTTGTAGTGGATATACAAAAGATGGATACGGTGTTGTGAAAATAGATGGTTTTCCTTTGTTTGTTAAAGGAATGATGGATCAAGAAGAAGCAGAACTTGTAATCACACTAGTAAAGAAAACATATGGATATGCAAAAATATTAAAACTTTTAAAAACAAATCCAGAACGTATAGAACCAATTTGTCCAATTGCAAAACAATGTGGCGGTTGTCAATTACAGCATATGTCATATAAAGAACAATTAAGTTTTAAAAAGCAAAAAGTCCAGGATGTTATGGATCGTATTGCAAAAATAGATATTCAAGTAGAAGATACATTAGGAATGAATGACCCGTTAAACTATCGTAATAAAGGACAAATTCCAGTAGGAATTGAAAAAGAATCCGTAGTAACAGGTTTTTATCGTATAAGTTCAAATACAATCATTGATACAGATACTTGTAAAATACAAAGTGAAAAAATTAATGAAGTATTAAAACAAATGAGAAGATTATTTGATAAATATGAAAATGCTGCAGCATTTCGACATTTATTAATTAAGCATGCATTTGTTACAAATGAAATTATGGTAGTATGGATTACTAGATCATCTAAGTTTTCACATATGAAAGAAATGGTACAAGATTTAGTTGATGCAATACCTGAAATAAAAAGTATTATTGTAAATGTAAATAAAAGAAAAGATAATGTTATTTTAGGAAACGAAGAACATTTAATTTATGGTAAAGATTCGATTGTAGATGAAATTGATGGATTACAATTTCATATTTCATCAAAATCTTTCTATCAAGTAAATCCTGTTCAGACTAAAGTACTATATGGGAAAGCATTGGAATTTTGTCAATTAAATGGAAATGAAACAGTAATTGATTTATATTGTGGTGTAGGTACGATTAGTATGTTCCTAGCAAAAAAAGCAGGAAAAGTAATTGGTGTAGAAATTGTTGAACAAGCAATTGAAAACGCAAAAGATAATGCAAAACGCAATCACTTAGATAACGTTGAATTTGTATGTAGTGATGCAGCAACTTATGCGAAAAAATTAAGTGAAGAAGGAATGAAACCTGATGTTGTAGTTGTGGATCCACCTAGAAAAGGATGTGATCTTACAACATTAGAAAGCATTGTTACCATGTCACCAAAACGATTAGTATATGTTTCTTGTGATCCTGCAACACTTGCAAGAGATATTCAAATACTTGAACGCTATAACTATCATGCACAAATTGTACAACCAGTAGATATGTTCCCATTTACACATCATGTTGAGA
>RCNI01001899.1_pt1 | contig 10659 bp, 4 predicted proteins | sample 2041151 | NCBI WGS metagenome assembly RCNI01 (sample SAMN09708214, study PRJNA481090) | feces metagenome | isolation source: feces | place: Antarctica: Albino Rookery
CAACCAAGCCAGATGATGCTAAGAAGGTAGGAGAGACTGGCGTTGACGAGATCAACAAGGTTGTAGATCAGGCTAAGGCTGACGATGCTAAGAACAAAGCTAAAGATGAGGTAGTTGAAGCTGCTGCAGTTGCTAAGGATAAGATCGAGAAAGATCCTAACCTTACTCCTGAGGAGAAGAAGGACCTTAGCGATAAGGTTGATAACGAAAAGAAGACTGCTACTGATAACATCGACAAGACTACTAAGCCTGAAGATGCTAAGCAGGAAGGCGACACTGGCGTAGAGAACATCAAGAAGATTACTGATTTCACTAAGCCTGACACCTCCTCACAGGGTGGAGCAACTCAGGAAGGCGAGAAGACACCTGATTCAGGCAAGGATGCACAGGGTGAAAAGACACCTGATTCAACCAAGAATGATGAAGGTGAGAAGTCCTCAGAGGGCGAGAAGACTCCTGAAACCTCAAAGGACGAGCAAGCTTCTAAGCCAGCTCCTAAGCACATGGGACCTAAGAAGACCGAGACACCAAACACTTCAGATGCAACCTCAGTTGCAGCAACTGGATTTATGGCTCTCATTGGTTCTATGTTCACTGCACTTGGAATCAAGTCAAAGAAAAAGAATGACTAATTAATAGGATTAGTTGTTGAATTAAACGGGTTAAGGAATTATCCTTAACCCGTTTTTATATTTATAGATCGTTCTATAACGTCATATTGAGACAAATAAAAAGAGGGAAAGGATTTGCGTCCTTTCCCTCTTCATTTAGTTTAAATGCGTGTAGACGGGCTTAGAGAGCTTTACAGCTTAATCTAATCTTCGATCTCACGACCATGCTCATTGAATACTTTGATTGCTGATACAGCAAGTTCCTTATCTATCATTTGCTTAAAGAGATCATAAGGAATGGTGCAGGTGTCAGCTCCGGAAATGAGTGCTTCGGTTACCTGTCCAGTATTTTTGAAGCTTGCTGCTAAGATTTCAGTATCAAGACCACGGTCAACGATAAATGCCTTCATCTTACTAATCTCAGCCATAGGATCGATTGCGTTGTTGTACATACGGTTTACGTATGGAGCTACAAGGTCACACCCTGCAAGAGCTGAAAGAATTACCTGGTCTGCAGAATAGATAGCTGTACCTAATACAACCATGTCAGGATTAGCTTCTTTGATTTTCTTTACACACTCAAGACCCATATAGCTCATAGGTACCTTAACACCTAATCTATAGTCGTTTTTCTTTGCATAAGCATCAATCTTGAGGAAGTCTTCAAAGAGCTCCTCTGTGGAATCTCCAATAATCTGTACAAATAAGATTGGGGGATTGAGGGCCATGATTGCATCAATCTGCTCAAAGCGAGGCATTCCCTCTTTCTTGAGAATGGTTGGATTTGTAGTGATGCCCGCGATAACTCCAGTTTTTAGAGCATCAGCAATTTCTTGTGGGTTAGCAGTATCTAGATACATGTCTATCTCCTAAATCAATTTATCCTAAACGGATTGTTCAGTTCTCTCGATGATGTCATCTTGAGTCTTTTTGGATAGCACATTAAAGAATGCTGAATATCCTGCAACGCGGACAATAAGATCGCGATGCTTCTCTGGATGCTTTTGTGCATCGAGAAGAGTTTCTTTGGAAACAACGTTGTATTGAACATGGAAGCCTTCAAGTTTATTAAAGAAGGTTCTGATGAGCATGATGAGCTTCATCTTATCTTCCTCATTAGCAATGGTCTGAGGATTGACCTTCTGATTGAGCAGTACGCCTCCTGTAATTTCATGAGTAGGAAGCTTTGAAACTGACTTGAATACTGAGGTAGGACCCATCTTATCGGCATTGTGACAAGGTGCACATCCCTCAGCTAAAGGCTCATGGGCATTGCGTCCATCTGGTGTTGCCAAGGTTCCGAGGCCCTGACCCACATTTGCGGAGATTGATGATGTTCCTGCATAGTAGTTTCCACCGATAGGACCACGTCCAAAACGTGTGTTGTTATATTTCTTTATTTCCTTAATGTGTGCTGCGTAGGCATCTTGAATAAGCGAATCTACGTAGTCATCATCATTTCCGAACTTATGAGGATTATCGTGCAAGATCTTTTGTACTCTTTGACCTTTTTCTCCCTGGAAATCATTTTGCATGGCATCCCAAAGCTCTTGAGGCGTAATGGACTTGTCTTCGAATACACATTTCTTGATGCAGGAGAGAGAGTCCGCAAGATTTGCAATTCCTACCTGCAGGTCAGAAATCATATCGTAGACAGCTCCACCTTCCTTGAGGCTGAGTCCACGGTCTATACAGTCATCCACAAGCGCCGAGCAGAGTACATCCATGGTGTATTTCTCGAGTGTTCTATCAACGCAAGTATCCATGATGACTTGCTCTTTGGTGAACTGCTCGATGATGTTATCCCAAGCTTTCTGCATATCCTCAAAGCTAGTGTAATCAACGAACTTGCCCGTTCCTTCCATAAGCTTGTTGCCTGACTGCGGATCTACTCCATCATTCATTGCAATCAAGAGAGCTTTAGGGTAATTCAAGAAGCTCATGCCTGTGCAGCGATAGCCCCACTTAGCAGGAACTGCAACCTCGACGCATCCAATAGCGCTGTAGTTGTAGGCATCTTCTTTGCTGACACCCTTCTCGATGAGAGATGGAATGATGACTTCATCAGAGTTGAATGCAGGCATGCCAGTACCGAGCTTCATAAGCTCGATAGCTTCATTCATGAAGCGGTCATCGAGTCCCTTATGATAGCGAACGGTAAGATTTGGCTGAGGCAGGTGTACCTGAGCATCAGACTTAATGATGGCATAGCTCAATGGATTGACTGCATCTTTGCCATCAGGAGTCTGTCCACCGATTGTTACGTTTTGATATAGAGGACTTCCTGCTGAGTACTGAGTGTGGCTCCAGGAGCGAATCTTATTGATGGTGTAGGTCTTAATCCAGAGGTTGGATAGAAGCTCTATTGCTTCATCCTCTGTCATTGTTCCGTTCTTGAGATCTTGCTCATAGAAGTCGTAGAGGTACTGGTCCATTCTTCCATAGGAGAGAGAATGACCGTTGCTTTCAATTTGCAAGATAAGGTGCACAAGCCAGATAGACTGTACTGCCTCAAAGAACGTATCTGCCTTCTGATATGGGACCTTTGAGAGAGCCTCGGCAATGCGGTCGAGCTCAGCCTTGCGCTGAGGATCATCGGTCTTGGCGCTCAGTTCGCGTGCAAGTTCAACATAGCGCTGAGCAAATGTACGAACCGCATCGATGGTAATGAGGATACCTTGGTAGAAGTGCATCTTCTCTTGATCTTGATACTTTGTCATATCAAGCTTATCCATGGCAGCCTTAGTCTGCTCCTCAAAGCTAACAAGTCCTTCTCGAATGAGGCGACTGTAATTTACTGCTAGGTGGGCGTCCCCTGCCGTGATGTTACCTTCAGCCTTGATGATGCCCAGGTCATAGAATTCACGGCTTCTCTCAGGCATAGCTGCAAGGGCAAGTTCCTTGATGGTTTTACCCTTCCAATACGGAGCAATGTTGCGAAGGATCTCTTTATTCTCTTCAGTGATATAGAAGACATCACCATCGCGCTTTTCGAACTCGTCGAGCTCATCGATGACCCAGTCCATAGCATATTCCGGAAAGATTGGAGCAGCACAGTTCGAAGATGCTTGATTTCCCGCAATGAGGGTTTCATCTTCGATGTAGATACTCATCTTTTCAAGAATAGTTTTGAGCATGTTTGCTCTCTTTATAGCAAGAGGCATAGCTTCATTTTCTTTGTATGCTTCGGTACAGAATATAGCTCGCTCAACGCATACCATTCTCTTGGTGTTGAGCACGTCTTCTCTGTACTTGTTCATCCTGTCAGTGAGTGTTCCAAAATACTTTGACATGATAGTGTCTCCTGTTGGATGGTGCTACTTAGAGTTCAGCAAGTTTGACAATGATTCCTTTGTCTTCCATTTGCTCAACTGCTTCAGGGGATACATTTGAATCGGTGTATACCGCGTAAATCTGCTCAGGATCGAAAAGCTTTGCAACTCCGCGCTCAGAGAACTTCTCAGAATCACACAATACGATAATCTTACTTGCACTACGAGCAATGTTTTGTACGGTATCAACTCGCATTATATTGGTTCCGGTAAATCCAGTTATAGGATCGAATCCGTCGGTTCCGATATAGAACTTATCGGTCCTGTATTGTCTTGCACAAAGTGTGGTAAGAGGTCCGATGTTTGCCTGGGATTCTTTCTGATATTCTCCGCCAAGGATAGTGACGTCGGTGTTAGGGAAGTCACGTACGTAGTTTGCGATGAAAACAGAATTGGTAATAATGCGTGTTGAGGATTTTGATTTAGATAGCTCCTCAGCAAACAGAGCACAGGTAGATCCTGATTCAATCATGATTACTTCGCCATCAGCTACATCTTCTGCAGCAAGCTTTGCAATCTTATCCTTTACTGAATAGTTGCGAGCCAAGCGAGTTGCTAAATCGTCGTTATTAAGAGCTACAGCGAATCCATGCTCTCTTGCAATAAGACCTTTAGCTGCAAGCTCATCGAGGTCTTTGCGAACGGTAACCTGAGATACATCTGCATAGCGAGCAAGGTCAGCAACTGATATCTTTTTCTCTTTAATAATGAGATTTAAAAGTAGTATTTTCCTGTCCATATATATCCTCCTTCAAGCTAAATTATCAGTTCTGTATTTTCGTTTGTCAATATGATATTTTAGATTTGAAAGTTACTTACTTACGTTCGTAACTATGTATAATTTTATATGGGTATGTAATAGGGGTATGTTTTTGAAGAACCATATTGGAGGAGGTGTATATGGAAGGAACTGTATTTAATATTCAGAAGTTTAGCATTCATGATGGGCCTGGTATTAGAACTACCGTGTTCTTAAAAGGCTGTCCTCTACATTGTCCATGGTGTGCGAACGTAGAGTCTCAAGATCCTCACATTCAGCTTATATGGGATAGCGAGAAGTGTATTGGATGCGGAAAGTGTATCGACCTTGGACTAGAGGATAAATTACGCTTTGAAAAGAGCAGCACGTTTGCAAATAAAAATGGCGAGAAACTTTTCCTATGTGACACAACTCTTGAGCATGCAGCTCAATATAAAGCTGTATGCCCTTCCTACGCACTTTCGTTCGAAGGCAATACCATGGATGCCCAGTCAGTAATAGATGAAGTTCTCAAGGATAAGGATTTCTATGAGCAGTCAGGTGGAGGTTTGACCCTTTCGGGTGGAGAGATTCTTATGCAGCCTGATTTTACATGCGAACTCCTAAAGCTGGCACATGACAGTGGTATACATACTGCTGCAGAAACAACATGCTTTGCTTCCGGAGATGTCTTCGAGCGAATTGTTGAGAATCTCGATTTACTTCTATGTGATATTAAGCATTGGGATTCCGAGAAACATAAAGCTGTTGTAGGAGTCGGGCTAGAGAAGATCTATAAGAATATTCGATATGCAACAGGCAAAGAAGATCTTGTGGTAATCGGCCGTGTCCCTGTAATTCCTGGATTTAACTATTCAACAGAGGATGCCCATATGCTCTCTCAAGCACTTATAGATTTAGGAATCAGGAAGGTAGAGCTTCTTCCATATCATAATTTCGGGGAGAACAAATATCGTTTACTTACAAAGAAATATTCATATGAGGGGGTCGCATCTGTTCATAAAGATGATCCAGCTTTTGTTGAATACCGAAAGATATTTGTAGAACATGGATTAGATGTTCTCTGATGAAATAACGAATACTTATATGCATACGAGTAAGGTTTAGATCTCTGCTCGTATGCTTCTTTTTATGAAGCAACATCTTTTATAACAAGAATAAACTATCAGTCAGATGTAGCTTGTATTTATTTATATCTCTTTTTATAGATATGGATGGATATGACATCCCCTAAATTACATTTTGAATATTCCTTGAAGAAAGATTAGCTGCTATTAAATTTATTTAATAATGAAATTTTGTACGACATTTCTTATTTGAAGTTAGAAATCATTTAAATTTTTATCATATAGTCGTTTATCTGCATGTTCATAAGATTTTTTATAATTTAGAATTTATTAGATTTACGTTCTCATTCATTAATATTTAAATTAGATTGATTTACAGCTGTTCGACCTATTAACCCTTCGCTACTCATTAAATAAATGGGTATATACACATCAAGTATGAAAAAACGGAGGTGTGTAGAATGCGAAGGAAAAATTGTAATACCAATAGAGTTTCAAAATCAAAAAATAACGCTCTTGCCGTAGTTGGTCTTAGTGCGCTTTTGGCATCGACCATCTATAGTGCTAATCCGCCAGAAAAAGCATACGCGGAAGAAAGCATACCAGAGACTATCGATGAGGCTACAGATACAACCATAATCCCTCCAATCGAGAAGGAGACAAAAGACAGTAATTCCCAACCAGTTAATGGTGGGGACGTATTGCCTGCAGATGATGTAACGCCTAAAAAGAATAACGCTCCTTCAGTAACTGGTAATTCGGATAACTTAGAAGTTGCCAAACCTAGCGATGCTATACAAAATGAGATTCCTGCTGAATTAAATTCTGTGTCTGGGCAGACAGCTAATGATAATACGCCTGCAACACAAGAGCAGATTAATGAATGTATTGCTCAGATTAAAGCAACGGAGAATGAGTATATTGATAAGATTAAGAATGCAAAATATCTTACCGAAACTCAGCGTAATGATCTGATTACCAATGCTCAACAACAGGCAAATTTGTCACTGAGTTTGTTTACACCTGCAGGAACTAGTATTTCATGGCCTACTGTTGGATTGATAACTCAAACTGAACAAGCAACAGTCACTAATCTTAATAGTGTCATCCAAACGATGGAGATATATCAGGTTAAAAACTACTCTCCTGATGCAAACAAAACTCTTGATAATGAGGCTTCCAACGCAACAAATACAATTCAAGGTCTTACAAAATTAACTGAGCCACAGAAGCAAAATTATATTAATGATATAAATAATGCTGTTAGTGGCGCAAAAGAGCAAATTAAGAAACAGGGACAAAATTTAACAGGCGCACAAGATGCAACTGACAAGGCAATTAAGAATATTGAGAACACCGTTTCGAGTGCTCAACAAGAAAATCTTAGTATTGCAAGAACTCAGGCAATCGGTGCTATTAATATCGAAAAAGTAAACGATGAGAAGGCTATAGGTAAACTACCAAATCTCGATAGCCAAATGAAAACATCGTATTCGAATGATGTGGATAAAGCAGCAGCAGAGGGTATAGCAGCTATAAATACTGATACAGACGTTTCAGCTATTGAAAACCAGCAAGGACTAACTATCAATCGCATGAAAGATGTAACAGAACAAGCTCAAAAGAAAAATGATCAGCTTCTCAGCGATGCTATTGCTCATGCTAAACAAGCAATTCAGACTGCTATTTCTGAAGACCAAGATCTCGTAGATAATAGCAATCTATCTTCTGAGCAAAAGAAGATGTTCAATGAAAAGTTAACTTCTGCTCAGCAAAAGATAAATTCAGCAATTGAATCACATCAGACAGTTGAAGGAGTTCAGTCCTCTGAAAAAGAAGGCATTGGAATTTTAACTAATTTTAAGAATAAAATCGAAGAAGCTATTAAATTAAAAACTGCTCAGGATCAAGCTCTTGAGCAAATCAACCAAGCAGCAGCTTCGGACATCAATTCGATAAAGACGTCCAATCCATGGCTTTCCGAACAACAAGTAAATGGATACGTAAATCAGGTAAATACATTTAAAGATAGCTATACGACTCAGATAAACAATGCTACATCCCCATCTGTTGTTGGAACGGATGCCAATGCATGCATTAAGGATATGTCTGGTGTAGTTACTAATGCTCAATTGGGAAACTCTAGTGCTGCAAACACAGCCACTCAACAAGCTGCTCAGGAAGTAACAGCTTATCTAAAAGAACTTGAATCAAAGATTCAAAACTTAGATAATCTGACGAATAATGAAAAAGGTGACTATACTCTTAACCTGAACAACGAAAACGCTCCATTATTAGGAAGAATTTATACTTCTAATGCAACACCTCAAGATTTAAAGAATGCACTTACATATTGTAAAGATGTTCTGAATGGTATCTATCAAGAGGCTGTTAATAAGGCAAAATCAAATTTGGAGAACGCTCAGAATGATGCAAAGGCACTCGTTGAAACTGCTGCAACTAATACATCTAAAGAGATTGAGGCGCTTAAGCCTAATCTAACACCTGAACAGTATCAGAATTTCGAAGGTCAAGTTTCAAATGCAAAAGCACAGGCAATACAGGCAATTGACTCCACAACTACTATTCCTGATGCTCAAAAGCAGGGTGAGGTAGGCGTACAGAGCATCGAGAAGATTCTTCCTAACGTACAGAAAGCTGCAAATAATAATCTTTCACAAGCCAAAACAAATGCAGAGGGTATGGTTAATAAAGAAGCAGAAGATGCCATTACAGATATTTTCCAGAATCCTAACCTTAACCCACAACAGCAAGTAGAATTGCGAAATAGGATTAACTCAGCTCGCACCAATGCTCTTGATGAAATACAAAACCAAGATACTGTAGAGAATGCTGAGACTGAAGGTGAAAAGGGCGTAACGGCCATAAAAAATATACTCAATGATGCAAATGCCTTAGCAGATCAAAATCTCGCAAACGCAAAGTCTAAGGCTGAGGGTGACGTAAACACTGAGGCTCAAACGGTAAAAGATGCCATTGCAAATAATCCAAACCTCACCCCAGAGCAAATTAAGGCTCTTCAGGGTAAGGTAGATGATGCAAAGACTCAGGCACTCGACAACATCCAAGCAGCTCCTACTACAGCTCAAGCACAGCAAGATGGCAAGCAAGGAGTCAATAACATCAAAGTTATTGAAGGTGAGGCTGAGAAGGATGCAAATTCAAACCTCACTACTGCTAAGGCTAAGGCCGAATCTGATGTAAATGATGCTGCTCAAAAGGTAAAAGATGCCATTGCAAACAATCCAAACCTCACCCCAGAGCAGATTAAGGCTCTTCAGGGTAAGGTGGATGATGTCAAGACTCAGGCACTCGATAACATCCAAGCAGCTCCTACTACAACTCAAGCACAGCAAGATGGCAAGCAAGGAGTCAATAACATCAAAGCTATTGAAGGTGAGGCTGCGAAGGATGCAAATTCAAACCTCACTACTGCTAAGGCTAAGGCCGAGACTGATGTAAATGATGCTGCTCAAAAGGTAAAAGATGCCATTGCAAACAATCCAAACCTCACCCCAGATGAGATCAAGACTCTTCAGGGTAAGGTAGATGATGCAAAGACTCAGGCACTCGACAACATCAAGGCTGCTACTACTACAGCTCAAGCACAGCAAGATGGCAAGCAAGGAGTCGATAGCATTAAGGCTATCGAAGGTGAGACTGCGAAGGATGCTCAGCAAAATCTCGTAGATGCTAAGCATGATGCTGCTACTGCAATTGAGAATCAGGCTAAGGGAATTGAAAAGACAATTAATGATTCCGATTTACCTGAGGCTCAGAAACAAAAGCTTCTCAATGAGCTTAATGGAGCAACAGCACCTGCTACCAAGGCTATTGATGATGCAGATACACTTAAGGGTGTAAATAATGCACAGAAACAAGGTGAGGCTGAGCTCAATAACGTAGATCAAGATGTTAAGAATGCAATTGCTGCAAACAATGAGCTCAATGATGCAAAGAAAAAGGCTGAAGATGCTGTAAATAAGGAAGCTCAGACGGCAGATGATCAAATTGATGCAATGCCTAACCTTGATGCTGGGCAAAAGCAGGACTTCAAGAATCAGGTTGCTCAAAAGCAGCAAGAAACTCTTAAGAACATTGCTAATGCAACTACACCAACTGCCGCAACTGATGCAGGTAATAATGGAGTTACCGACATCAAGAACGTTGTAGCTCAAGCTCAGGCACAAAATGACAGGGATCTTGCTGCTGCTAAGAAAGCTGCAGAAGGTGCAGTAAACCAGGCTGCAGATAAGGCAAAAACTGCAATCAAGAACAACCCTAATCTCACACCAGAGCAGATTAAGGATCTTGAAGGTCAGGTAACTGATGCACAGAATAAGGCTCTGGATAATATTAAGAACGCAACAACTACTACACAGGCTGCCGCAGATGGTGATGATGGAGTAAAGAAGATTCGTAATATTGAGAATCAAGCCAATAATGATGGTCAGCAAAACCTTGTAAATGCTCAGCATGATGCATCAACTAATATTGATAATCAGGCAAAGAATGTCGAAAAGACAATCAACGACTCTAATTTGCCTGACAATCAGAAACAAAAGTTGCTCAATGATCTTAACAACACTGCAGCAGGTGCAAACAAGAACATCGATAACTCTAAGACGCTTCAGGATGTCGATAATGCCGAGAAGGAAGGTGAGGCAAACATTAATAAGGTGGCACAGGATGTTAAAAATGCTATTAATGCAAATAACGCCCTCAACAAGGCAAAGACTGATGCTACTGACAACGTCAACAATGAGGCTAATAAGGTAAAGAAGGAGATTGAAGGCCTTCCAAACCTTACACCTGAGCAAAAGAAGGAATTCACAAATCAGGTCGATTCAGATCAGAAGAAGGCAATT
>RCNI01001900.1_pt1 | contig 10658 bp, 7 predicted proteins | sample 2041151 | NCBI WGS metagenome assembly RCNI01 (sample SAMN09708214, study PRJNA481090) | feces metagenome | isolation source: feces | place: Antarctica: Albino Rookery
AATCTCGATTGTTTACAGGCGCCCGCCTTGGCTGTGATTGGGAGTCGTGAGCCCACCGAGAACGGTCAGAAGGCCGCCACCTTTTTCGCGTCTCGTTTTGCCGAAAGCGGTTTTAACATTGTGTCGGGCCTCGCCGCGGGATGTGACGCCGCGGCGCACCGAGGGGCGTTAGCCGTCAACGGGCTCACCACGGCGTTTCTTGCCTTTGGTCACAATCACCCCTTGGATGCGGAACTCGCGCAAGCCATTCTGGCAGGGAACGGCCTTCTCTTATCGGAATATCCCCCGCACGTTCAAAACGAGCCTTATATGTTTGTTAAGCGTGATCGCTTACAAGCGGGGCTCGCCCACGCCACGCTCGTCATTCAAACCAAAGTCGATGGCGGCACGATGCATGCCGTGCATGCGACGCAAAATGCCCGTAAGCCCTTGTATGTGGTGGTCTATCGCCAAAGCGCAGACTTAGCGTCTCCCACGGTGGCAGGAAACCAGCTTTTATTAGACAGAGGCTACGCCCAGCCCATGGGGTCGAACTCGGTGGACTTCACCGTGGATGAACTCTTGGTGAGGCTGCGCAACGCCGCCGCAACGCGTTAAATCAAAACGCGCGACGCGGGCGTTTCATTTTCGCTTTTGAAAAAAAAGGCGCGCTCGATTAACTTCTGCGCGAGGCGAGGTGCGTCTCCCGGGGGAAGGTCGCTGATTATCAGGCTTTTTGGGAGGTAAGGGTTATTACCCAAAAGAAGTAGGGCACTCACACCTCTCACTGATGAAAATTGGGACGCAACAGTGGGATAATTAACGCTATAGAAAAAAGAAGGGCGATTTGTCCGATACTTAGGGTTTCTACTAACAGTAGTTACCCGTACAAATGGACTAATCCCTTTGGTGAATAGGTTCATTAGCAAAAGCAATCACCTTTCTACTATCGATAGTTTTGCAACGCGAACTTTTCAGCGCCAAAAAGCACAAATCCGTGTGCGCGCTAGGAAAAATACCTTTTTCGCAAATTGATAAAAGGTCGTTATTCCCGAAGAGAATAACGCGGTGAAAACCTATAAAACATCACTTAATCAGGGCTAAATCGACACGTTATTAATAACCTGACCTCGCTATTCCTAAGGTGAATAACGGTAAAATATTGGGGTATTGAAAATCATTATCAATTGTAGTGTTTTTTGATATCTGCAAAAGCCGTTTTTCACATTTCGTAAAAATTTCGACTTTGATTTATGTCAAGTTGTAACGTGAGGTTAATAAAAATGACGGTTGATATAGTGAATTTGTCTGGAGGACGAGATGACCACTGACCAGTTGAGCTACTACCACTTGAAGGTGTTCCTGGCTGTGTATCGACACAAAAGCGCCGGAGCAGCGTCAGCGGAACTGGGGGTCACGAATTCAGCAATTAGTCGCTCGTTGAAATATTTGCGAGAAGTATTTTCTGACCAATTATTTATTCGAACGGCTAATGGGTATATTCCCACTGAAAAAGCGACCACGATCTCTCCGAGAATCGAGAAAATCGTTTCAGAATATCGCCAGTTATTTAAAGGCCAATCGCACTTTGACCCTGAAAACTTTGAAGGGGTTTTCGAAATTCGTGCTTACGACGAATTCAGTTACGCCGTCCAGGATGTGATTGATAACGTCATTCGAAAGAAGGCACCGAAGATTCGATTTAAAGTCCGAATCCTTACCTATAACTGCATTCCTGAACTCATTAATGGCGACGTTGATTTCGCCGTCGTTTATGAGGGGTTTGACGATAAGCGCTTGAATTTCGAGTGCTTCGCGCATACCGACGATATCTACCTACTGCTGAGAAGCGGTCATCCTTTACGACAGCTCGAAACGATTACGACGGACGATATTGCAAAGTATCCGCTCCTGGAAATTGACAACTATCAAGATTTAAGTTGTCCGCTTCTAGTGGATCTCTGCAGTGAAGACGGCAAAGTGATGCAGGTCAAGGCCTACACCGAAAGCGTGGCCTCCGCCGCACGAATCCTGGAAACCAGTGATGCTGTGACGGTGATGTGCAATCAATTTACCCGACAGTTCGCCGATATGGTGCCGGGCCTTTCGTATATCAAGATTCCTCCGTACATTTTGCATCGCATCATTAATAAGCGATGTGAAGTCAGACCAATTGGCAACTACGTCGTTTATGGCAATGCCAACTTGTCGGAAGCCTTCCGATGGGTAAAAGACGAGTTGATCAGTGGTCTGAGTTTGGCTTGGGATAAAGCCAAGAGTCGACCGGAATCGACGGATTAACGAAAGAGTCCTTTCTTAAAACGCATCCTGTCTCTCCTGACTTTGTCCCTTGGGAAATGATGGTTCATTCGGACCCTATTTTTTTGAGAATGAACCGTTCGTCAGGAGATGACTATGCCAAAGCTCACTCGCAGAAACTTGCTGCAAGGAGTGGGGGCCAGTGTTTTTGCGGGCAGTATGTCCGGGCTGATCCCCAACACCGCCAACGCGATGAATTCGATCGGGGCCAATCCGGTTTTGCTCGACAAGCGTGCAGGTGTTAAGAAATATCACACGTGTTTGCGTAACTGCGCAGACCGTTGCCTTATGCGTTTTACCGTCCAGGATGGTCGTATGACCTATGTGACGGGCGCCGATGAACAAGAAAAGTCGGGTTCTTGCCCCTGCGTTAAGGGCTTGACCTACGTGGAATACACGTACGCTCCCGACCGTATCCTTCACCCGATGGAACGCATCGGCCCGAAGGGTTCTGGTAAGTGGCGTCGTATTACGTGGGAACAGGCTTGGGAAAAGTTAATTTCCAAGACCCACGAAACCGTCAAGAAGTATGGCGCTGAAGCCGTGATGCCGTATTCCTACTCTGGGAACTATGGCGCCATTGGTATGCGCGGTGCTGACCGCTTCTTCAATCGCTTAGGCGCTACCGTCCTCGACCGCGTGGTCTGTACGGAAGCTGGCGTGGAAGGTTACGGTAGCGTGACGGGTACCACCGACGGTCCCGACCCCGAAGATATCCAGAACGTCGATTGCTACGTGTCCTGGGGCTTCAACGAAACGGTTTCTAACGTCCACGGTATTAAGTACATCAACCGTGCTCGCGATAAGGGTGCCAAGGTCTTGGCCGTGAACCCGAACCGTACCCCGATCTGCTCGCAGGCCGACGTTTACCTCCAGCCCAAGCCCTCCACCGACGCGTGGGTGGCTAGCGGCGTGATGAAGTACCTCGTTGCCAACGACTTGATCGACCATGACTTCATCAAGCAGTGCTGTATCGGTGCCGATCAGCTCTTCGAACGCTTAAACGAAATCAGCTGGTCTGACATCGTTCGCGTTACGGGCTTGAAGCGTGAAGACATCGAACGCTTTGCTGACATCTACGGTCACTCCCAGCGTTGTATCCTCCGTGCCGGTTACGGTATGCAGCGTAACTACAATGGCGCTCGTATGACGCGTGCCATCGGTTTGATGCACGCCTTGCGCGGGTTCTTCGATAAGCCCAACTGCGGTCTTATCTACGATAACGTGCGCGGTATCGTGGGCATGAACTTGAACGTCGGTCGTGGTAACTACCTCCGTAAGGGCAACCCCCAGCACGTCAACATGACGGACTTGTCCTATGCGTTGCGCGCGGAAAACCCGACGACGGAAGGTCGCCCCATCAAGCCCATTCACATGCTTGTGATCTACAACGGTAACCCCGTTGCTGTGTCCCCGGAAGCTCAAGCCGTTATCGAGCACTTGAAGCGCGATGACATGTATGTGGTCGGTATGGACATGATCATGACCGATACGCTCGAATACTGCGACTTGATCCTCCCGGCCTCGTCCCAGTTCGAAGCCGATGACGTCATTGCTGACTACAACGGCTGGTACGTGCAGATCTGTGAAAAGGTCATCGAACCCTTGGGTGAATCCAAGCCCAACTGGACGTTCTTTGCCGAATACGGTCGCCGTATGGGCTTTAAGGACTCCGCCTTCCGCGATACCCAGTTGGACATGATCCGTCAGTTCTTGAACACGGATACGCCCTGGTACAAGGATGTGACCTTAGAGCGCTTGCAGAAAGAAAAGTTCATCCATCTTCCCTATCCGGAAAGTGTGCCGGTTCGCTCTGGCGGCCGCGCTCAGACCCCGTCTGGCAAGATCGAACTCTACTCGGAATTCATGGCCAAGCATGGCTTTAACCCGACGATTGACTTAACGCTTTGCGAAGAAGAAATGCCGCCCGAAGAGCAGAAGCTTCCCTTCCGTATGCTCTCCCCGGGGATCCCGCAGCGTGTGAACTCCTCGTTCTACAACGTGAAGTACATGCGTAACTTCAACGCTTACGAATGTGAAATCCATCCGGCTGACGCTGAAAAGCTTGGCATCAAGATGGGTGACCGTATCCGCTTAACGAACCAGCGTGGTGAAGCCTACTTTGTGGCTCGCTTAACGACGCGCGTTACGCCGGGCGTTGTTCGTACGACGAAGTGTAATTGGCAGTCCACGAACCCGTATGGCAAGAAGACCAATACGAATACGTTGACGACGGCCAAGCTCACGGATATGGGTGGGTGCTCTGCGTATCACTCCACTCGCGTCAACATCGAAAAAGCTTAATGCCCGGAGTCAACCATGTCGATTAATAAACTTCAAAAAGGTTTCGTTTTCCGTCAGGAAAACTGCGTGGGTTGCGGCGGTTGCACTGTAGCCTGTCAAGTCCATAACGAACTCCCTGAAGACGTTCGCTTCCGTAAGGTTGATCTTTACGAAGTGCGCGACTCCAAGGGTCGTGTGCGCGATGTGTGGTTATCCCACGCTTGCATGCACTGCGAAAACCCGAGCTGCATGTCGGTTTGTCCCGCTAAGGCCTTTGTCCAGCGTGACGACGGGATCGTGGTGTTGGATCGTAGCCGCTGCGTCGGTTGCGGTATGTGCTCGCAGGCTTGCCCCTACGACGCCATCGTGATGAGCAAGAAGGACGGCCGCGCTGCCAAGTGCAACATGTGCGTCGAACTCTTGGATGCGGGCTTGAACCCCGCTTGCGTGGATGGCTGCCCGGTGGGTTGCTTGTCTGTGGACAATGTCACGCAACTTCTCAAACAGGATTCGCGTGCCCAGCGCAACGGGATTGGCTACAAGTCCGGTCCTAACAAGCCCAATATGGTCATTGTCCGTAAGCGTGCTTAATGGAGGAGACCATGACGAACCCCACGCATTCCTTGCACGTCTTTAAAGAAGTGCTCTTTCATGCCGGTGACGCTAACGCGTATCGCGCCTTAGGGATTTGGGCCAATGCTAACGGTGATACCGCCTTAGCCTCGGCTGTTGAGGAAGCCCTTAAGAACGTTGATGACGCGGAAGCGGATTTCAACCGCATGTGTATCGGTCCTTACAAATTGAAGGTTCCGCCTTACGAGAGCGTTTGGCGCAGTCCCGGTCGCACCATGAACACGCGCTACAGTGCCGCGGCGAAATACGCCTACGCCGATGCCGGTTTATCGGTGAACCCCGACTTCAACGAGCTCTCGGACTTTATCGGTAACGAACTCGAATTCTTGTCGATTCTTTTGATCGCCAAGGTCGAACACGCTGCCGCCGGGAACCCGGAATTAAGCGAAATGGCTCAAGAAACGGCCGATCGCTTTTGGGCCGAACACTTGGGTCACTGGTACAAGGACTTCTTAGAAGGGATTGTCAAGGAATCGGGGCACCCGTTCTGGGGCCAGTGGGCCGTCAGTCTCCAACGCGTCTTAACCGAAGGGTTTGGCGCCATTGAGCTTCGTTCGACGATGACTGGTATGGAGGTTCCTGTCTCTGCACCCGTTTCCTTAAAAGGAAAAGATCATGCGTAACATTCTTTCTCTCGCAACGCTTTCGCTTCTTTCGCTGAAAGCCTCTGCTGAACCCGTGGTTGAACATCAGCCCGAGTTCTGGACCCCCGTTCAGACTAACGTCATGAACAACGACATTCCGCAGTACCTCGGCTACTTGGATAACGCCCCCTTAAAGGCGACCTATAGCCCGGACGCGGTTGGCGAAGGTACGTTGAACATGCTGCATCACGCAGAATTGTTCGGCAACCTCATTCTCTTGAGCGTAGTGGGTGTCGCCATCCTCTTCGCCATCTTCTTAGCGATCAACGGTCGCGCCAAGCTCCACCACGGTTTCTCGGGTGAATTGGTCGATCGCTGGACGTCGGGCGACGTGGCTCTCCACTGGTTAGCCGCTATTCCCTGCGTTGTCTTGATCCTCTCTGGCGTTGTGATTGGTGCCGGCCGTATTTGGCTTGAACCCATCATGACCCCGAGCCACTACACCGGCATGATGAATTTCATGGTGGTACTCCACAACACGCTCGCTTGGCCCTTTGCCATCGGCGCTGTGTGGCTCCTCGGTAAGTGGTTCCGTAAGCAGCTTCCTGAAGCTTGCGACATCAAGTGGTTTGCCTCCTTAGGCGGCTACATCAACTTCGGTCGCTTTAAGGGCGCTCACCCGGACGCTGGCTTTGCCAACGCTGGTGAAAAGGCCTTCTTCTGGACGTTTGCGCTCTTTGGGATCGTCTTGATCGTCTCGGGCTTCGTGCTCTTTGATCCGGACTTCTTATCGGGTCTCGGTAAGCAGGCTCACAACACCGCCTTGATCGCTCATATCGTGGGCGCCATCATCCTCGGTGCCTTCTCTGTGGTCCACATCTACATGGGTGCGGTCATGAGCGAAGGGGGCTTGGAAAACATGCTCTCGGGCAAGTGCGATAAGAACTGGGCTATCCAGAACCACAACCTCTGGTACGACGAAGTCTACGGTGAAAAGAAGCCGGTCGAAGGTGACGTCGTGGAAGTGGCTGCCGAAGACGCCACCCAGTCGGAAGCCAAGGCTGACGACGCTAAGGGTGAATCGGTTTCGGTTGCTGACGAGTTCGAGGCCAACAAGGCCCAACCCGCCAAGGCTTAAGCCTCACGCCCTCTCACCCTCTTGGGGACAACCCCTTTGTCCCCAAGAGGACGACCCCCTACTGTGGAGATAACTATGTTTGACCGTCGTTCCTTTTTAAAGCTCTTGAGTTCGGGTGCTACCTTAGCGCTCGTGCCCTCGGCTGAACTCTTAGCGAAGACCCCTGGTAAGCGCTATGCCATGGTCTTTGACGTGCGTCGCTGTACGGGGTGCTTATCCTGTACCGTGAACTGCTCGATTGAAAATAACGTCCCTGAAGGTCGCGCCCGTACGGCCGTCGTTCAGCAGACCGTTCAAGGCAATAAGGGTACCGCTATCCTTTCCATGCCCAACCAGTGTAACCACTGTGAAAACCCGTCCTGCGTGAAGGTTTGCCCGGTTAAGGCTACCTACAAGCGCGAAGAAGACGGTATCGTCGTGATCGACTACGACCGCTGCATCCACTGTATGGCTTGCGTCTCCGCTTGCCCGTACCACGCTCGTAAGGCCGATCCCACGCACCAAGTGCCCCCGGAAAAGTGCAACTTCTGTATCCACCGCGTCCAGGAAGGTTTACTCCCGAGCTGTGTGGAAAGCTGCATTGGCGGCGCCCGAGTGTTTGGTGACTTAAATGATCCGACCAGCGAAGTCTACGAATTGGTGAAGTCCAACAAGGTTTACACCCTCTTAAACAAGTACGACACGCGCCCGAACATCTACTACATCGGTTTGCCTGAGGTCTTGAACGAAGAAGAGATCCTCACCACGAACCCCGCTCTCAACCAGCGTTAAGGAGTCCATGATGGCTAACGAAAACAAAACGCCGAACTTCGGCAACGCTGTCGCCCCTGAACTCGTTTGTAAGGACGGTGACATTGCCGTTCGCGACGGGATCCGTCTTGGCTTTACCCGTTGCTTTACCTGCAACAACATGTGCGGCCTTCGCTACCGTGTGGACGAAGCTACGAACACGATTACCCGTGTTTCCGGCAACCCCTACTGTGAAGTCGTAACGGGCGGCAAGCCCTTACCCTTGGCTTTCCCCGTGAAGGGCGCCTACAAGATGCTCATGGGCGAAGCCGGTTTGAAGCACCGTGCCACGAGCTGCGGTAAGGGTGCTGCCGGTATCGCTTGCGCCACCGACCCGCGTCGTGTGACGAGCGTCTTAAAGCGCGCTGGTAAGCGTGGTGAAAACAAGTGGAAGACCATCTCCTACGAACAGGCCTTGCATGAAATCGTGGAAGGGGGCGACCTCTTTGGCGAAGGCCACGTTGATGGGCTCCGTGCCATCCGTAAGTTGGATGAGCAGGTCGTACCGGGCTATCCCGAATTCGGCTCCAAGGCCAACCAGCTCTTTGCCACCTTTAACGAAGAAGACACCTTGCGTGGGAGCTTTTACTCCCGCTTCGTTCGCTCTTTCGGTTCCGTGAACTTAACCACCAAGCACGCCTATTGCGGTGCTGGGATCGGTGTGGGCTACTCCTTAGGCTTAGCCCCTGAAGTGTCCGCCGGTATGTGCGATTGCGACTGGGATAACTTCGAATTCGCGCTCTTCATTGGTACGTGCCCGGGCGGTTCCGGCGCCAGTATCAACCGTACGGGTCGTGCGATTTCGGACGCTCGTGTGAACCGTAACGCCAAGTACGTTGCTGTGGACCCGGTGCTTCGTCCCGAAGTCGCTCAGAACACGTCCGCTCGTTGGGTTCCGATTAAGCCCGGTACCGACACGGCCTTCCTTTACGGTTTGGTTCGCGTCATCCTCGACGAAAAGCGCTATGACGCCGATTTCTTAAGCTTGCCGAGCGAAGCCGCTGCTAAGGCCGCTGGTGAAGTCAACTGGAGTAACGCCACCCACTTGGTGGACGTCAATACCCAGACCATGCTCGACGCTGAAGTCGTGGGCGTGGGTAAGGCTGGCGAAAACGTCGTTTACCAGGACGGTAAGTTAGTGAGCGCTGAAGCCGCCACCAAGGGTGAACTCTTCAAGCGCGGTGTCGTGAAGACCCCGAAGGGTGAAATGATCCAGGTCGCCACGAGCCTTCAGTTGCTCCGTGACGAAGCGCACAAGTTTAGCCTCCAGGCTTATAGCGATCGTTGCGCGATCCCTGTGGACACCATCCAGCAGGTCGCTCGCGAATTCTGCGCACACGGCCGCCGTGTTGTTGCGATGAGCAACACCGGTTCCTACGCCAACGACGGCGCCATGGCTGCTTGGTTGATCTGTATTCTCAATTCCCTCGTTGCTTCTCACGATGCCAAGGGCGGTGCCATCTACGGGATGGGTGCCTTCATGGGCTTTGAAGGTCGCTACGACTTGGATACGATCGAAGGCGCTCCCGATTTAGACGGCGTCATGAACGTTTGCCGTAACGGTGCCTACGAATCCTCCACGGAATACAAGAACAAGGTGGAAAGTGGTCGTAATCCCTATCCCGCCAACCACTTGTACCATCCGATGTTCCCGGAATACACGGCTGCCAACACCGCTGAAATGCTCGTTGCGCAGGTCAATGGCGACCCCTACAAGGGTAAGGCGCTCTTTAACTGGCGTAGTAACGCGTTGTATAGCGCGAGCTCCATGGACCACCGTGTGGAAGAACTCTTGGCTGATCCCAAGGAACTTCCGTTGTTCGTCGGTATTGACGCCTACATCAACGAAACCAACAAGTACGCTGACTACATCATTCCTGACCGTGTGATGTTCGAAGAGTATGGTTGCGACCGTACCTGGGGTAACTATGACGTGTGCGTCGTCGCTGGTGTCCCGGTTCTCGAACCGCGTACCGTCAAGAACGCCGAAGGTAAGCACGTCTGCATGGAAACGTTCTTGCTTGACGTCGCTGGTCGCATGAAGTTGCCTGGCTTCGGTAAGGGTGCCATTCCTGTGAAGGATAGCGCTGCCGTGGACCTCGCCACGTTTGACGATTGGCATACGCGCTACATGGCCAACATTGCCGCGCAGTGCGAAAACTTGCCGGAAGTCACGGACGAAGACCGTCAGTTTGCGGGTCTCGATCGCGCCATGAAGATGGTTGCTCCGCACGTCACGGAAGACGAAGCCAAGCAGATTGAATCGCTCCTCTCGCGTGGTGGCTACTACGATCATGCTGAACGCTATGACGGCGAATTCATGGTCGGCGGTGGCGGCAAGTTCTTGCAGTTCTTCAATCCTGCCATGCCCCAGATTCGTCACTGCTACAGCGGTAAGCCTTTCCCCGGCCTCCCCCTCTTAGAAGATCCGCGATTCTTCGACGGTTCCTTCTGGAAGGATCACTGGAAGCCTGAAGACTATCCGTTGAGCTTCACGAGCTTTAAGCCGGCACTTCGTTCCAACTACGCTGGGGCCTACCCGCGTGTGGTCGAAAACTCGCCCGCTAACCACATCATCATCCATCCGTTAACCGCGGGTAAGTACAGCGTTCGTACGGGTGATTTGGTTCGCATCGTTTCGGCTAACGGTGAACCGGTTGAAGGGGTCATCCAGGCTGACGAAGGCGTGGCCTTGAATACGATTAGCGTCGCTCACTGCTATGGTCACTCGGCCTACGGTAGCGAAGACCGCGTAATCGACGGTAAGGTCTTGCCGGGTATCAAGTCTCGCGGCTTAGGGACGGCTGTGAACCAGATGCTTCCGCATGACCCGACCCGTATGGGTGTGGCTAGCCTCTTGAACGACTACTGGATTGCCGGCATGTGCCGTACGGGCATTCCGGTTCGTATCGAGAAGATCTAACCCAAAAAAA